>Ga0316189_10005138_pt1 | contig 12547 bp, 9 predicted proteins | sample LowCovwburrow_MG_FD_204930 | JGI IMG/M metagenome (GOLD analysis project Ga0316189, IMG submission 204930) | Coastal sediment microbial communities from Maine, United States - Lowes Cove worm burrow | ecosystem: Environmental > Aquatic > Marine > Coastal > Sediment | place: USA: Maine... | reverse complement strand
GCTCGCCGTGAAGGAGAGCCCCGCGTTGGCGCCGTCCATCTTCTCCTCGACGACGAGGTGACGACCGCGGATCTCCGCGAAGGGGACTGCCGCGAGATCGTGGTCCCCGTGCTGAAGCCGCGAGCCGACCAGATGGTGGGTGCGCGGGTATTTGAGCATTCGCGGGAGCATCGTCGTCGACTGGAGTATCACGCGAAAGCCCGACCTTGTCGCTGGTGCGGAGGGTGCGTGCTCTCCGCGCAATGATCTTGTTGCATCAGGGGATCCGCCCGCTTGAACGCCGCGACCTGGTCGCCGCTGGCACAGCAGCGCCATGCGGGACCGCGTCCGACACAGGCCCTGCGAGCAGCTTGAGCTTGCGGCGTCAGAGCCCGCACCATAACCGCGCGATGCGGGCTATCCTCCGCCAATGCTCGCCGTCGTCATCACCACGAAGAGCCCCGCGAACCTCTCCCTCGGCGAGGTCGCAGAGCCGACCCCACGCCCAGACCAGGCGCTCGTCGCCGTCCGAGCGTTCTCCCTCAACCGCGGCGAGGTCCGCATGGCCCAGGGCAAGGACCCGGGCGCGCGGATCGGTTGGGACATCGCCGGCGTGGTCGAGCAAGCGGCCGCTGACGGCCGCGGGCCGGCGCGCGGCGAGCGGGTCGTCGCCTTCCTCCCGAGCGCCGACGGCTGGGCCGAGCGGGTCGCGGTCGAGACCTCGCTCCTCGCCCCGATCCCCGCGGCGATCACCGACGAGGTCGCGGCCGCGCTCCCGGTCGCCGGCCTGACCGCGCTGCGCGGGCTCGACAAGGGGGTCCGCCTCGCGGGGCGCCGGGTGGCGATCACCGGAGCGACCGGCGGAGTCGGCGGCTTCGCGGTCCAGATCGCCCGGGCGATGGGGGCCGAAGTGGTCGCCCAGGTCCGCCACCACGCGCAGATCGAGGGCGTCCAGGCGCTCGGAGCCGATCACATCGTCGTCGGCGACGACGCGGCCGCCTTCGCCGAGCTCGCCCCCTACGCCCTCGCGCTCGACGGCCTCGGCGGCGAGATGATCGCCGGGCTCGTCGCCATGCTCGATCGCCAGGGCGTCGCCATCACCTATGGTGGCACCGCGTCGTTCACCACCACCTTCGGCGTCCACAGCCTCAGCCACACCGCCAGCCTCTACGGCTTCATGCTCCACCAGGAGCTCGCCGAAGAGCCCGGCGGCGTCAGCCTCGGCCGCCTGATCAACCTGGTCGAGCGCGGCCTCGTGCGGGTCGAGATCGGTCGCCGCGGCGACTGGTCGACGATCGGCGAGACCGCACAAGCGCTCACCGATCGCGGCTTCACCGGCAAGGCCGTGCTCAGCGTCGGCCAAGTCGCCGACAAATGACTAAAATGCCGACAAGTGACTAAAATGCCTAAAATGACTGAAATGACTGAAATGACTGAATAATAGGAGCACTACCGGAGGCGGTGACTGTGAGCCCTGCGGGACCTCGTCTCAAAGGTGTTCTCCTGGTGACGATGGCGTCCCCCCCCGGAGACGCTCGCGCGTCCCCTCCGCGTATGATACCCCCCCGCAGCCTGCGAGGCCAGGAGCGGAGCGCTGAGACCATGTCGTATCCCTTCCCGACCCCGACGAGCGCCGATCCGAGTGACTTTGAATGGCGAGCGATCGCCGACGCACCGTGGGCCGTGGCGATGGCCGAGTGCCCGCAGGACCCGGAGTATCACGCCGAGGGCGACGTCTGGACCCACACCAAGATGGTCTGCGAGGCGCTCTTTGAGCTCCCGGCCTGGCGCGCTCTACCGGCCGCGGAGCGCGAGCTCGTCTTCGCCGCCTGTCTCCTCCACGACATCGCCAAGCCCGCCTGCACGACGCTGATCGACGGCCGGATCCGCCAGCCGGGACACTCGGTGAAGGGCGCGTTGATGGCCCGCAACCTGCTGTGGCGCGCGGGGCTAGAGCCGACGATCCGCGAGACGATCGCTGGCCTTATCCGCTACCATCAGGTCCCCTTCTTCTGCATCGACGACCGCGACCCGGTGCGGCGGATCGCCCAGGTCAGCCTCCGCGCCCGCTGCGACCACCTCGCCCTGGTCAACCGAGCAGACGGCCTCGGCCGGATCTGCGCCGACAAGGAGAGCCTGCTCGACAACGTCGATCTCTTCCTTGAGCTGGCCCGCGAGCAGGGCTGTCTTCACGAGCCCTTCGCCTTCCCCTCAGACTATACCCGCTATTCATACTTCCACTCGCCGAGCCGAGATCCGCGGGCGCTCGCCTATGATGATAGTCGTTGCGAGGTCGTCGTGATGTGCGCGCTCCCGGGAACCGGCAAAGACACCTGGATCGCCGATAATCTCGACATGCCGATGGTCTCCCTCGACGCGATCCGAAGCGAGCTCGGACAGGGGCCGACCGGCGATCAGGGGGCCGTGCTCCAGCTCGCCCGCGAGCGCGCCCGCGAACACCTCCGCGCAGGTCGCCCCTTCGTCTGGAACGCGACAAACCTGACCAAGCGGCTCCGCGACCGGGTCGTCAACCTCGCCGTCAACTACCGGGCGCGAGTGCGGATCGTCTACTTAGAGGTCCCCTACGAGCGGCTCCTCCGGCAAAACCGAGAGCGAGACAAGGCCGTCCCAGAGCCGGTGCTCGAGCGGATGACGAGGCTATGGGAGCCGCCAGACGCGACCGAAGCTCACCGCGTCGACTGGATCTTCGACGCCTAGGCCTAGAATAAGGGCTGACCCACTTCGCCACCAGCAGGAGTTCGACCGGTGATGCTCGTCGCTCGCGATCTCATGTGATCCGTACAAAGGGTCACTCTCTCGATCGAGAACACGGCCCGGAAAAGTCCACGTTGAGGGCACTTCTGCACGGAGCTGGGAGGCGGTGCCTCAGCAGCGCTTATTTTAGGCCTAGGAGCCCTCGGTCCCCGAGCCCTCCGCTCCCTCCGAGCCCTCCGCTCCCTCCGCTCCCTCGAAGGACCAGGGTCCTGTCCGCCAGGGCGCCGCGACGCCGCGACGGAGCAGCCCCAGGAACGTGTCGAGGTCGATCTTCGAGCCGCCAAAGCGGCGCATATGCTCGGTCTCCTGCTGGCAGTCGATCATCGTAAAGCCCCAGCGCTGGAGCTGGCGGACGAGGGCGACAAAGGCGATCTTCGAGGCGTTAGGCCGGCGGGTGAACATGCTCTCGCCGCAGAAGACAGCGCCCAGGCCGAGGCCGTAGAGACCGGCGACGAGCTCCTGCTCGGCCCAGACCTCGACGCTATGGACGCTCCCACGGCGATGAAGCTCCGTCATCCCAGCGAGCAGCTCGCGGGTGATCCACGTGCCATCCTGGCCCGGTCGCGGAGTCTCGGCACAGCCCTGCATCACCCCTGCGAAGTCCTGATCCATCGTCAGCCGGAGCTTCCCCTCCTCGCGCCGGATCGCCTTCGCGAGCGAACGGCCGATGTGCAGCTTCTCTGGAAAGATCACCATCCGCGGCGAGGGACACCACCAGAGCACCGGCTCGCCCTCGCTCGACCAGGGGAAGATGCCCTGGGTGTAGGCGTCGAGGAGCCGCTCCGGCCCGACGTCCCCGCCGGCCGCGAGAAGGCCGTCCGTCTCCGCGAGGTGCGGGTCAGGAAAGCCGATGCTCTCGTTGAGGAGGAAGACGGACATCCCCGCGCTCTCGAGGGTAGCAGAGCCCCGCCGAGATCCGTACGCCCACCTCGTGTCCAGCGCGGGACGAGCTCCGCCCTCCTTGACGCCCCTCGGATCATCCCCGCACCGACCAGGACCTGGTCGGGCGCCCTCCGACGACGGCCACATTGTCCCCGCACGGGACTGGACCAGCTCCTCATCCCCTCACGAGACGAGACGGGACCCGCTCTGTGGCGACACCCAGCATCCCCTCAGGAGACGAGACCCGCGCGCCGGCATCGTCCGCGCAGGCATCGTCCGCGCCCGTGCCACCGCTCGCGGAGCACAAGAAGCGGCGAGCGCGAGGTCTCCCACGCTCGCCTCTTGGACTCTTCTCCTCGAGGCTTGGGGCCGGGGAGCTAGCGGCGCCGCTCGGTCGCCTGACGTACGACCAGCGCTCGACCCTCGAGCTCGCGCCCGTTGAGCTCCTCGATCGCCTTCGCAGCCTCGCGATGGTTCGCCATCGTCACGAAGCCGAAGCCACGAGAGTCGCCGGTGTCGCGGTCGAGCACCACGGCGGCGTCGATGACATCCCCCATCGCCTCGAAGGCCTTGCGCAACATGTCGGTGTTGACAGCCCAGTCGAGGCTACCGACGAAGAGTCGGGTCGGGACGCCACCGCTCGAACGACCGCCGCTCGGGGCGACCGCCGCCGGCCCGGTGTGCACGTTGGCGACGACCTCTTCGATCGAGAGGAGACCACCCTGGATCTCGTCGACCGTGGTGACCTGAATGGTGCCGCTTCCGTTCGCTCGATTCTGCGCCTGCCTGTCGGACTTGCGTTTCTTCTTGCGTTGCTTCTCAAGCTCACGTTGCCGTTTACCGGCCGAGTAGCTGCTTCTTGCCATGGATCCTTTGTGGTGGAGGGTTGTCGGTTCTCGGGCTTGCGGATGGGCCTCATGGAGGAGCTCCGCCGCGAGGGCTGGAGGCCCAGCGGTCGCCTGAGGACGGCCGCGAGTCAACGGGATTTCGGACTCGGCTGAGGCCCTGTGAGTACCGACGTTTCGTCCGTAGACGAATCCCGCGACGATGGGTCTGTTGCAGAACCACGCCGGACGGGCCCGAAGACGCGGCGATGTCATACCTCATGCTCCCCACCCGCCGCAAGCCGTCGCCCGGACATCGCGCACTCCCGAACATCGGCGCTCGCGACCGCCGGTCGGAGCGCCGCGCAAGGTGCACAGAACACCCGCTGGTGGGCCGTCCCGTGAAGCGCGAGAGGCGCAGCTCAGGCCGTCGTGACAGGCCAAGGGCGACGGCCCACAACCCTCTCCCCGCAGGCGAAGGAGCCGCCAGAGCGTGGCTCCCCTCCCGCCCGTGCTCCCAAATTCCCTCCTCGCGATGACTCTCGCGGTCCTCCGCCCCCTCTCTGGGGCAGGCTGAAGACTGTCGACTCGTGAAGCTCCAACCTCGCCGACGACGAGGCTTCGACTCTTCCCAGCGCTCGCCTACCCGCACGCGCAGGGCTGGGAGGTCTACATTCGAGCTCCACTCCTGGTTGGTCGCGAGCGAGCGAGCGCGCTCCGCGGCCTCCGACGAGCGCTGGAGCTGCCCGAGGGATCCGAGAGCGACGCGACCAGAGACTCGTCGCCGCCGACAGCGTCGACGCGGAGCGGGCCGCTCTCGGCCCTCGAGATCTCGCTGCCGGTGCCGCGGGCCGCGACACGGCAAGGGGATCCGGTCTCGAGGAGCGCGACCTGGACCTTCGCCTCCCGAAGACGCCCAAGACCGCGAGCTAAGAGGAGCGCAATGCAACACAACCCAGCCCAACACAGCCCAACACAGCCCAACACAGCCCAACACAACAAGACCCAACATGTCCTAAGGACTGGGCCGCCGCTCCTTCCCGCAAGGCCAGGAAAAGGCGAGCATGGTCCGATGGGCGAGTCTTCTACGGAGGAGGCAGGGCCGCGGTCCGTGGTCGTCGAGCTCGCTCGGACCGACGATGGCGGCGACCCCTTCGCCTTCCGCTTCAGCGACCAAGATTATCTGGTCCGTGGAGCAGGTGGCACCTACCGTGAGATCACTATCCCTTGGCGCGGCGAGCTGTGGACCGATCTCCAGGAGATGCGCGCCTCGCCGGAGCAGTGTCAGCGGCTCGGCGATCGCCTGCGCCGCCTCCTCGAGGCGGCCGAGTGGGACCGTATCGAGGCGCTCGCCCGCACTGCGAGCGCCGAGCAGCCGCTCATCCTGACGATCCGCTCAGCGGCGGCGGAGCTCTTCGCCCTCCCCTGGGGCCTGGTGACGATGGAGGGCGACGGCCGCCATCTCGCCGAGCTGCGCCATGTTCTCCTCCGTCACGAGTGGTCCGGCGCGAAGGCGCCACCGCCGGTCTCCGACACACCTCAACGGGTCCTCGTCGCCTGGTCCTCAGCCGGCGGGGCGGTCCCCCACAATGAACAGATCGCGGCGATCCGGCGCTCCTGCGCGCACCGTGAGCTCCCCTTTGACCTCCACCGCGACGTCATCACCAACGTGACCCCAAAGACCCTCGCAGAGGCCTTAAGCGACCCTCGGCGCCCGGTCACGGCGCTCCACATCCTCTGCCACGGCGAGGCGACCGAGACCGGGACATGCCTGCTCTTTGATGCAGATGATGGCGGCGAGGTGCGGGTCGACGGCGGAACGCTGCGGCGGCTCATCATCCCCCACACCGCCACGCTCCGCCTGGTGGTTCTCTCCGCCTGTGCGAGCGGAGCTGCCGCTCAGCGCAGCTCCCACCTCGGCAGCGTCGCCCAAGCGCTGCACCGAGCGGGCGTGGAGGCGGTGGTCGCCTCTCGCACGGCGCTCTCGGTCGACGGCTCGGTGGAGCTCACGCGCCAGCTCTACCGCGGCCTCCTGGTCAGCGCTCGATCTCTCGAGGCGTCGATGATGCGGGCCCGCGCCCGGCTCATCGACCTGGCGGGGCACCTCGACTGGGCGGCGCTCCAGCTCTACGGCAAGGCCGACGCCGGCGGCGACACCCGCCCCTTCGCCCTCCGCCCCTACCGCGGCCTCTTACCCTTCAACGAGCAGGACAAGCCCTTCTTCTTCGGCCGTGGGCGTGAGATCGCCGCGCTCAGCGAATGGGCGATGGCCGCGGTCGCCGGCGAGCGCGGCCTCCACGTCATCCTCGGCACCACCGGCAGCGGCAAGCTCTCGCTCCTCCGAGCGGGGCTGATCCCAGCCCTGAGCCGCCGGAAGGATCGCCGCTGGAGGGCCGCCGTGATCCGCCCCGGCGACGACGCAGACAGCCCGCGCTCCGCCCTCTCGGTCGCCTTCAAGCAGGTCATGGGCGACGCCCTCGCGCTCGCCGAGGGGACCCACACGACAGACACGCTGCTCCAGGCCCTGCGCAGCGCAACCTCGCCGGACGACGCCCTCCTCCTCGTCGTCAACCGCTTCGAAGAGGTGTTCACCCACCTCCAGGATCGACGCCAGGCGACCGCCTATGTCCGCGCTCTAGTCGAGCTCGCCGCCTGCCCAGGCGTCGCCGTCGTCGTGACGATGCGGACCGACTACATCGAGCGCTGCGCCGAGCTCAAGCTCAGCGACGGCCGGCGCCTCGACGAGCTCCTCTACAGCGACAGGACCCGGACGCTCCTCGGAGCGCCGGGGGCTGATGATCTCCGCGAGCTCATCGTCGGCCCCGCCCGCTCGGTCGGCCTCAAGCTCGAGCCGGAGCTGGTCGAGCGGCTCGTCGCCGACATCGAGGGGGAGGTCGCCGCCCTGCCCCTCCTCCAGCACACCCTCGATCTCCTGTGGACCAAGCGCGAGGGCCGACGCCTGACCCTCGCCGCCTACGAGGGAATCGGTCGGATCGCCGGCGCCCTGATCCGCAGCGCGGACGCCGTGATCGCGGCGATGTCCCCCCCGGAGCGCGCCCAGGCCCGCTGTCTCCTGGTCGCGCTCGTCGACCTTGGGGTCGATCTTGTCCCCAAGGGCAGGCGACGGATCGATCGCGAGGTGCTCCGGCCTTTGCTCGCCGAGGCCCGCGCCAGCTTCGACGAGGTCGTCGACCGCCTCGTCGCCGGGCGCTTGATCATCTGCGGAGTGTCCATCGCTGGCCAGACCGTCCCCCGAGCTGCTCGCCGGGCGAAGAGCTCGATCGTATGGTTGGACCTGGCCCACGAGGCCCTGATCGAGCGCTGGCCGCTCCTCCAAGGCTGGATCGAGGAGGATCGCGGCGCCCTCGTCGAGCTCCGCCGGGTGGTCTCCGCCTACCAAGAGTGGCGCGCTCACGTCGACACAGGCGCGGCCCGCTACGACTACCTGCTGGTCGGCGAGCGCCTCGCCGACGCGCTCCGCCTGAGCCGCAGACGTCCTGGTCTGGTCCCAGTGCCAGTTCTCCTCTACATCCGTGAGAGCGCCGAGCTGGTCGCCGCGAGCCACATGCGCGGCCTCATCGACCGCCTGATCCCGGCCTATGCGGTCCCCCTCTCCCTCGCGTTTCTGCCGGGGCTCAGCCTCCTCCAGACCGACGCCCCCGGGGCTGGCCTCGCCCTGATCGCGGGGGCGACGGTCTTCGTCGCCTTGCTCCGCGCCTGGAGCTGGGGCGTCATGGTCTCGCACCGGGTCGTCAGCTGGGCGACCGTCGACATCCTCATCCACGCCTGGAACCTCGCGCCGCTGACGGTTCTCGCCGCCTGGGGAGCCCTCGGCTCGGCTCCCGATCCTGCCTTCGCCGGGCTGAGCTGGAGCGCCTGGATCTCGATCTCTCTCGCCGCCGTCGCCTTCGGTCGAGCGCTCGAGCTCGCGAGGCTGATAAGGCAGGACCCAGAGGCGCGGCGATGGGGCGGCGCCCTGCTCGGCGTCGGCCTCGTCTGCGTCGCCCTCAACCTCGGCGCCCTGCTCTCGTCCAGCGCTTGGCCCCTGTGGCTCCTCGCGCTCGCCACTGACATCCTCGCGACATGGCTCCTCCGCTCGCGGCTCTCCCTCAGCGGCCGCGACGACGGTCATGAGATCGCCAGCAAGATCGACGACGCTGTCGTCGTCGTCGCAGGCCTGGTCGCCCTCCTCGGCGTCATCGGCGGGACGACGCGCGGCCCGGATCTCATCGGCCTCGCGGCCCTGATCGTTCTCACCCTGGTCGCCTTCTCCCTCCTCGCCGTGACCAGCCGCAGGGCGGCCGAGTCCACCAGCCCTGACGCCCTGACCGGGCCCAAGTGGCTCTTCGCCCGGGCCCTGATCCTGGCCGGGCTCTCGCTCCTCGGGATCGCCGGCAACGCGCTCCTCACCCTCCATGCTGCCCCTTTGGGGCGGAGCATCTGGGCCCTCGCGACGCTCGTCTTCTCCCTCGGCGTTCTCCTGGGACCGGGCACCCGGACGGGCGCCCGCGGCCGTCGCCTCGCCATTGTCGCGATCAGCGTTGCGGTGCTCAGCCCGGCGCTGACCCTCGCGCTCATGGGACAGAGCGCCTGGATCTGGAGCGCTTCGCTGGCCGCCCTCTCCCTCGCTGGGATCATCTCGCTACACCGGGGACCCCTGTCGCGCAGCGCCGAGCGGCGGATCCGTCATGCCGAGGAGAGGGCCCGCCGCGACACTGCTGCGCCTGACTCCGCGACGCTGGTCGAGACCCTCAGCCACACCCGCAGCACGGCGCTCCTCCGCGAAGATCCGAGCAACCGCGCGATCGCAGCAGCGCGACGCTGGTGACCCGCGCGGACGCGGACGCGCCGAGCAGCTCTTCGCAAACGACATGAGAACCGCGCGAAGCTGGTCGCGATGGAGAACACGACCTCTGTATTGATAGCGCTCCATGATCGCCCTGGTAGACTGCGCTGGTGGTCTCCAGCAATGCTCGGCGGTACATTCTCGCGCTCGCCTTGACGGCGTGTGAGCTGTCGCCCCCAGGCGAGACCACGGTGGAGGGTGAGACTGTCGCCAACACCAGCGATACCAGCGATACCAGCGATACCAGCGATACCAGCGACACCAGCGATACCAGCGACACCAGCGATACCAGCGACACCAGCGATACCAGCGACACCAGCGACACCAGCTCCGGAGGCTCGGGTGAAAGCGGCGATGCATCGACATCTGGCGACATCGTCCCTCCCCCTTGCCTCCCCTCTGAGCTCCGCGGGCCCTTGGCTGCAAACGTCGCAGGCTGGAACATCTACGATGCCGTCGACAGCGACGGCTACATGCTCGAGCACCCCGGCCCCGAAGTCCTCGCTCCTGACGCCCTGAAGACCATCTTCGACGCGTACTCGCTGTCACCGCTCTTCGAGGAGGTGCCGGGAGTCCTGGCAACCGGCTACGGCCTCTGCCGCTCGCCCGTCTTCGAGCCGAAGAGCTCGGCGATCTGTCTCGTGGCCGACCTGGCAACCCACACCTCGACGGTCGAGGCGCTCACCGAGGCGCTCGCCGTCATCTTCGCCGACGCTCCCGAGGGGTGTTTTGGCGTCTCTGTTGGGTTTATTGGCCTCCTCGAGCCTCGGTGTGACGTCGGCGCCCCCGAGTGCCGGCCCCTGGCCAAGTGCCCCTCATGCAGCTACTCCCCCGAAGCCGAGCGCATACCCGCGGGATGGAACAACCAGGAGGGCAGCTGTGCCCATGACGGCGACTGCTTCCTCAACGGCTGCAACGACCACTGCGACGCCTGGACAGTCCCCGGCTTCATCGGCTTCTGCGCTGCAGAGCCTGGGGCGTGCGCGAACTGTGGTTGCGTCGATGGTCAGTGTCAATGGTTCACGCAGGATACCGACGACCCCCAAACGTGCTGGTGAGTCGACCGTCGATCCCGGACACGCCCAGGCACAGGCACAGGTACGGGTACAAGTACAAGTACAAGTACAAGTACGAGCACAAGTACGAGCACACGTACGAGCACCGTCACCGCGACGCGCCAACCGGTTTGCTGCGAGGATGGGCCAAGCGTCGGTCTAGGCCCCCCCAGGGTTCAAATTTCGCTGCTCAATCACACGACCTGCACCTTTGGGTCTGGCTGAACTCACAGCGGCCTGCTACCGTCGCGGAGCGATGGCCAGGAGCAAACACCGCGCCCTGACGGCGGATATCACAGGCCGCCGAACGCCCGCCGAGCGCGAGCTCCTCGGGGCGTTCGAGGCCCGCCGTCAGGCCTTCGATGCCGCCCTCGAGGCGAGCAACATCATCCACCATAAGCACACCTGCCCGTGCTGCGGTCTACCGACCCTCGATCATCGCGGCGACTACGACGTCTGCGTCGTATGTCTGTGGGAGGACTACGGCGGCGAGGCCTACCCGCGCCGCGCCTACCCGCCCAACTACGTCGCTCTCGAGCGGGCGCGGCTCTACTTCGCCGAGTCCCTCCGCACTTTCGAGGTTGACCGCGAGCTCGACCTCTGCGCCGCGCCGATCGACCCCCTAGTGCGGGCGATCAAGCGCTTCGAAGCGGCGCTACGCTGCGGCGAGGCCGAGCTCGATTGCCAGGACTTTGCCGCCCATCTCGCGCGAATCCTGGCCTCTTGACCTCTTGACCTCTTGTCCTCTTGTCCTCTTGTCCTCTTGTCCTCTTGTCCTCTTGAGGAAATATGCCCTCGACTACTTCGATGATTATATGGGGCACGAGTGCCTTGAAGAGGTAGTCACAATCGCCGCGATTGAGCTCCTCGACGAACTGGAGCCCGAGAAGGAGAAGGAGAAGGAGAAGGAGAAGGAGGCGAGAAGGAGAAGGAGAAGGAGCTTCTACTCATCGTCTCTTGCTGCACTGCTTCTTCGTCGGCCATTCAGAGGCTCCCCTCGAAAGCGCCCTCAGAGGGCTCGTGTGTGTGCGCCAAGCCTGCCCGCATGTGGGTACGCTAGTGGATCTCCCCGTTGCGGATGCGCGGAGGCGCGCAATCGCGGAGGCGCGCAATCGCGGAGCAGAGGCGCGGAGCAAAGGCGCGGAGCGGAGGCGCGGAGGCGCGGAGGCGCGGAGGCGCGGAGGCGCGGGCCCCTCAGCCACGTCGCAAGGCTGAATAGACAGAGGATTTCCCGCCAGGAGGACGACACCGCGCCCCAGGACCGCCGAGCGAAGGATCGAGCGAACAGTCACGGACGCGCCCGAGGGCATGCATTCGCGCCAGGCCGACCGCCCTCGAATAGCTGTGAATCTGCTCAACAGCCACGATACCCTCGGCGTAGATGGACTTCGCCACGAAACTCTACCTGCTCGTGGGAGGGCGCTCCGGACTGCGCCCAGTGATCGAGCGCTTCTACGACAAGATCTACGCGGATCCGTGGATCGGGCAGTTTTTCCAGGATGTCGACAAGTCGCGCCAAGCCCGGCGTCTAGAGGACTTTCTCTCCTCCGGCGCCCCGGGGGAGGCCGCGTTTGACGGCCCCCTTCCGTCCCTGGCCCACGCGCACATGTTCATCACGCAGGCGATGCTCAGGCGTCGGACTGAGCTGCTCCGGGCGGCGATCATCGAGCTCGGTCATCCGCGGGAGGTCGTCCGCCTCTGGCTGCGGGCCGATGCGCTCTGGCATAGCGCGGTGCGCAAGACCTCTGTCGCGGAGTGTCGCCCCGGTCATGCCGGGAAGGCGCTGAAGGTTATCGACGAGCCGCCGCGATCTCCTGTCAGTCGAGCCGCGGACACCGAGCCGAAGACCCTCGACTGAGCCCGCAACGTGACGTCGGCGGCTTGCCCCGCGAAGCTCGCCACGACGCTTTGGCCTGGCACATCGTCGTTCTCGTCCGTTCTGACGCCGACACAGCCTTCCGAGCCCCGGCGGTGCGCGAGCCCACCGACACGCCGCGCCGCATGCGTGAGTCGATCGCCATAGCCTGCTATGGCCTAAAACAAGCGCTGGTGCGACACCTCCCCCCAGCTCCGTGCGGAGCTGCCTTCAACGTGGACTTTTGCGGGCCGTGTTCTTTCGCGCGGGTGAGGGCTCACCTCCTGCTTGTCGAGGGCGGAGCTCGGGGGCTGTAGGCGGGCGGGCGAGG
>Ga0316189_10005137_pt1 | contig 12548 bp, 12 predicted proteins | sample LowCovwburrow_MG_FD_204930 | JGI IMG/M metagenome (GOLD analysis project Ga0316189, IMG submission 204930) | Coastal sediment microbial communities from Maine, United States - Lowes Cove worm burrow | ecosystem: Environmental > Aquatic > Marine > Coastal > Sediment | place: USA: Maine... | reverse complement strand
TGGTCGCAACGCGGATATTATCCGGTCCAAGCTCAGCCGAAAGCTGATGCGTTAAACTGTGAAGCGCTGCTTTGCTAGCCACCGCCCCAGAAGCCGGGTAACCGGCAATTGCGTGCTCAATAAGCGTGGTTCCGATATTTACGATCGAGCCGCCACCGCGTTTTTTCATTTCTGGCACTGCGGCTTGCGTGGCAAAATAGCTGCCTTTGAAATTAATAGAGAAAAATCGATCGAGCTCATCTTCTTCCGTATCAAGAAACGGCTTCGGGTTAAATACACCAGCATTATTTACAAGAATATCTACGCCACCGAACTCATCCACGGCCTTAGCGACAAGCTCTTCGCCAGTTGCTTTTTTAGATACATCCCCAAGGACATATGCTAAATCACCTAAAGATTTGAGTTCTGCATGAGCGGATAAAAGATCAGCTTGTGTGCGTGCATTCATTACGACATTCATGCCGTCTTGTAACAAGCGCTTAGTAATTGCGTAACCGATACCGGTTGAAGCGCCTGTTACGATAGCTGTTAGTGCTTTTTTTTCAGTTGATTGTGTCATTTTCGGTTTCCTTTTTGTTTAAATTTTAGGTTTGTGTATTTAACGACTGCCACTCTATCGCAGCTTTATCTTTGTTATTAGACCAAAAGAATGTAAAATACTGTTGCGTTTTACGCACAAATAGAATGATTTTATAATAAGGAATACAAAGATGGATCAGTTGGGCGCTATTACATTGTTTAATAAAGTTGTTGAAACGGGTTCTTTCTCCGAAGCGGGAAGGCAATCTAACCTTGCACCATCATCTGTGTCGCGGCGGATTGTTGGTTTGGAAAGATGGGTTGGCGCGATTTTATTTCAACGGACAACCCGAAAACTTAACCTGACCGAAGTTGGACAACTCTTTCATGAGCGAACGAAAGGTATTCTGTTAGATTTAGAAGAAGCACGCATTATGGTGGCGCAATTAGAAAACAAACCATCAGGCTTAGTTCGGATGAGTATGCCCGCTAGTTTGGAACAGCATATCGTTGTCGCAACCGCCCTGTTTCAGGCGCGTTGGCCCGATGTTAGTTTTAACCTCACCTCAACTGACCGAAAGGTTGATTTAATTGCCGAAGGAATTGATGTTGTCATTCGTGCAGGAGCGCTGGCAGATTCAACTCTGCGCGCTCGTAAGATCGCCAATGTAAAACGCCGTTTATGCGCAAGCCCACAATATCTAGTCTCAGCCCCAAAGCTTTCCCACCCTAAGGACATTGAAAATCATAGCTGTCTGACGCTGCGTAGAAACCCCGGATATAATGTTTGGCGTTTTAGTGATACTGATGACGTTGTAGATGTTCGTGCCTCAGGAGGATTTAGTTCTAATAGTGGGAACATGTTGGTCACAGCAGCTCGGCATGGTCGTGGTCTTATTCTATCGCCAGACTGGATATTAGGACCATCAATCGCGCGAGGCGATCTTGTTGAACTTCTTACCGCTTATGCACCCTATCCGACAACATCACCTATTTATGCGGTTCATCCCTATCAGCGCTTTGTTCCACCGAAGGTACGGGTCTTTATTGAGTTCTTAGTTGAGCGCTTCTCAAGTAATTATGATTGGGCGATAAATCCAACGGATCTTGCACTGCCTGAATTAATGTAATGCTCGCTTCTATTTTTCGAGTTTAAGCGGTTAGAACCCTTTAAATACATTTTTCTCGTTAACAAGCACTTAAACATGGACACACCTCTGCGGCTTTCCGGTTAAGTGAACGTTGAATGTCTGCTTTTGGCCGAAAGCGGACATTCGGAAATCTTTCAGTGTTCGTCTATAATACGTCCAATATGACGATACTCCGTGCATTTCTTAAATTCATTGACGAAACAGCTAATACAGCCACCGCTTTTTATTCCTTAGAAGATATTGTGTATCCATGATCGAGGCGTATTTCGACGAAAGCGGAACGCATGACGAATCGGAGTTTATGTGTGTAGCTGGATATATCTTCGAGAAAGAAGATGCCGATATTATTTCAGATAAATGGCAGAAGATGCTCACAGAATACGACCTTCCTCATTTTAGGATGTCATCTTGCGCACACGGAAGTGACGTTTTCAATAAGCTAGATATCAAGCAACGTATTGCAGTTGAGACTGAGGCAATAGAACTAATCAAATCCTACATGTCATATGGTTTTGTTGTTTCAATTGAAATGTCGAGCGTTGACCATATACCAAAACATGGTCTTTATAATAGCCCATATACTTTCTTATGCTGGATGGCGTTGATTGGAGTTAAACGCTGGGCAGATGAAAATAAATATTATGGTGATCTTGCTTATTTTTTTGAGAGTGGAGCAACCCATCAAGGCGAAGCTAATAATCTCATGACTAGAATTTTATCTGAGCCAGAGTTAATAGAAGAATATAGGTATGCATCACATACATTTGCAGATAAAGCGAAGCTAGAGCCATTACAATGTGCCGACCTTTTATCGTGGCAATGGTTTACGCATTTGAAAAAAATGCAGCAAAAAAAGCCAATGAGGAAAGATTTTTATAGCCTTACAGAAAAAGTACATTTTCATGCGCATTTCGATGAACATCAACTAAGGAGTATGCCCCCATTGCCCCCATTGCCGGCGTTCCGGGGACATAATACATAATTATTTTATAACCACTGACCGTCTGGTATTGGCCGAAAGCGGTCATTCGTTTAGATGATTAACAGCATCCTGAAGCTGGGGAGCAACCACCCGGTTTAACCGCTTCGATATAGGCGGACACGACATACGCTTCCACTCCACGGCCAGGTGCCCAATCCCGAATAAACTCGCGCGACTCGTCCTTGGGAACGATACGGACATTCTCAAATCCGGCCTCGTTCATCATCATCTCAAGCTCATCAATCAATGAAGCGCCAGCCATGCAACCGGCATGCAGCACCGGATCATTTTTCATCTCTTCAGGCATCTCGGCCGTGGCCACCACATCAGAGATAGCCAGCCTTCCACCCGGTTTCAGGGCGCGGAAGGCATCACTGAACACCTGCTCCTTATGCGGTGAGAGATTAATCACACAGTTGGAGATAATAATGTCGGCGGTGTTATCAGCGACAGGAATATGCTCGATCTCGCCCAAGCGAAATTCAACGTTAGTAAACTTCCCCTTTTCAGCATTGTGCCGAGCTTTACTGAGCATATCGGGTGTCATATCGATGCCGATCACATGGCCATGTTCACCCACCTCGTGGGCCGCCAGAAAGGCATCAAAACCGCCGCCACTGCCAAGGTCGATCACCACTTCGCCCGCTTTCAGGCTGGCAATCGCACGCGGATTACCACACCCAAGCCCCATATCGGCACCATCAGGCACATTGGCTAGATCATCTTCGGAGTAACCCAACCGGGTTGAGATCAATGTGTTGATCGCCGCATCATCAGAGACACCACAACAGCTCGACTCCACACCACAGCAATCACCTTCATTGCTGGCATTTGCCACCTCGGCATAGCTATCCCGAACATGGTTACGTACTGCATCCCGTTTTGTATGACTCATCAATCTCTCCGTAGTTCTGTTTTAGAAACTGTTTTTTAGAATTTCGACAATCTCTGCCGGTTCCATGCGCTTCGTATAATCCACATCGACAAATGCATAAGCAACCACACCATCACGGCCGACAATATAGGTGGCAGGCATCGGAAGTTCAAAATGATCATTGCCCTGGCTTGCTTCCAGATCAATGCCGAAGTTCTCATAAATAGGCCTGATTGATTCCGGCAAACTGAACACCAGCCCGTATTCACGCGCTACGCCATTCTGCCAGTCGTGCAGCAGTGGGAAAGTAAGATTCCCTTTCTCCCGGATCTGCCCTGCATGTTCCGGCAACTCCGGTGCAACGGCGATCAGACTGCCTCCGGCCTGTTCGATCTCAGGCAGAGCTCTCTGCAGAGCCTGCATCTCCAGATTACAGTAAGGGCACCATGCCCCGCGATAGAATGTGATCACCACAGGGCCATCTTCAACAGCTGCAGAGAGGCGAACCTGACCACCACCCAGCGCCGGAAGATCAAAATCGGGTGCTTTCTGACCTGCATGAACGGCTCGCTCGGCAAGACCGGACTTCCGCAACATCTCAGTGGCCGCAGCCATCTCAGACACTACCTCGCCGGGCACCTGTGAAACAAAACCACGGTTAAACTCTTCCAACTCTTTACTCAGGCTCATGTTAATCCTCCAAGGCTCCACCGCAGCTTGATCCCTGCCCTGCCGTGCAACCGTAGCAGTGATCCATCACCACGATGGGGGCTCCTTCAACGCTCTGCTTCATCAATTCATTCAGATGCATCTTCTCTCCACCACTGTTGTTCATAGGCAGACCGAGCATCTGATTAAAATCACAGTCATAGAGATAACCCTGCCAATCGACACTGATCATGCTCCTGCACATCACCCCATCCAGATTCTCCTCAGAATAAGCCTCTTTCAACAGCTGCATATAGGATGCAAATTCACCCCTTGAGATAAGCGTGCTTCCAAAGCGCTGGATCGGCATGTTGGTAATGGTAAATAGTTTGTTGAAAGCAACGCCAAAACGGAGATGTAACTCCCTTTTATATGCAGCCTCCAGCTCCTGCTGAGATGGCGGCAGACTGGCTCCCTGAGGATTGTAGACCAGCGTAAGTGTCAGGCCGGAACCCTCCACACCATAACCGAGGGCGTTCAACCGTTTCAGAGCACGAATGCTGACATCAAACACTCCTTTGCCACGCTGCGCATCGACATTTTCACCCAGATAACATGGAAGCGATGCAACCACTTCCACACCGTGATCAGCCAGAAAGAGTGCCAGATCATGATACTCTTCCTCCTCAAGAATCGTCAGGTTACAACGATCAACAACCCGGATATCCAATGCCCTTGCTTCTCTAACCAGCTGTTTGAAGTGGGGATTCATCTCTGGCGCGCCACCGGTCAGATCGAGTGTTTTGATCGAACCCGTGCGAAGGTAGTCGATAATGGTCTGAACACTCTTCTCATCCATCATCTCTTTGCGATTCGGGCCGGCATTCACATGGCAGTGCAGGCATGTCTGATTACAGAGGTAACCCAGATTGACCTGAAGCGTTTCAACTTTTCCGCGGGTAATCTCGGGAAAATCACTCTTTTTCAGCAGTGGTAGCGTTGCATGCATCTAATGCCCTCTTTTCAATTCGGAATTCAGTTGAAAGAGTCGAACAGGGTCCCCTTTTCTTACAGCAAAAACAGTCCGGATCATGGCTCTAGCATAGAAACATATTGCACCGATTGCCAAGCATCGTAATATCCTCCTCCGAGGAGAGACCTATGAATGCAATTGACGCTTTAAAAAAACAGCTCGCTGACGGTCATTCGCTTGCCCGAGCCGACCTCTCCGGCATGGACCTTTCCGGCGTGGACCTCTCAGGAGCCAACCTGACTGGAGCCAACCTCTCTAACTGCAACCTGAGTGGAGCTGATCTGAGCAATGCACAGCTGGGAGCTGCCAATCTGAAGGGTGCAAACCTGGAAGGCGCAAAAATGAAAGGCGCTCAGCTGGAACTGCCTGTCGACGACCTGTTACAGAAGATCGGCAATGCCCAGAACCTTCGCGGCTACAACCTTGCAGGCAGAGACTTCTCCGGCCTGGATCTCTCCGGTGCCCGTATGGCAGGTGTCAATCTTTCAGGATGCAACCTGAAAGGCACCGACCTTCGCGGTGCTTACCTCTATGAAGCTGATCTGTCAGGCAGCAATCTGAGCGATGCAGACCTTCGTGGTGCACAGCTTCGCCGTGCCAACCTCACAGGCTCAATCCGAATCAACACCAAAGTCAGAAAGTGGGCCATGAAAGGTGCCTATATTACAGGCGCTACCGCCTACATGGATGATGCATGAATAATGTACAGGCCCTGCCGGGCGCTTTCCCTCTGCATGAGGAGAAAACATTTATTACCGAGAGTGAATGGGTAATCCTCAAGCTTCTCTGTCGCCCGGTCGACAAGCTTGGTGACACCGATGCGGAAGAAGTTTCTCAAGCCAGTGGTGGACAGATTAAAGTGGCGCGTGCTGAGGAGCTGATCCGTATTGTACAGATCCAGACCCTTCCAGGTCTTGGCAGCTGGATTGCCCGCCTGATGGCAGAGGTCGGCCTTGATACCGAACAGGTTAAGACCCTTCCGGCAGACGAGATTATGAATCGTATCAATGAACGTGCAGGCTACCCGCTCTGCAATGATGCTACGGTTCGCGCCCTTTCCGATCTGCAACTGCAGTGGAAAGGCTCAAATATTTAACACAGGATTAAACAAACTGATGACTGAACGTATTCTGATCACTGGCGGTGCCGGTTTTATCGGCTCAAATCTTGCCGCGACGCTGATTAAGCGCCCCAACACCGATGTGGTTATTGCTGATGACTTCTCTTCAGGCGACTGGCGCAATCTGATCCATGTTGATTGTGAAGTTCGTGCCGTAGATTGTGATGATTTTGATCTTCTGGATGAAATTGCTGCTGGTGAGTTCACCGCAGTGATGCATCAGGCGGCCATTACCGACACCACCGTTATGGACCAGAGACTGATGGTTGAAGTAAACACCAATGCCTTCGCCTCTATTCTTAAAGCGAGTGCAAAATCGGGAACCCGTGTGGTTTATGCCTCATCAGCCGGTACATACGGCAACTCCGAAGCACCCAACAGCATCGGAAGCGGCGAAGAGCCTGAGAACATCTATGGCTTTTCAAAACTTGCCATGGATCGTGTCGCTGCACGCTGGTATGAAAAACATCCCGCTTCAATTGTAGGGCTGCGCTATTTCAATGTGTATGGCCCGGGCGAGCATCACAAAAATGAGCGTGAAGGTAACAAAACCGCCTCCATGATTCTGCAGATGTATCAGCGAGCCAAAGCTGGCGAACAGCTTCGTCTGTTTAAACATGGCGAGCAGATGCGGGATTTCGTCTATATACGTGACGTGATTGATGCCAATCTGGCTGCACTTGAAGCACCTCGCTCGGGTGTATGTAATGTTGGTTCAGGCAAAGCACGCACCTTCAACGACATTGTGGAAAATCTTGGCAAGCAGTTGGGGCAAAACTTCGATGTTGAGTATATCGATAACCCGTTCACCTTCTACCAGATGCACACCGAAGCTGACCTGACCGAAAGCAAGGCGATCATGGGCTGGGAGCCCTCCTGGTCACTGGAGAAGGGCATTGAGGACTATGTGCGCCTTCTTGAAAGCGGACATCGCGGGCCTGCGGAGACAGCATGAACAGATTAGCCACCCTCACTCTCCTGTTCATCACTCTTTTTTCAGCTTCAGCATGCATGCAGCATGAGATTCATCAGGGCAATATGTTGAAAGATGAAAATGTCTGGCTCATCCAGGAGGGTGATTCACGATTCCGGGTAGAGACTCTGCTCGGCTCACCAGCCATTAAAGACACACTGCATCCAAACCGTGTCACCTATATTGAGGACCAGCGAAACGCTGAAGAAGACCCGGACAGACTACGCAGAATTGATATCACCTATGATGATGCCCTGCGTGTGAAAAAGATCGATCATTACGGATTTGACCAGAACTGATGGCCATTAAGCAGCCGGGGACAACCTCCAGTACAGAGTTGCTCATCACACTGTTCTGGTCGCTGATTATGGTGACAACCCTGATCGGCGGCCATCTTGTGATGGCCTTTCTGATCTACAGCAAGTTCACGGATGGTAAGGGAATGGTAGAGGTGGCTGAATTCACCTCTCTACCCATATGGTCGCTCTGGCTCTCCATCATTGCCGCACTGGCTCTGGATAGCTGGATTCTCTATCACCAGCGCAAAGAGCGTAAGGAAGCACTTAGCCGCCGCTAAGCAACCCTCCCATCACCTGATGTTGGAAGAAAATTAAACACGTCGCATATAGATAGTGAAATCATTCTTCAAATACTCCTCACGAAGCATGCAATCAGAGGTGAGCTCATGGCAAAATGCCAGCATCTCTTCCGGCAGATGGGTCTGAAGATCGTGTGGTCTGAAATGGCGGGCATTCAGCAGATTAAATGCCACCCCCTTCCGACATAACTCAAACATTCTTGTTATGGAGCGTCGCGCATAATCGCCATCATCATGAAGTAGTTCGTTCAGCGCTCCGGATAGAATCACCCAGTCAAAGCTCTTCTCGGCAAACGCCATATCAAACAGGTCACCGACCATTAACTCTGCATCTGGGTGACGTTTGCTCGCTTCACTCACCAGATCGGGGGAGAGATCAATGCCGGTGAAATCCAGTGCCCCACTCTGCTTCTCAAACCAGAGCTTAAAATCCGCAAAACCACAACCGACATCAAGCACCGAATCACCTGATTCAATACCGATCTCAGCCAGCACCTTGAACCGAAGCTCCTGAATCTCTCTGCTGCTCCAGTAGAGCGCATGAGATGAGTAGCCGAAACGGGTCAGGCTATCGCGGTGACGATCAACAATGCGTTTACGCTGCTCTTTTTTCATGGTTCACAAACCTTAATGAAGCGAGCCTCGCCTGTCTTTTTATCATTTTCCTACCCATTCTCAAGCCAGCATCTAGGGTTTGCCAATGATCCCCTACAAACTTATCGATACGGCCAGCGAACATGGCACCACGCTGAAGCTCTACCAACGCGGAAGAGATTTTGCGATTCGCGTGGACAAGGTCGGTGAACTGATGAACACAAGCCAGCACAACTCTGAAGAGGCTCTGGCCAGACTGGCATGTGAGCATGTAACCGGTATTGAAAATCCGCGCCTGCTGATTGGTGGTCTGGGCCTGGGTTACACATTGGCAGAAACACTTGCCCATACAGGTCGCACAGCAGCAGTTGTTGTATCCGAACTGATGCCCTCCGTGGTTCGCTGGAATCGTCAATATCTCGGAACCGCTGCCGGATTCCCGCTGCTTGATGAGCGGGTTGAAGTGGTTGAGCAGGATGTCGGCAAAGTGATGAAAGAGAACAAAAACGGTTTCGATGCCATCATGCTTGATGTTGATAACGGCCCGGATGGCTTTACCCGCGATGATAATGATGCGCTCTATGGACTACGTGGCCTGAACAATGCCTACGATGCCCTCAAGCCCGGTGGTGTACTCACCGTCTGGTCGGCATTCAAGGATGAGGCATTCACCCAGCGTATGCTGAAGGTAGGCTTCAAAGTGAAAGAGGAGAGTGTGCGGGCACGTTCAACCAAACGCGGTACCAAACACAACATCTGGATCGGTATCAGATAGCTATTTACATGAACAGCACACCTATAAAGCTAAACAGATAAAACATGGCCACTGCAGTGCCTACAGAATAAGCAGTGCCGCATATTCATTAAGCATTCATACTGTTCAATCATGCTAAAGCAGTGAAATCGCAGCCTTCAACGTTGGCATTGCCATTGCTACACGTATTACTGCGTTAGCTGACTTGGAAAAGAAACAATATTTTATTGCAATCTAGATAGTATCCAGCCACTCAGGTGGGTATAATTAGACAAACAATAAGAGTGAACTCGAACACTGGATGTGGCCAATGAATGAGACTGAATTTACAACAGACAAAGAGAATAGTGCCGGTGCTCCACCACACGTATGGCATCAGCATATCAATCTCAAACTTGCAGCCCTTGGCCAGCCGACCTGTCGTCTGGAAGGTGGTGATCACTCCTATCTGACGATTGCTGATAGTCTGGTTAAACATTATGCCCGACAACGACGTCTGCTGTCGGCTTACCGCTGCCCAGCTGATCAGCGTATCCAGAATTTTCTCAATGCCTACCTGACTGAGAACAGTGTGGAGCAACCAGTAGAACTGCCCGGGAGCACATTTGTGCTCGATCGGCCCGGTATGGCACGTGAAGTATCACTGCCTTTGAATGGCACCCATTTCCACTCGGATCTGGTTGACTCCTATCGCCTGCTACAGGGGGTGTTACACAATCCTAAAAGCGACCGGCGAACCACCAAGGGTGTATTTCACATTGCCGCCGGAGGGCTTCCAGTACCCGCAGATAAACTTGAAGTGCCGGTAGAAGTCTTTGGTGTGCTTCTTAAGGAAGCACTGGATCCACCGAGCGACCTGCTTGAACTACCCGCAACAAGTCAGGAATCTGAAAAGGCCAAAGTATGGGTATCGCTACTGCTCCGGCCAAAAGTTCGACCGGGTGTTCCGGGTATCGAGGGTGTGGCAGGTCTGCTATGGGACAAGAGTATGGAAGTGCGCATGTTCGCACCCGGCGGACTGGTATCCAATCTGGATTTTGTCGAATCCATTTTTGGTAATGCCGGTGACCCCTTCCTGACAGAAAATGATGCCGCAGTGGATATCGAGCACTGGACCGGCCAGAGCGGCTGCATCATTCTCGCACCGCATCTAACCAAGCTAAAGAAAAAGGATATTGGTCTTCCGCATGTAGAGAGTGCTACTCAACGACAGATTCGTGATGGCATGTACTGGCAGGATGAAGATGAGTTTTATAATGACGGCAATGCCTTTAAGCTGGTTTGCCGTGACAAACGAGGTGTCATTGTAACGATTATTGCTGACAACTATTTCGGCTATAGCAAGAAAGAGATTAAATCCCAGATCAGTTATTCAGCCAATCTCTTTGGCGGTTGTGAAGAGGAGCATGCCGGCGGCGCTCTGGCCTTCCCCCGTTATAACCTCGGTGAAGTCTATATCCCGCGCGCCAGTGATATGCTCGACAACCATACCTTTGCCGATCTCTGTAATCGATTGGCCGACAAACTTGAACTTAAAGACGAGGGGTATGGAGTTGACAAAAAGTATCCCGATATCATCTATCTGCCCGAAGATGCGCAGATCTCTCTTCACGAGCTGAGTGTCTGCTGGCAAGGCCCGTCAGGCCAATCACAGATCAAACTGCTGGCAAGCCAGACCTTTATCTACCCCAGTGGCTTCAGGGTGCATATGGCACGCCATGCGCATTCACCAAGCTGGCGGCTGATCGGAACCCTCGGTGAAGGCACCTTCTGTCATAAACCCAGCACGGTATCAGGCGGTGGTAAATCCGAAATATCCAAATCGATCGCAGGTGCAGTTATCTCCGGGCCAACCTACGTGGACAGTTTTGAACAGGATCTTAAACAGGTTCGGGCCATTTTCGAACGCGATTACACCAACCGTTTCCTACACCCTGAATCAGAAGAGCTGGACGAACGAAGTCTGCTAAGCAAAGAGCGAAGCCTGGGCTCTGTGATCAAGCTCCTGACTCCCTCAATCGTCGACTATACAGTTGACTACAACCAGTGGCTGAAAAGTATCCCACACAACATTCTCGCACTGGTATTCATGATCAAACGTTTTTACAGAACCGCATGGGGTGACAACTGGCATGAGCACTTCTCTGTCGATACGGTCAACGGCGATCCGGGTCATGAACTGAGATACGATGGTCGTAAACTGATGGCCAGTTATCTGCGTATTGGTTTCAGCGATGACGGCTGCTGGCGTCTTTTTAAACTCAGGCAGGATTTTATCGCATCAGATAAAATTCAGATGGAGGATGATATCAGTGCCTCGATTGTCATTCCTGCAGAATATATCAACGGCCTCAATCCAGAGTATGACCACCCCTGCATCAAGTTGGTGGACAACTGTGAAAGGAGGCTGTTCCAGCGCCCTGACGAAGCGATCAACCGTGGCTCAGATATTCAAACTGAGAGCGACCTCTCCGGTGGCAACAGCTTCATCTCCAACTTCGAACCTATGCAACGGGATGATGCTCGCGAGTTGATGGACGATGTCATGCAGTTTGAGGAGTTCAGCCCACCGATGCAGCAGTTGATTCGCAATGCATCTGAGATGGATGAATCGCTCTATTTTGTATCCTCCGCCCACCCCAGAATTGTTAATGGCAAGCCGAGTCTGAATGTGCGATACCTGCAGGATCGCCCTGACCTGACCGATCCGCGCTCCACTTATCTGGCCGAAACAAGCACCCGCCTGCGGCGTGGATTAAACCCGGATCAGCCAGTCTACACGCCTGTAAATGCCGTGCTGACAGGGCGTCGCAATAACCCTGCCGAACCGGGCATCAGACCACTGGCCGTATACAATCCCATCCACTATCAGGAGTTGCCGGAACTGTTTATGGATTTCATCTGCAGCCTGACCGGAAAATCACCATCTACAACAGGGGCAGGCTCTGAAGGTGCGCTAACTAAAGGCCCTTTCAATTCTCTCACAGCTACGGCTGATCTGAACACTTCTCTGGTATCATTTATACTGTGTGGTTATGACGGATTTTCAACTGCAGCAGGACACATCGGCTCCAAACGGCGCATTGACCACGATATCAGTATGCTTATCCCTGAAATCTGGTGTCGCCTGCCGGCCAAAGTTCAAAAGCCTGAATATATGATCAAATGGGGTTATCTGAAAAAACTGGAAGATTTCGAATTCCAGGGAAAAACTGTTTTCGCCAGCCGACTCGGTTATCGGATCACCAAGCGCTTTGTGCGTAACCACTTCGGAAAACTCTTTGACAGGCCTGTAGGCGTAT
>Ga0316189_10005136_pt1 | contig 12550 bp, 12 predicted proteins | sample LowCovwburrow_MG_FD_204930 | JGI IMG/M metagenome (GOLD analysis project Ga0316189, IMG submission 204930) | Coastal sediment microbial communities from Maine, United States - Lowes Cove worm burrow | ecosystem: Environmental > Aquatic > Marine > Coastal > Sediment | place: USA: Maine... | reverse complement strand
CAAACCGGACACTCTTCATTGACTGTTTTGCGAAAACTGCTACAAGCCGAATTGTCCATACGGGACACTTCGCAAGGAAATGATCTGACTATGCAGATGCAGGTTAAAACAGACTTCACCGCAACCGCCATCGCCGGCGGCACGATGACGGCTGGCCTGACCAAGACAGTCAAATCGAAAACCGTCAAAACAACGACATAACCTTGCGTTAACTCCCGGCCTTGTCTCCCGTGGGAGATTGCGCCGGAAGCCAAGACCCGAAAAGGCCCCTCAAGTTCCTGGGGCGGGAGCAGGGTCACCCTGGAGACGAGTTCAGATGAGCTACAATATCGCTATCGTTGGTGCCACCGGTAATGTTGGCATGGAGATGATGAACATTCTGGCAGAGCGCGAGTTCCCCGTCGCGCAGGTCCACGCCATCGCCTCGCGCCGCTCGGTGGGCCGTGAAGTGTCGTTCGGCGACAAGATCCTGAAATGCCAGGATCTGGAAACCTTTGATTTCTCAACCGTCGATTTTGTCCTGATGTCCGCCGGTGGCGAGACCTCGAAGCAATGGTCGCCTAAAATCGGCAAGATGGGCCCGATTGTCATCGATAACTCGTCTGCCTTCCGCTATGACGCCGAAGTGCCGCTGATCGTGCCGGAAGTCAACGCACACGTGCTGGAAGAGTATATGGCGCGTAATGACCGCAAGAACATTATCGCCAATCCGAACTGTTCGACGGCCCAGCTTGTGGTTGCCCTGAAACCGCTGCATGACGCGGCAAAGATCAAGCGCGTTGTCGTTGCCACCTACCAGTCCGTATCCGGTGCCGGCAAGGCAGGCATGGACGAACTGTGGACCCAGACCAAGGGCATTTTCGTTACCGATGCGCCGACGGCTGAAAAGTTCACCAAGCAGATCGCCTTCAATGTCATCCCGCATATTGATGTGTTCATGGACTCCGGTGACACCAAGGAAGAGTGGAAGATGGTGGCCGAGACCAAGAAAATTCTCGACCCCAAGATCAAGCTCACGGCGACCTGTGTCCGGGTGCCGGTGTTTGTCGGCCATTCCGAAGCCGTCAATATCGAATTCGAACGCGAAATAAGCGCCGATGAGGCGCGCAACATCCTGCGCGAGGCCCCCGGCCTGCTGGTGATCGACAAGCGCGAGGACGGCGGCTATGTCACCCCGGTTGAATGCGTTGGCGACTACGCGACCTTCGTCTCGCGCATTCGCGAAGACGCCACCATCGACAACGGCCTGAACCTTTGGTGTGTATCGGACAATCTGCGCAAGGGCGCTGCGTTGAACACTGTTCAGATTGCCGAGACACTGGTCAATCGCGGGCTCATGCAGCAAAAAGCGGCTTGAATTGAGCAAACGATCAGGATGACTGTTGGTTGTAACGACCGACAGTCATCCTGATACGCCGTCAGTCGTACACCTGCTGCATCAGTTTCGACAGCCGATCTGCAAATCCGGTTGCATCAGCAGGCACTTCGCCTTCAAGGATGACGGCCTGGTCAAGCAGCAGCTTGGCTGCTTCGCCCATGTCCTCACCCTTGCCGGCACGTTCAGCCAGTTTGGCAATCAGCGCATGGTCCGGATTGATTTCCAGCACCGGTGCGGAAATTGACGTCTTGCCCTGCTGTTGCGCCAGATACTTTTCCAGGGTCCGGTCAAAACCCTGATCACCTGCCACAATACACACTGCAGACGACGTCAGCCGGTTGGACTTTGCAACGTCCTGCACCGCATCACCGAGCGCTGTTTTCAGGGCTGCGATGAGGCTGGCGGTCGCTGCATCATCGGTTTGGTCTTTCTTGTCTTTCTTGTCTTCAACCGGAATCTCATCCAGATCAGCCCCGCCTTGGGTCACTGACTTGAACGATTTGCCGTCATAGCCAAGCGAGGTGCGTACCCAGAATGCATCGACCGGATCGGTCAGCAGCAGGACCTCGATGCCGCGTGCCTTGTAGCCTTCCAGCTGAGGACTGACTTCCGCCTTGGCGACATCGTCACCGGTGAGGTAGTAGATTCCGGACTGGTTTTCCTTCATGCGCGACACGTAATCGGCCAGCCCCACCGTTTCCTTGCCTTCGCTGGTCGTGGACCGGAACCGGCAGATATCATACAGCTGGTCACGGCGCTCCATGTCTTCGTAGAGGCCTTCCTTGATCACCGGGCCGAATGCCTCCCAGATGTTTGTGAACACCTCCGGTTTCTTGTCGGCGCATTTCTTCAGCTCATTGAGCACGCGCTTGGTGACCGCCTTGCGGATTGTGTGGACCGTCGGATTGTCCTGCAGCATTTCGCGGGAAATGTTCAGGGGCATGTCTTCGCTGTCGATCACGCCACGCACAAACCGCAAATAGGACGGCAGCATCTCCGCTTCATCAGTAATGAATACGCGGCGCACATACAGCTTCTGCTTGCCCTTGCGCTCGGGGTCAAACAGGTCGAAGGGTTTTTCGCCGGGCACATACAGCAACACCGAGTATTCGTTGCGGCCTTCTGCCCGGTAATGAATTGTCATGGCCGGATCGCCGATGACACCGGCCACGTGGCCAAAGAACTCGCGATGCTGTTCTTCGGTAACGTCGGACTTGCTGCGCGCCCAGATTGCGCTGCCGGAATTGACCTGCTCTTCACCGAGATAGATCGGATGGCTGACGTGGTCGGAATAGGTCCGCACAATGTACTGCAGGCGCTGGTCTTCCAGGAATTCCTTGGCGTCCTTGCGCAGCTTCAGACGGATCGAGGTTCCGCGTTCCGGCGCATCCTCGCCCTTGTACTCGGAAACCGTATAGGTGCCGGTGCCGTCAGAGCTCCAGATACTGGCCTTTTTGGTGCCGGCCTTGCGCGACACCACATCAACATGCTCGGCGATCATGAACGAGGAATAGAAACCGACGCCAAACTGGCCGATCAGATTAACGTCCTTGTCGCCTTTCTTCTTGGCCGTTTCCATCTGCTCCATGAAGGCCTGCGTACCCGAGCGCGCAATGGTGCCCAGATTATCTGCCAGCTCTTTTGCATCCATGCCGATGCCTGTATCGGCAACCATCAGTGTCTTGGCCTTCTTGTCGAGGCTGATGGTAATGCGCAGGTCACCGCCTGCCTGCATCAGCTTGTCGTTCTTCAACGCCTCATAGCGGAGCTTGTCGCAGGCGTCTGAGGCGTTGGAGATCAGCTCGCGCAGAAACACCTCTCGTTCGGAGTACACCGAGTGCACCATGAGCTGCAGAAGCTTGGCCACTTCGGCCTGGAATTGCTTTGGCTTGGCGCCCGTAGCTTTGGCGCCCGTATCTGTCGTGCTGGACATGTTGAACAATTGCCTCCCGGTTGAACACATCAATGCATTGCAAGCCCGGACAGTCTCCTGGCCGGAATTGCAGAAATGATTATTCCGTGTAGCAGAATATTGGAATATTGCGACGTCAGATCAAGCCTAGATCAGGATGATTTTTGGTTGAATCAACCAAAAATCATAAACCTGATCGCTTCCAAAGTGTTAGAGCAACTTTATGGGTTCGTTTGAACCCATGTTGCTCTAGCCCAAAATTTATGAAGGCCAAAAGAAAACAGCGGCCCCTACAAGGCGCCGCCGGATCTTACTCACTGAACTGATTAACAGGCCTTACAAGGCTTTAATCAAACACAACTCACAAACTCACTAACTTTAAAACAGGCCCGACTTCTAATTCGCCACGGGGGGCTGGGGGGCTGAGATATCCGAAACGATCTGAAGCCGGGCCTTGAGGCAACAAGTGAATACTGTTCCGCGTTCCTGACGATTCTTGGGTCTATTTGTGTCTGGAATTGGGCAGTTTCATTATCTTTGCATGACACGCGTGCAGGTTTCAGCTCTCAATCCTGGCAATCGGCCTTGACTGAATTTGCATTCGCGCCAAAGATAATACAGCCTTAATACAAACAGTTAAGCGGAGGTTGAATGAGCGAAGAGCCAGAGATTGTTGCGTTGGGGGCAGCATTTGCCAACCCGCAGGCAAATGATGATGCCCAAGAAAAGCAACCCCTGCATGCAAAAAAATCCACCCAGGTCGCATTTAACAGGACAGAGCTGGCAACAATCCTCAATCTTTACGGGACCAAGGTGGCAGCAGGAGAATGGCGTGATTACGCCATGGATTTCACCCGGGAACATGCGGTATTTGCCGTGTTCCGGCGCAGTTCCGAACAACCGCTCTACCGCATCGAGAAGAACCCGAAGCTGGCCCGCAAACAAGGTGCCTACTCGGTTACTGCGCCCGGCGGACTGATCCTGCGCCGCGGCCATGATCTGGGGCAGGTTCTGAAGGTTCTGCTGAAGAAGCCAAAACTGGTCAGCGCCTGATCCGGGTTGCTGATTCTTTTCCGATCATACACTGAAATGCAAAACCCCCGTCGTGCACGAGCACCACGGGGGTCTGTAATATTAGTCAGATCAGCTTGTCGGCGTCAGTCCGAGTTCATGATCCCGAGAATGTTCAGGATGTGGATGAACATGGTGATGAAGCTGCCATACAGCATGAATGCACCGAAGATAGACTTGCCGCGGGCTGCGGCCGTGCCGTCGCCTTCGACGTACATTTCCTTGATCACCTGGGTCTCGTAAGCCGTGATGCCTGCAAACAGCAGCACTGTGACTACCGACACAACCAGGCTGAAACCGATGGATCCGATGAACAGCGCGTTCACGACCATCGCGATGATGATGCCGATAGTGGCGATCATGAAGAAGGTCGCAAAGCCCGACAGGTTGCGCTTGGTAACGTATCCAAACAGGCTGGTAGCACCAAACGTTGCAGCGGCAATACCGAATGCCTGGACAACCATACCGGGGCTGACGCCCATGTAATGCCCGACCATCGGTGCAATGCCGACACCCCACAGAGCGCAGTAGCCCCAGAAAGCACCATGGGCAACAGCCGCACTGTTAGAGAATATCAGGCGCGGAGCCAGAAAGCCCATGCCCAGAATGCCGATAAAGAACACCCACCTGAGCGATGAAGCCAACTGCAACAGTTGAGGCGAGGACGCCACGAACAGGGTAATGATGGCCGTAGCCGCCACACCGAGCGCCATATAATTGTAGACGCCAAGCATGTAGGACCGCAGGCCCTCGTCAATCTCTTGCGCCCGCCTGCCAGCCGGTGCCTGGGATTGGTATTTAAGGTCTGCCATTTTCAACTCCCTTGGAGAATGGATTAATACAAGGTGGAATATGAGGACAAACTGCATGCCTGACAAGTCCGGTCAGGATTAAGTTTTGTTTAAGGTGCTTACCTTGGAGCATTCTGCACCTAGATAGTTACACAATTGTTCATGAAGCGTGCCAGTTTGACATCAAGATCTGTTATCCCGCCGGCATCATGCGTCGCAAGCGTTACTTCGACGGTTTTGTAGACATTACTCCATTCAGGATGATGGTCGAGCTTTTCCGCCTGCATGGCGACGCGGCTCATCCACCCGAATGCCTCGTTGAAATTCTTGAATACGAAGGTCTTCGAGATCGCATCACGACCATCCACCTCGGCCCACCCTGTCAGGTCCGCCAATGCTTTGTCCCGGTCCGGGCCTTGAAGTTTTTCTGCCATTACTGATGATCCTTTACAATTTTTACAGCAAGGTTATCCAAAACTCTCATGAAAAGCATCCTTCTCGTCTGCCTCGGAAACATTTGTCGCTCACCCATGGCAGAAGGCGCGGTGCGCCTGGCTCTCGACAAGGCCGGCCTGACCCACATAGAAACAGACAGCGTAGGCACCAGCGGCTGGCATGCCGGCAGTCCGCCTGACGCACGCGCCGTCAAGGCTGCCTTGATGCGCGATATGGACATATCCGGCCAACGGGCCCGGCAGATCGATGCCGCCGACTTCGACCGGTTCGACATTATCGCCGCCATGGACCAGAACAACTATGCCCGTCTACGCGAACTGCAACCCGACGGTTCGACGGGCCGGGTACATTTGTTCATGGAATTCGCCGGAGAACTCCCCGTTCGCGAAGTGCCCGACCCCTATTACGGCCGTGAAGACGGATTCGATCACTCCCTTGACCTGATAGAACAGGCTGCCCGTGGCCTTGCCCATTATATCGCTGCCCGCGCGAAATCAGGATGATTTCCTAAAGTATTCGAGCAACTTTATGGGTTCCACGGAACCCATGTTGCTCGAGAGGATAAACTTCTTCGCGCACATAGGGCCCGCCCCCGCGCGATGACCGCGCGGAAAACAGCACAAACTGGCTGACTTCGAAGGCCCGTGAACGATACAGGTTATGGGCGCTGACATATGACTGGGCCTGTCTCGGTATGGCTCCGCGCAACCGCGCAATTGTGACATGCGGGGTGTATTTACGCTGCTCCGGCGGCATGCCCAATGACTGGCACACCCGCTCATGCATAACCTGCAAGCGCCGAAGATCCGGGCTTTCCTCAACTTTCACATAGAGAGAGTGAGGTTTCTTTGTTCCAAACACCCCCATGCCCGAAAGCCTGATTGTGAAGGCGGGCATCGCAACGACACGTTGCAGTTCGCCCGTCAGTTCATCAGCCGCGCGGTCGGGAATATCGCCGATGAACCGCAAGGTGAGATGGTAGTTGTCCGGATCAATCCAGCGGGCACCTTCAATGCCGCCTTTCATGATTGCCAGATCCTGGCCCACATCTGGTGGTAGTTCTACGCCAGTGAACAGTCGAGGCATTATAAGTCCCTCCTGTGCTATCGCCGAATCAGTGTCGCATCCCAAGGCTAAACCTCAGCACATAACAATCTCAAGTCACGATGCCAGCGAGCGTACAAGCTTGTCGACCATTGGCGACAATCGCTCAACAATAACGGCAGTCCCTGCTGCATTCGGGTGAATACCGTCCGCCTGATTTAATTTCGGATCAGCCGCGACCCCGTCCAGAAAGAACGGATACAGCTCCACATCGTACTTTTCCGCCAGTTTCGGGTAAATTGCATTGAAGGCCGTTTCGTAATCCTTGCCCATATTGGGCGGCGCCAGCATGCCGGTCAGCAAAACGGCAATGCCACGTTGCCTGAGGCGGGCAAGGATCGCATCGAGGTTCTTCGCGGTTTCTGCCGGCGAGATACCGCGCAGCGCATCGTTGGCGCCCAGTTCGACAATCACCAGGCCGGAACCATCAGGGACAGACCAGTCAATTCGCGACAAACCGCCCTTGCTGGTGTCTCCCGACACGCCTGCATTGACAACCTCGACATTCAACCCGTTTGCCTTCAGCCGTTGTTCCAGGCGCGTTGTAAAAGCATCTTCCGGCGGCAGGCCATACCCGGCGGTCAGGCTGTCACCAAACGCAACAATGGAGAAGGTCTGTTCCGCCGATACAGGCGTCGCCAGAGGTATCAGGAAGGCTGCCGCCAGCAGTTTTATGGCTTGGCGTCGCGAATATGATTGCATGATACGTCGGAATCCCTTGCATGATTACGTCTGGTACACACATAGAAACTGAAACTCTCCGCAACAAGACGTGGTCTGAATCGAACACACAAACGTTAGGAAGCTAATGGACGCTCGCGTAGACAAAACCGAAATCGGCATTTCCGGACTTCCCGGCAAGGGTAACGCAGTGCGCCTGGATGGCGTGCAGGTCACCCTGTCGTCGCGTGCCGGTCCTGTCGAAATCCTCAAAGGCATCGATGTTGCCATCTCAAACGGGGAAGCGGTTTCCATTATCGGCCCGTCAGGCTCCGGCAAGACAACGCTTCTCATGGTGATTGCGGGTCTCGAAGCGGCAACCGGCGGTACCGTTGATGTGGCGTCACAAACGCTCAACGGGCTCAATGAAGACCAGCTGGCGGTGTTTCGCCGCGACAATATCGGCATCGTATTCCAGTCATTCCACCTGATCCCCGCCATGACCGCGCTGGAAAATGTTGCAGTGCCGCTGGAACTGCGCGGCACCGGCGACGCTTTCGAGCTCGCCCGGCAACAACTCGAGCGCGTCGGCCTTGACCATCGCCTGGATCACTACCCCGGCCAGTTGTCAGGTGGCGAACAACAGCGCGTTGCCATAGCCCGTGCCCTGGCGGCGGGCGCCAAGATAATCCTGGCAGACGAGCCCACCGGCAATCTAGATCAGGAAACCGGCCATACAATCATGGATCTGTTGTTCGATCTGCAATCAGGCGGTGAGACGACGCTGGTGCTGGTAACCCATGATCCCGATCTGGCAGCGCGCTGTTCAAGAACCATCGAAATCCGCGATGGCCTGATCCACAATGACAGTGTCACGCTGTCATGATGCACACCCTGTCAATGGCGTTGCGCCTTGCCCTGCGTGAACTGCGCTCCGGGCTTCAGGGCTTTCGGATATTCCTGGCCTGCCTGATCCTTGGCGTCAGTGCCATTGCAGTGGTCGGCGCACTGTCGTCGGCACTTAACACCGGGATTGCCAATGAAGGAAGCTCCCTGATGGGCGGAGATGTGGAGTTTTCCACGCTTTATGACACACCCAGCAGCGACCAGCGCAACTTTATTGCACAAGCAGGCCGGGTGAGCAAGGTGGCCACATTGCGCGCCATGGCGGCTGTGCCCGACAAGTCTTCAGCCCTTGTCGAAGTAAAAGTGGTTGACGATGCCTACCCGCTCTATGGCCAGTTGCTGCTCGATCCGGCGATGCCTCTCAAGGATGCCTTGCAGCCCGATGCTTCCGGCCGGGCCGGCACTGTGGTAGAACCGACCCTGCTCGCGCGTCTTGACCTCAAGGTCGGGGATATTGTCAGGGTGGGCACATCGGATCTTGTGATCAATGCGGCAATCGTGCGTGAACCTGATCGGATTTCCGACGGGTTCGTGCTTGGCCCGCGCCTGATGATATCTGCCGATGCTCTGAGCGCAACAGGCCTTTCACGGCCCGGCAGCCTGATCAACTGGCGCTACCGAGTGGCACTACCGCAACCGGCAAACAATGCACAGGTCAAGGAGATCGTGAACCAGGCAGAGCCGCTGCTGCAGGACCAGGGATGGAAGGTGCGCTCACGCGAGAACGCAGCCCCCGGTGTGCGCCGCTTCATCGACCGGCTTACGTTTTTCCTGTCGCTCGTCGGCCTGACATCGCTCATTGTCGGCGGGGTCGGAGTGGCAAACGCAGTCAAGGCGTTTCTGGAACGGCGCACCAAGAATATTGCAACGCTGAAATGCCTTGGCGCGTCTGCACGCCTGGTGTTCTGGACCTACTTCATGGAAGTCCTCATTGTTGCCACCGGCGGTATCATTATCGGCGTTTTGGCCGGTCTCGCCACGCCACCGCTGGCAGGGGCGTTGTTGTCAGGCCTGCTGCCGATCCCGGTGTCTGTCGGCATAGAGCCGTGGCCGGTTATCCGCGCCGGGCTGTTCGGCTATCTGATTGTCATCGCGTTTGCGGTATGGCCGCTTGCACGTGCTGGTCGCATTCCGCCAAGCGCCCTGTTTCGCGACATGCTGACCAGCAAAATCGCGTGGCCCGGACCGGCTTCATGGCTGGTCATTGCCATCGCCCTTGCGGGCATCTTCATGCTCACGCTCACGGCATTCCCGGATCCGCGTATCACCTACGGCTATGCCGCGGGCATCGTGGCCAGTTTTGCCATCCTGACCGGCATGGCCCGATTGATGATGTGGATTGCCTCGCGCACGACCGGCGGCAGGTCCGCCGTTATGCGTCTGGCCATTGCCAATCTGCACCGGCCCGGAACCCCGACGCCGTCTGTCGTGCTGTCGCTTGGCCTGGGCCTGACGCTGTTCGTCAGCCTGTCGCTCATCGACAGCAACATTTCCAAGGAACTGCGCGACAACCTGCCCGATCGTGCGCCAAGTTTCTTCTTTCTGGACGTCCACTCCAGCGAAGCCGATCAATTCGGCAAAACGCTGCTGCAATCAGGCGCGTCAGAGGTCAGCCAGGCGCCCATGTTGCGCGGCCGCATCGTGAAGGTAAACGGCACACCCGCCAGTAAGGTCAAAGCCAGTGCCGATGCCGCATGGGCGTTGCGCGGTGATCGTGGCATCACCTATTCGGCCACCGCGCCCGAGGGCGGGCAACTGGCTGAAGGCGAGTGGTGGCCGGCCGATCATTCCGGCAAACCGCTGGTGTCATTTTCCGCCGACATCGCCGCAGGCATAGGCCTTGAAATCGGTGACACCGTCAGCGTCAATGTGCTGGGCCGGGAAATAACCGCTGAAGTGGCAAATTTTCGCGCCGTTGACTGGCGCTCCCTGCAGATCAACTTCGTCATGGTGTTTTCACCAAACACTTTGGCCGGCGCACCGCACATGTTTGTTGTCACGGCTCAGGCGGAACCGGCACGTGAGCTCGAGATTCTCAAGGCGGTATCCACACCCTATCCAACCATAACGTCAATCCGGGTGCGCGACGCGCTGGATGCCATCAACTCGCTGATGGGCAAGCTCATCACCGCCATTCGCGGCGCTAATGCCGTGACCGTTCTGGCCGGCATTCTGGTGCTCGGCGGCGCCCTGGCGACCGGATTGTCCGGCCGTATCTATGATGCAGTGGTTCTGAAAACCTATGGTGCCACCCGCTCGCAATTATTGCGGGCGCTGGTCATTGAGTACGCCTTGCTCGGGTTGGCTACAGCGGTTTTCGCCATTATAGCGGGCGGTTTGAGCGCATGGGCGGTCATTACCCAGATACTGGGGCTTGAATGGCAATTTTCCGGCCTGATTGCGGTCGCAACCGCGTTGGTGGCACTTGCAGTTACCGTGGCTGCAGGATTGGTCACAACATGGTCGGCCTTGCGCGCCAATCCGGCGCGTGTTCTGCGGGTGGACTGACCCGATCGAGATGCGTACAGTCCGGCCGAATTACATAACAATCAATCGACAGGCAGGATGCTGGCATCATGGTGGTTCTGAACAAGATTTATACCAAGACAGGCGACGACGGGACCACAGCGCTGTCTACCGGTCAGCGGTTGCCCAAGTTTCATGCCCGCATCGCCAGCTACGGCACCGTGGATGAAGCCAACTCTGTCCTCGGCGTCGTGCGGCTACACACCGCCGGCAAGGACATGAGCGAGCTTGATGCCATGCTGGCACGCATCCAGAATGACATGTTCGACCTTGGGGCCGATCTGTGCACACCGGATACCGGCGAGGACCTTGCCTGGGAACCCTTACGTATCAAGCAAACACAGGTCGATCGGCTGGAAGCAGAAATTGACCAGTTGAATGAAAAGCTGGAGCCACTGCGGTCATTCGTGTTGCCGGGCGGTCATCCAGCAGCAGCCTATCTGCATCAGGCCCGCACCGTATGCCGCCGCGCTGAACGTCATATTATCGAGCTTGCCTCCATACCCGCAGAACAGGTGTCCCTGGAAGCCTCGACCTATCTCAACAGACTGTCCGACTTCCTGTTTGTGGCAAGCCGCTGGGTCAATGCACGCAATGATGGCGATGTGTTGTGGAAACCCGGCGCGACGCAATCCTAGAGCACCATGGGTTCCGCAGAATCCATAAAGTTGCTCTAACACTTCGGATGCGATCAGGTTTATGGTTTTTGCAAACAAAAAACCATCCTGATCTAGCAAGGGCCAACCCCCATGTTCCTGCCACTACACGATAATACGCCGCTGACGGTCATCCGCTTCCAGTTTGTAACCGGCGCGCTGATCCTGGCCAACATAGCCGTGTTTTTGTGGATGCAATACGGCAATCTCGGCATGACCCAGCTTGCCTTTGCAACATCGCTTGGCCTTGTGCCCGGCGAGATCGGCAACTTGTCGTTCAGAGAAATATCACTGGCCAGTGTTCCTGAGCCGCTGACGCTCATCACCTACACCTTCATCCATGGTGGATGGATGCATTTGCTGGCCAATATGGCGTTCCTGTGGGTTTTTGCCGACAATGTTGAAGATGCGTTTGGCCATTTCGGATTTCTGGTGCTGTACTTCGTGTGTGGCATTGTCGCCGCATCTGCCCACGTGATCGCCAATCCTGAATCAACAGCGCCACTGGTCGGAGCCTCCGGCGCCGTATCGGGAATTCTGGGAGCCTACCTGGTGCTCTATCCGAAAGCACGCGTGTGGGTTCTGCTGTTTATGAAAATCCCGTTGCGCATATCCGCCGGCTGGGCCCTGGCGGCCTGGATCGGCTTCCAGTTTCTGTCGCTGTATCTCGACGAGTCCAAAGGCGAGGTGATCGTGGCCTGGTGGGCGCACATAGGCGGGTTTGCAGCCGGTTTTCTGGTTGCCGCCCTGTTCAGGAATACCCTGGGAGCAAGAGCGGCCTGAGCGACAGCCTCCTGTCATGCCAATTATGCTGAAAAATTGTGACCAGAAGTCGCAATTGACCCCAAATTGACGACTATCGCATTGACGGACCCGATAACGGGCCAATAGTGTCCCGACCACGCCTCGCACATTTTTGCTTGTGGCGGCTGAATTCACGGGCGCCAGCCAATCGGGCTGCGGTCACCATTAACGAGAGAGATTGCCTCAGATGAAAGTACTGGTCGCTGTCAAGCGGGTGGTTGACTATAATGTCAAGATCCGCGTCAAGGCCGATGGTTCGGGTGTCGAACTGGCCAACGTCAAAATG
>Ga0316189_10005135_pt1 | contig 12550 bp, 10 predicted proteins | sample LowCovwburrow_MG_FD_204930 | JGI IMG/M metagenome (GOLD analysis project Ga0316189, IMG submission 204930) | Coastal sediment microbial communities from Maine, United States - Lowes Cove worm burrow | ecosystem: Environmental > Aquatic > Marine > Coastal > Sediment | place: USA: Maine... | reverse complement strand
GACGAAGCTCAGTTGCCCTATACAGTCGACGCCGGCACGCTACTCGGCCTGGTGCGCGACGGCGACCTGATTCCGTGGGATGACGATCTGGACCTGATGCTGCCAGTCACCGCCTTGCCCCGCCTGAATCGTGTATTCGGCGCCATTCGGGGGAAGGGATGGCAGATTTCGAAGCTGTACCCCATGGAAGTCGGGGCACCTGCTTGGAGACTGGGCGACCCCAGGGTGCTGAAAATCCGGCGGCGCTTTCTCAAAGTCATCGGGCCCGGCACCACGGTATTGGACATTTCCATCACCTATCGGCAGGACGATCATTACTGGTGGGAAATGGCACAACGCATATGCCGTATCCCGGCTCGGTTCCTGGACCATACGGAGTACATTGAGTTCGCCGGGCAGAAGCTTCGAGTGCCATCCAGCCGGGAGGAGTATCTGGAGCGCACCTATGGCGACTGGCGCAACCCCAGACCGGATTTCGGCCGGGATGAATTCGGAATCATTTTTCCGAACGCCTCACCATAAGCACTGAGGCTTGGATCGGCGGGATTGCGGGCTGAGCCGCCTCACCCGCGCCTTGGCTTGTAGGCCGACCCGGGTGGCCGGCGGGTCGTGCGGTGCCGCGGACCTCCCGTGGCATCTGATCCGGTAGGAGTATCAGCCAGCCCGACGGATGCCCGCAAACCTTTGACAGCCATCGCGTCCAACTCGTCGAACTTACCCGGTTTCAGTCCCCGTCTGAGGCTGACGCTGCCATAGCGTACCCGGATCAGGCGGCTTACCCGGCATCCCACCGCCTCCCATATTCGCCGAACCGCGCGATTGCGGCCCTCGGTCAAAGTGACGTGATACCAGTGGTTGGCCCCGTCCCCGCCCCGGTCTTCTACTGTCTGGAAATGTGCACGCCCGTCATCGAGTTCCACACCCTCGGTGAGCTGCTCCAGCACCTCCGGTGTGACCACACCCAGGATACGGACCGCGTATTCGCGTTCCACCTGGTAGCGCGGATGCATCAGTCGATTGGCCAGCTCACCGTCATTGGTCAACAGCAGCAAACCCAGGGTGTTGACATCAAGACGGCCGACCGCAATCCATCTTTCCCGTCCGCGATTGGGGAGCTTATCGAACACGGTTGGGCGGCCCTCAGGATCGTGCCGGGTTGTGATCTGCCCTTCCGGCTTGTAATAGGCCAACACCCGTGGGGCAGGCGCCCCCTCGGGCCTTTTCAAGCGTCGCCCATCCAGTTCGATGCGTTCCAGCCCGGTAATCTGCTGCCCGGGCGTGGCGGCTTGCCCATTGATCTGAACTCGCCCCTGCGCGATCCAGCTCTCCACATCCCGCCGGGATCCCACGCCCCAGGCCGCCAGGATTTTTTGTACCCGTTGCGGGTCGGGCGTTGGCGCTGCGTGACCTGCGGATCGAGAGTTCGATCGTCGATTACTCGCCTTGTAGGGTCGTTTCACCGGCGTTCTCCTGCGTCTGTTGCGGGACCACAGGCATGTCCGCCTCCCGGCCGGAAGACGAATCGTCGGCTAGAACCGGATCGCTCAAACCCTTGATCTCCGACAGACTTGGCAGGTCCGACAGGCTTCTCAACCCAAAGTAGTCCAGAAACGCCTTTGTGCTTGCATAGAGGGCGGGTCGACCCGGTACGTCGCGATGACCAACAATCCGCACCCAGTTCCGCTCCACCAGGGTACGCATGATGTGAGTGCTCACGGCAACGCCTCTTACGTCTTCAATCTCTCCTCGGGTTATGGGTTGACGATAGGCGATCAGAACCAGCGTCTCCAGCAGCGCCCGGCTGTATCGGGCCGGCTTCTCCTCCCACAACTTCGCCACCCAGGGGGCCATAGTGTCCCGCACCTGAATTCTCAGGCCGCTGGCGACTTCAACCAGTTCGATGCCTCGCTCGGCGTACTCACCGCGCAACGCTTCGATGGCATCGCGCAGCGCCTCCACAGAGTGCTGTCCGAAATCTTCCACCAGCGTGTTCAGACGATCGAAGGGCAGAGGTTCATCCGACGCCAGCAACGCCGCCTCGACGATATTCTTGATCGATACTTCGGCCATTCACGGTTCTCCGGGTTCAGGCACGGGCACGAACATAGATGGGTCCGAACGCCTCGTTCTGGGTGAGTTCGATCAGGCTCTCGCGGGTCAGCTCAAGGATCGCCAACAGGGTGACCACCACCCCCATGCGCCCCTCCTCTGCCGTGAACAGACGGGTGAACTCCACAAAACGATCGCCCCCGACACGGTCAAGCACGATGGACATGCGTTCCCGCACGGAAAGCTGCTCGCGCTGGATGGTGTGGTGGGCGAACTGCTCGGCACGGGCCATGACCGCGGCCATGGCCAGCAACAGTTCGCCAAGTTCCACCTGGGGCTGGACCCGCGGACGCTCCAGATGGTCGGAATCGGCGACCACCGGGAAAACGTTCCGCTCCATCCGGGGTAGCTCATCCAGATCCTGAGCCGCCTCGCGAAAAACCTCATACTCCTGAAGCCGGCGCATCAGTTCTGCCCGGGGGTCACCCTCCTCCTCATCCTCCGCCGGCCGTGGCAGCAACATCCGGGACTTGATCTCGGCCAGAATCGCCGCCATCAAGAGGTACTCAGCCGCCAATTCCAGACGCAGACTCTCCATCAATCCGATGTAGTCCATGTACTGCCGGGTGATAAGGGCAATAGGAATATTGAGTATGTCGAGATTTTGCTTGCGAATCAGATACAGCAGGAGATCCAAAGGACCTTCGAAGGTCTCAAGAAATACTTCCAATGCATCGGGTGGGATGTAGAGATCTTCCGGCAGATCTGGCAGAGCGGCGCCGTTTACAACAGCAATCCGCTCCTGCGTAAGCTCCGGCGGCCCACTGGGCGGGGTCAAAACGTCGTCCGTGCTCTGCGTCAAGCCGGCGGCACCCGGACCGGATACGCCCAGCGCCCGCCCGCATTGATCACAAGACCGGTTCTTGACGGCATCCGTTTCAATTCAGCGGGCGGATGCCAACCGCGCGACGTATAGCGTCCATGAAAGGCGCGCTCAGGTCCCTGGCCCGCTCACCCCCCCTAAGAAGTTCGTTTTCCACATGGCCCGGATCCGCCAACAATGCCTCGTAGCGCTCACGGGCCGGCGCCAGTAAATCGTTCAATTCAGCAAATAACAGCTGCTTCATCTCTCCCCAAGCAATGCCCTCTGCGTAACGTTGACGAATCGCCGCGCTCTGTTCGGCGGTGGCGAAGGCATGATAGATCTCAAACAGCGTCGATTGCTCCGGGTCCTTCGGCTCACCCGGCTCAAGAGAGTTGGTCTTGATCTTCATGATCAGCTTGCGTAACTGCTTCTCAGGCGCAAACAGGGGAATGGTGTTGTTGTAGCTCTTGCTCATTTTGCGGCCATCGAGACCGGACAGCACTGCGGTATCGTCGTCCACCACTGCCTCCGGCAAAACAAAGTGCTCGCCATACAGATGATTGAAACGCTGGGCGATATCACGCGCCATTTCCAGATGCTGCACCTGATCACGCCCCACCGGCACCTTGTTCGCCTTGAACATGAGGATGTCGGCGGCCATCAGGACCGGATAACCGTACAAGCCCATGGTGATGCCCTTGTCTGGGTCTTGAGACCGTTGCGCCTCGTTCTCCGCGACGGTTGCCTTGTAGGCATGGGCGCGGTTCATTAAGCCCTTTGCCGTCACGCAGTTGATGATCCAGGTGAGTTCTGTGACCGCCGGCACGTCGGACTGCCGGTAAAAAACCGCGTTGCCGGTATCCAGACCCAGGGCCAACCAGGCGGCGGCAATCTCGAGGCTGGATCGGTGAACGCGTTCGGGATCTTCACACTTGATCAGGGCATGGTAGTCGGCCAGAAAATAGTATGTGGACAGGGCGGGATCGTGGCTCGACTCAATGGCCGGCTTGATGGCCCCCACGTAGTTACCCAGGTGGGGCGTGCCGGTGGTTGTGATACCGGTGAGTACGACTTGTTTGCTCATGGACTCATCAGTTTGAGGAAAGTGACCGCTGTATCCTAAAGACAGCATCCAGTGCCGGATCGATCATCATCGGCTGGACATGGAGAACAGGATGCGCTCAAGGAATTCAATCGGAGGGCCGAGAATATACGCCAGCCCACCGGAAACCAACAATCCGATCAGGATCACCAGACCCAACGGTTCGACCCGGGCCAGCAGCCGAGCCGCGCCGTCCGGAAGCAGCCCCACGGCGACGCGCCCACCATCCAAAGGCGGGATCGGCAGCATGTTCAGTACGGCAAGCACCACATTGATCATCACCCCGGCTACGCTCATGTAATACAAACCCACAAAACCGTCGTAGCCGAACAGTTGATGGCCTTTCTGAGCCATCCCGAGGGTCACAGCCCAGATCAGCGCCATCAGCAGGTTGGATGCGGGCCCGGCCGCCGCCACCAGCGCCATATCGCGCTTGGGATGATTCAAGCGCCGGAAGTCTACCGGCACCGGTTTGGCCCACCCGAAAATAAACCCACCCAGATACAGCAGTGCCAGGGGCAGAATCACGGTACCGATGGGATCGATGTGGCGCAGTGGATTCAGGCTCAAACGCCCCATGCTTTGGGCCGTAGTATCCCCAAGCTTGAGCGCGGCAAAGCCGTGGGCGACCTCGTGCAGGGTGACGGCGAGCAGTATGGGCGGTGCCCAAACGATGATGAGCTGGATCAGGGATAGATTCTGCATCGGTGGAGTATACGCGGACTGGCACGATCCGCTTTCAATTCTCAAGAAAACCAATTGGACCCAGGCCGACTCGCTGAACCTCGGCTTGGTCCCCGGTCAGGTCGAGCACGGTGGTGGGCTCATGGGGGCAAGCACCGCCGTCAATCACCAGATCCACCTGTTTCTCAAGGCGGTCCCGAATATCGTCAGGATCGTTCAACGGCAACATATCGCCGGGCAGGATCAGGGTGGTGCTCATGATAGGCTCACCCAGTTCGGCCAACAAAGATGCGACGATGACATTGTGCGGCACCCGAATGCCGATGGTGCGGCGCTTGGGATGCTGCAACCTTCGAGGCACTTCATGGGTCGCCGGCAGGATGAAGGTGTACGCACCCGGCGTCAGCGCCCGAAGCAACCGGTACTGGGTGTTGTCGATCCGGGCATAAACCGCAATTTCCGAGAGGTCACGGCAGACCAGGGTGAAATTGTGATTCCTGTCCGCCTGGCGCACCCGTCGAATCCGTTCCAGAGCCTGCTTGTCGCCGAGATGGCATCCCAGCGCATAGCTCGAGTCGGTCGGGTAGGCCACCAGGCCGCCGGAGCGAATAATCTCCACCGCACGGTGGATCAGGCGCGGCTGCGGATTGACGGGATGTATCTGGAAGAACTGACTCATAATCGTATTGGGCCTGCCCCGTAATGGCGGTCATCCGCTTCCTTGCGGCCACCGATATGCGGGTGGCATAGTAGCCGCCCCGCGCCACTATGCAACCGTTATTAAGGGACAGATCAATGTGGTACGCCATCGTAGGCATCGACGGACCCGGCAGCCTCACGCGTCGGGTGGCGAACCGTGGCGCCCACCTCGCCAGGCTCGAGACGCTGCAGACGGAAGGCCGTCTTCTTATAGCAGGGCCATTCCCCGCGATAGATTGCGAGGATCCAGGCATGGCCGGATTCAACGGCAGCCTGATCGTGGCGGAGTTCGAGTCCCTGGAGGCGGCCCGTAGCTGGGCCAACGCAGATCCCTATCAGTCGGCCGGCGTTTACCAGACGGTTGACGTCAGGCCGTTCCGCAAAGTCCTGCCCAATTGACATGCTTGGGCACCCCTTAGATCGAACCGTGCGCAAGCCGCCGGCTTTCGATTCGCACGATTCAAATCACACCATGGTTCCAACCCGGGAGACGTCGATGAACAACTTAATCCGAAGTGGCTTGATTGCCGCACTTACAATGACGGGCTTCACTATCGCCCACGCGCAGCAGACCCCAGTCAAGGTGAACGGTGAGCAGATTGATCCGTTGATGCTGCAATCATTCCAGGACGCACGCGCACAGCAAGGCGGGGATCCCCAATCGGCCATAGAGGAATTCATCAGCCAGGAGTTGCTGGTGCAGGAAGCGGTGAAAGCGAAGCTGGATCAGGAGCCCGACGTGGCTTTGACTATGGAAATTCAACGGCGTAATACCCTGGCCTCGGCCGCGCTGCGTGACTACGTGGCCAAGAATCCACCAACCGAAGAAGCGCTAAAGGCCGACTACGAGGCGGCCATCGCAGAGATGTCGGGCACCGAGTACAAGGCCCGGCACATCTTGCTGGAAAATCAGGATGACGCGGTGGCGGTCATTGCCAGTTTGGACGACGGCGCCTCATTCGAGGAACTCGCCAAGGAGAAATCCACCGGCCCTTCGGGTCCCGACGGCGGGGATCTGGGATGGTTCACCCCCGACCGCATGGTCAAACCGTTCTCCGATGCGGCAGTGGCGCTGGAACCCGGCAAATACAGTTCGGAACCGGTTCAAACCCAGTTCGGCTGGCATGTCATCTTGCTGGAAGAGACACGTGAAGCGGAGCCGCCCACGTTTGAGAGCATGCGTCCCGAACTGCTGGCAGCGGAGCAGCGCAAGTCCGCCACCGAGTATTTGACCGAACTGCGTGAATCAGCCGAGATCGAGACCGAGTAGGGCCCGGTCAGCTGCGCACGGGTTGCCTGATTCAGTTTGGCTCGACGCCACTTTCTAAGGCGTCGAGCCAAACCAGGAAACTCGGTTCGTCCATCACCTCGATGCCTAACGCCTCGGCCTTGGACAGCTTCGAGCCGGAATTCTCACCGGCTATCAAGCAGTGTGTCTTGGCGGATACGCTGCCGCTGACCCGTGCGCCCAAGGCCTGCAACCGAGCCTTCGCCTGCTCGCGGGTCAAACCGGTCAAGGTACCGGTGAGGACATAGGTCTTGCCCGACAGAGGCAGAGGCGCCGCCGCGGCGCGCTCCCGCGTTGGCTGCTCCGGCCACGTCAGACCGGCCGCCCTCAGGCGCTGAATCACTTCACAGTTGTGGGCCTGGGCGAAGAACGCCCGCAGATGCTCTGCCACGACCGGGCCCACATCGGGAACCACCTGCAGTGCCTCGCCATCGGCGTTGATCAGGGCCTCCAGATTTCCAAAATGGTCGGCCAGCTGTCGCGCCGTCGTCTCACCCACCTCTCGAATACCCAAGGCGTACAGGAAACGTCCCAGACGGGTGTGCTTGCTGCTCTGCAGGGCTGCCACCAGATTCTCGGCCGACTTGGGACCCATTCGATCAAGCTGGGACAGGGTGTCAATGTCGAGCTGAAACAGATCGGCCGGATCATGCACCTGACCACGATCAACCAATTGGTCGATGAGCTTGCCCCCAAGGCCCTCGATATCCAGCGCCTTGCGGGAAGCAAAGTGTCGAAGCGCCTCCTTGCGCTGGGCTGAACAAAACAATCCGCCGCTGCAGCGGACCACGGACTCACCCTCCGCTCTGACCGCATCCGATCCGCATACCGGGCAGACAACAGGCATGCGGAAGCGGGCAGTATCGTGTGGCCGGCGATCGATCAGAACGCGAACCACTTCCGGTATCACATCGCCCGCACGGCGCACCGTCACCGTATCCCCCGTACGCACATCTTTGCGTTCGATCTCGTCAGCGTTATGCAGTGTCGCGTTGGTCACGGTGACACCGCCCACCACCACCGGCGCCAGTCGGGCAACCGGCGTCAGCGCCCCGGTTCGACCGACTTGAATATCGATGTCCAAAACCCGGGTGAGGGCTTCCTGGGCCGGGAATTTGTGGGCCAAAGCCCAGCGCGGCGCCCGTGACACAAAGCCCAGCGTTCGCTGATCATCGAGCCCGTCAACTTTGTAGACCACGCCGTCGATCTCATACGGCAGCGCATCCCGTCGCGCCCCCAGCGTCCGGTAGTACTCAAGACAGCCTTCCGCGCCGGTGACCGCCCGAATCTCGGGACAAACCCGCAGGCCCCATTGTCCGAGCCGAGCCAGTACCTGCAGGTGATGGTTCGGCATGGCACAGCCTTCGACTTGCCCCACGCCGTAACAGAACATGTCCAAAGGGCGTTCTGCGGCAACCCTGGGATCCAATTGGCGAAGACTGCCGGCAGCGGCGTTGCGCGGATTGGCAAACACTTTCTCACCGCGAGACAAGGCCCGCCTATTGAGAGCATCGAATCCAGCGCGCGGCATAAACACCTCCCCGCGGACCTCCAGCAGGGCCGGCCAATCGGTTCCGTGCAGGCGCAAAGGCACCGCGGGAATGGTTCTGACGTTGTGAGTGATGTCTTCGCCGGTCGTTCCATCGCCCCGGGTGGCGGCCCGAAAGATCTCACCGTCTTGATAGACGATGCTCACGGCCAGCCCGTCCAGCTTGGGCTCCGCGGCGTACTGGATTTTGCCCGATTCCAGCCGAGCACGAACGCGGCGGTCGAAGTCCAGAACCTCGCTGTCCTCGAACGCGTTGTCCAGGGACAACATGGGGATGCTGTGGTGCACCTGGGCGAATCCCACCAAAGGCTCACCGCCAACCCGCTGGGTGGGCGAATCGGCTGTGATCAAATCGGGGTGGCGTGCCTCGAGCGCCTGGAGCCGCCTCATCAAGCGATCATATTCGGAATCTGGCAACTCCGGTTGATCGAGCACGTAATACCGATAGTCGTGATCACGAATGGTGTCGCGCAGACGCTCAATCTCCTGTGCGTCGGGCAAGTCTGACGAAGTCATCGAACGTCTCGTATTGAATGGGCAGGAGCGGAATCGGCGCTGCTCGGTCGAGTCTCTCCCGGCGCTCAGGCCCGGGTCCGGCGCAATGCCTCAAGGCGCCGCCGGCGTTCGAACTCCGCCACCTCGCTGCGCAGATGCTCTATGCCCTGCTGGCTCAGTCGATTGCGCCGATCGTCGCACAAACGACCCCCAAGCCGATCGGCCATGGCGCTGGCCACGTTCAGCATCAGCTCCAGCGAAGACTGCGGGTCCGTAGGGCCAGGCAGGCGCATGAAGCAGACCAACCCAGGGGTTCGGGCCGCCTCGAGCCGGGACCAGTCAAAGCTGCCCGGTTCAAGAACGTTTGCGATGCTAAAAACCGGCCGTCCACCCCCGGATTCATCCGGATAGCAGTCCAGGGTGCCCGAACGCCCTTTGCGCAGTCCCAACTCCGATGCGATCGACGCCATTTCCAGCCCGAGAATGTGACCGTCCGCCGGCGCCATGATGGTCAACACCAGATTAAGCCTTTCGCTCTCCTCGTCCAGCATATCCACAGACGGGTTGCGCGGTTCAGCCGCTTCCGGGTCGTCAGCCGGCGACGACTTGTCCAACGGCGGCTCCACCCGCGCCAGCGGGTCAGAAGCATCAGAGTCCAGTTGAAATCTCGGGTCATCGTCCAAACCATGATCGGGTTTGCGCAACCGGTCCACCAAAGACCCCCGCATTCCCCACAGGTAAATACCGGCAATCAGGATTGCGCCAACACCCAGCAGTATCCAACGAAGCTCGTCCATCCTCTTTCCCGGCTACCCTTCAGACCCGATCCATTCCCGTGGAAAGCTCAACTTATCATTAAAGATCAGCGGTTTGTACCAAAGTCCTGCCGCCGAACCAAAATTGGCTCCGCTGCAGATGGGAAAGACCGATGGCGCCCATGCACGCTCGGCGTATGCCGGCCAGGAAGTCTCAGTGTATCGATCTTTCTGTCATTCCATCATTGTGTCGCAACAAGACGCGGTGCAGACCATTTTTCCGCGCTCGGCAAGCTCGCTGAACGCCTATACGGCGGCCAGGCGCGCCGCTTCAGCAACGTCGACCGAGACCAGACGGGAGCACCCTGGTTCGTGCATGGTCACACCCACCAGCTGGTCCACCTGTTCCATGGTGGTCTTGTTGTGGGTAATCACGATGAATTGCACCTTCTCGGACAGCTCCCGCACCAGCGCACAGTATCGACCCACGTTGGCTTCATCCAACGGCGCGTCAACTTCGTCCAGCATACAGAACGGCGCGGGGTTCAGCCCAAAGATAGTAAACACCAGCGCAACGGCGGTCAGAGCTTTCTCACCTCCGGACAGAAGGTGGATATTGCTGATGCGCTTGCCCGGCGGCCGCGCCATGATGGACACTCCGGCGTCCAGAAGGTCCTCTCCGGTCAACTCCAGGTAAGCATGGCCGCCGCCGAACAACCTGGGAAACAGTTCAGCCAGACCGGTGTTGACCTGATCATAAGTGTGCTTGAATCGTCCCCGGGTCTCACGGTCAATTTTTCGAATGGCATTTTCAAGCGTATCCAGCGCTTCACTCAAATCCGCGTGTTGGGCATCGAGATAGGTCTTGCGCTCCGACTGCTCCTTGAACTCGTCGATGGCCGCAAGATTGATCGGACCCAGGCGCTGTATCCGAGCCAGCACCCGCTCCAGTTCAGTTTGCCAGGTCTCGGAATCCGCCCCATCCGGCAGGTTGCGCAGTTCAACTTCCGCCTCCAGTGCCGACTCGGCCAGCTGTTCTTCCACCGTCTGACGCCGGACCCGGGCTTCATTGGCGGCGAGTCGACGCTGCTCCAGTAGATGGCGTGCATTCTGCGCCTGCTGCTCCGTCTGCAAGCGCAATTGATCTGCCGATCGAAGCGCGGAGTTGCAGGCATCCACGACAGTGCGCGCCTGCTGCAGGTCACCCTCCACTGTAAGACGTTGATCCAGCAACTGCTTGAGATCTGACTCCAAAGCGTTCAGCGGCAATTCACGCTGCTCGATCTCCTCCCTCAGTATTGCCTGGCGCGAGCTAAGCTCGGCTATCTGCCCCTGCTGCCGATCCACGCTTCGGGTGAGCGATTCCAGGGAAGAGCGCCTGGATTCAACCTGCAGTGCCTGCTGGTTGGCCTCCTGCGACAGTTCGCGGAGCTGCCTTCGAGCGGACTCGGCCGCATCCTGGCACGCGCTGCGTTCTTGCTCCAACAGCGACCGCGCATCCGTTGCCGCCGCCAGTTCACTCACCGAATGCTGCAACCGGTCACGGGCCAATCGCAGCGTGTCTCGCTCGGCCGCGATTTGGGCAACGGTCTCGGCCCGTTCCGAAGCGAGCGATTCGCGCCTTTTCGACTGCTGTTCCAACTGTGTTCTTTGCGTCTCCAACGCGGTGCGCGCTTCGGACACACTGCGATGCAAAGCCTTGAGCCCCGACTGGTGTTGATCCCGCAGCCGTTCGGTTGCCTCGAGTTCCATCCGCACGCGATCCCGCTCGTCCGTCAGCACCGTCAAAACCTGCTCGATCCGGGACGCTTCGATCTCCAGTGTTTCGATCTCGCGCCCCCTGGCAAACACCCCATCCGACGCGTCATCGACCCGATGCACACGTAACCAGTCACGGCCGACCAGCACGCCGTCGCGGGTTGCGAATACTTCACCGACGCCCAATTCCTGACGATCACCCAATGCCTGCCCTGCGGTATCCCGGATTCGAACACCGGCCAGGAGACCCAACGGGCGTAAGGCACCGTCGATTTTGCGAAGTACGGAATCCGCCTGCAAATCCGGCGGCAACTCCGATGTGCCCTCAACCAGCGTGACCTGGCCCTTACCCAGCCCCGCCAGGCCTGCCGCAGGCAGATCCAGGTTCTCCACACAAATGGCATCGAGCTTGCCCTCCAAGGAAGCCTCGACTGCGGTTTCCCAGCCGACATGGACATCCATTTGACTGGCCAATCGCCGTGTGTCGTCGACGCCCGCCTGGTCGAGCCAGTCCCGTACCGCCGCCCCATGCCCCTGCATTGCCGCCTCCTGCAAGGTGCGCAGGGCGCTCAATCGACCATTGATCCGTTGGCTTTGCTGACGTTCCGAATCAAGCGCTTCACGATTTCCACGGGCCGCTGCGCGGAGCGCATCCGTCGCATCAGCCATCTCGCCGAGCGCCGCTTCGGCCTCGCCCAACTGCCGGGTCCTAAGCTCGGCCTCCTGCTCCAGGTCCTCGATCGTGGCGCCCGCTGACGTGGTCTCGAACTGACGCTGTTCTGCATCAATTCTTTCTATCCGCTGCTGTAGCTGTATCAACTGCCGTTCGTAATAGTCGATTCGAGTACGTTCGACCTCAACCGAGCGCTGGGGCTCGGAAATACGGGCCTGTCCCTCGTCCCATTGCACACGCCAGGCATCCAGCTGCTGCTCGGCCTCAGCCAACACCGTGCGTGCAGCCTCTTCACGGGCACGCAAGGCCTCCAGTCGCGGAGCGTGGGTGTGGAGGAACTGATTCATGGCCTCAATCTGCGCCTGATCCAGATCCACATGGGAACGCAGTTCATCGAGAGATGATTCGGCCCGAACCAGATCGTCACGCTGCTGCTGGCGCAATTCCCGCTGATGACGAATGGCCTGTTCAACCCGAGCCACTTCGGCTCCCACGGTGTAGAACCGTGCCTGGACCTGGGACAAGCCATCATTCGCCCCATTCAAGGCCTCGCGGCTTTGCTCCAGTTTCAGCTCGATCGACCGCTGCTCACTGGTGACCCGCTCAACCTCGGTCTCAGCCGCATTCACTTCT
>Ga0316189_10005134_pt1 | contig 12550 bp, 11 predicted proteins | sample LowCovwburrow_MG_FD_204930 | JGI IMG/M metagenome (GOLD analysis project Ga0316189, IMG submission 204930) | Coastal sediment microbial communities from Maine, United States - Lowes Cove worm burrow | ecosystem: Environmental > Aquatic > Marine > Coastal > Sediment | place: USA: Maine... | reverse complement strand
AATAAGTTGCAGCTTGCTATTTTTACTGTTAATATTTTTTCACATAGCCTGAGTCTGTGAAAAATTTATCGTGCTAACCTGCTTAAAATAAGCAACTTATTTTTATTGACCAATTAGTGGGAATAGAGGGCAGACATATTAAAATAAGTGTCCGGCCGGTTGGTAAGCAGATAAGTATACACAGGCTCGCACGGTGCGGGCATACTTTTTTTTACGTATTGCACCAGAGGCTCTGTTGCAGCGGCAAACCTCTGCATGGCCATGTGCTCTGAAGTTTTCATTATCAATGCGAATTAGGAGTTGAACGACTCAGATTACGTAAAAATAAGTGGTTACGAAAAGGTGTCTCAAAATCCTTATTTCTATTCATCTTATTTTAAAAGTTATTTTTCAACCCCTAATTCGCATTATCAATACAGCCAACACTATCCCGATAATGCCGCGTTGACCGGAATTTTCCCGGTATAATGGCCGCTTGCGGTTGATTATACCGGGGGAATTTCGAGTCCAACGCTTGGTTCCGAAGGCGCGCGCCTTTGGAATGGTCAACATCACCCTTATGAAAAAAAAACGAGACGGTAATCTTTTTCCAGAAAGGCAAGCAAAGTTATAACAAGATAAAAAACGAGCAGGAGCACGGTAAGGGCGTTGATCCCTGCAAGAAAGTCTTCTTTTTTATCAGCCGATGCGGAGAAATATTTTCGTTTCAGGAAAAAATGAACAATAACAACAACGACAAACAACAAGAAACCGATAAAGATCAATGATTCTCCCATAGCAATGCCCCTTTGCGTCCAGTGAAATTGGCACCCAAACTGTGCCCGAAGCATGACAAGGGGGTAATGATCAAGCAAGATCCCCGCCCAAAACCCGCAACACCATATCCGCCTGCCGCTTCGCCGCTCCCTGCTGGGTCCGCGCGAGTCGTTCCGCCGCCTGACATGCCTGTTCATAGGCAGGGGAACCAAGAGGAGACTCAAGCAAACGACCAGCTAACTCATCGGGCGAGCCCACCTGGACGCCTGCACCGGCTGACAGGACCAGATCCGCCGCATCCTGAAAATCATGCATAAAGGGACCGAAAAAAACCGGCTTTCCCTGGGCGATGGGCTCCATGATATTATGTCCCCCCTTATGAACAAGGCTGGCCCCGCAAAAAATATAATGGCCCGCAGCATACAGGCGGGCGAGCTCGCCCATGCTGTCCAGCAGAATAATATTCTCTTGGCGCTCCTTGGTGGAACCCTGGGTGCATTGTGAAAACAGCTCATAGCCGAGCCCTGCTTGATCCAGCAAGGCCATCACTTCAGGCAAACGTTCTAAATGGCGGGGAGCAAGAATCCACAGGAGCCTGCCAGGGTATTTTTCTTGTAAACGGATATAGACAGGCAGAAGGAGTTCTTCTTCCCCTGTACGGGTTGATCCACAGATAAAAACGATGTTATCCGGCTGAATCCCAAGAAGTCGAGCGTATTTTTTTTCACCCTGTTCCGCTGAATTTGTTCCTGATTTTTGCGGCTCTTGCGGATCTTGGGGCATGAGGTCGTACTTCAGATCGTACTTCATATTGCCACAGACCTGAATACGCTCAGCAGGCACCCCGAGATGACGAAAACGTTCTCTGTCCTGCTCCCGAATCACCCCGACAGCTGAAAAACCGGCAAGAAACGTCCCTACGGTTCCTTTTATGCGCTGATATTGTTTAAAGGAGCGTTCTGAAATCCGACCGTTGAGGAGCAGCATAGGCACCCCGGCCTTACGCATCTTTGTCAGCATGACCGGCCAGAATTCTGTTTCCAGACAAATATAAAGATCCGGCTGTAAAAGCTTGAGGGCGCTCTCCACGGCTTGGGGTATATCCAAGGGGGCCAACTCACAACGAACCTGAGCGGGCAGCAAAGTCCGGGCAACTTCCCTTCCCTGCCGAGTCATGGTGGTTAAAAAAAAATCAACCTCGGGCAAGATATCAGGCAGAACCGCAATAAGTGCCCGCACCGCCTGAACTTCCCCGACCGAAGCGGCATGTATCCAGATCAGTTGCGTACGGTTCGACGCTGTTGCTGATCGATCAAAATCCTGATAACGCCCAAACCGCTGGCTAAGCTGCCAATTCGGCAAAAGACGATCAAGAAGCGGTGACACCGTAACGAGCAGAGGATAAAGAATTGCTCCGGTTATCCGATAAAAATTGTACAGCACAGAGTGTCCTTGTCTTTCCCGGTCCGAAAAAAATTCGCTTTTTCAAAGGAGAACCGGTTTTTTGCTATCTTTTCGCAAAACTGCTTATTTAAACAAGATTCTATCTCCTCGTCAATAGCGAAAAAAGTACAATCATAAAAAAGAAACACTTCGGTTTTTCTTGACAACTGCTGCCATGTTTTGTTAGCAACCCTATACAGTTTCTCTGTTCAGGTGGACTCATTCGCTCCTGTCCTTCTTCTTCTGTTGACGTTTGAAGCGACAGAACGGGGCAAGGCTTATAAAACTATCTGGGCAAGGCAAAAAACATTATATCTGCTGTTGGAGGCGTCCATGCGCAAACTGCTCGCAAATCGTTACATCATTCCCATTATCTTGTCGGCATTGTTTGTTTTTATACAACAGCCTGTTTCAGCAACAACCGAACAAGGGGAAGCCCCTCAGAAAACCAAGGAAAAAAATATGCAAGACGGATTATACGCAAAGATAAGCACCCCCAAGGGAGACATCCTTCTCAATCTGTATTATGACAAGACCCCGCTGACAGTCATCAACTTTGTCGGTCTGACCGAAGGCACGCTGACCTACGGCGGCGCGGAAAAACCCACAGGAATCCGTTTCTACGACGGCTTAAAGTTTCACAGGGTCATCAAGGAGTTCATGATTCAGGGCGGCTGCCCGCTGGGTACCGGAACCGGAGGCCCCGGCTACACCTTTGCTGATGAATTTGACTCGGCGCTGCGCTTTACCGGTCCCGGTATTCTAGCTATGGCCAATGCCGGACCAGGCACCAACGGCTCTCAATTCTTTATCACCCATGTTGCGACCCCGCACCTGAACGGAAAACATACAATCTTCGGCCATGTGGTTGAAGGACAGGATGTCGTTGACAGCATTGCTCAGAACGATGCGATTAAAAATGTCGAAATTATCCGGGTCGGCGAGAAAGCGGAGAACTTCAAGACTGACCAGGAAGCCTTTGATCAAAAACAGGGAAAACTGGGTAAGAATCAGGAAAATGCTGCGGCCGACGAGAAAAAAAAGGTCATCAAGATGATCAAGCAGAAATGGCCTGGCGTCCACTTCAGCCATTCTGGCCTCTACTGGGTCGTGAACCAGGAAGGCAAGGGAGATAAACCGGCCCAAGGAACCATGATCAGTGCCCATTATGCTGGTCGCCTTCTTTCCAATAATCAAAAATTCGATAGCTCCTACGATCGCGGTGAACCTCTTCAATTTGAAGTCGGCGCGGGAAGGGTAATTAAGGGCTGGGACCAAGCCCTCTCCAATATGCGTAAAGGGGAAAAACGCACCCTGATCATACCGCCGGAACTGGCGTACGGATCACGTGGAGCAGGCGGCGTTATTCCGCCCGATGCCTGGTTGGTCTTTGACGTGGAACTTGTTGATTTCTGATTCGACCGACTGTTAAACCGGCTCTATGCTCCGGGGTCAACTCGGGCTGCTTACGGCATTTAAAAAATCACTTTTATATTTTGAACACCCCGCCTTTTGCAAACTGTGCAGACGGGGTGCTCACTACTCAGGAGAACACCATGCAGGAAATTCAAACCATTATCACCCCTGTTGATTTTTCCGACAACGCCGAGATGATAGCGGAATCAGCCGCATACACAGCAGGTAAATTCGGCGCTGAACTGCATCTGATCTTTGTGGTCCAGAATTTCGAGGATTATTCCGGTTTTTTTGTTCCGCCGGTCAATCTGCCCAACCTGGAAGAGGAACTGCTGAAATCCGCGCAACAGCGGATGGATGAGTTTGTCGCTGATAAGAAAGAAGAATATCTGAAAGCCGGTGCAATCGCTGTCCACAGCAAGGTACTGACCGGGGATGTAAGCGAAGAAATTCTTCAGCATGCCAAAGATATCGCCTGTGATCTGATCGTCATGGGTACCCACGGCTATAAAGGACTTGAGCGGATTATGTTCGGCAGCGTGGCCGACAAGGTGGTCAAGAACTCCTGCTGTCCGGTCTTGACCATTAATCCGTATCGTCAGGTCTGCGAAGAGAAGGCTGAAGAGGAGGAAAAATAACAAGCTATTTTTTGCCACCTCCTCACGCCGAGAGCTACTCCCCGGCTGAACAAGTAGGGGCGGTTCGCGAACGAACCGCCCCTTCATCTCCCGCTTTTGGACATCCCGAGCCTCCTTCTAAAGGTCCGCAGGCTCCAGTTCCTGCCGCCACTCCTCCAACAGACGTAAGGCCTGCTCGGCCCTGACACCCCCTCGATCCCGCTTACGCATTTTTTTCTCCAGCGGCGGGAAAAGCCCGAAATTGACATTGGAAGGCTGAAAATGTTTAGGATCTGTTTCTGTAAGATGATGGATTAAAGCACCGAGCGCCGTGGCCGCAGGCGGCGGAATCATCGGTTTTTCCGCCACAAGGCGAGCCGCATTAATACCCGCAAGCAGGCCCATAGCTGTGGACTCCACATAGCCTTCCACCCCGGAGAGCTGGCCAGCCAGGAAAAGACCGGGTCGTTTTTTCATCTGCAACGAGGCATCCAGTAATTCAGGAGCACAGATAAAGGTGTTACGATGAATGGAGCCAAGCCGGACAAACTCAGCTTTTTCCAAACCGGGAATGGTGCGGAAGACCCGCTTCTGTTCCGAATAGGTAAGTTTGGTCTGAAAACCCACCAGATTATACATGGTCTTGTCCCGATTTTCCGCCCGCAACTGGACAACAGCATGGGCCTTTTCTCCGGTCACCGGATGATCCAGACCCACCGGTTTCATGGGACCGAAGCGGAGGGTTTCCTGTCCCCGCTCGCGCATCACCTCGATGGGCAGACAACCCTCAAAATATTTAGCCTTTTCAAAAGATTTCAACGGCACTGACTTTGCTGATCCCAGCAGATCAATAAAATCCCGATACTGCTCCTCGGACATGGGACAGTTCAGATAATCCCCCGGCCCCTCATCATCCCAACGGGATTTCTGATAAATAATATCCATATCCAGGGAATCTGCCGCCACAATCGGAGCAATAGCATCGTAAAAGGCAAGATGCTGCTCACCGGTCAATTCCACCAGAGCAGCGGTCATGGCCTCGGAAGTCAGGGGACCGGTAGCCAGAATGACCGGCGCACCCGACTGAGACACCTGCGGCAGAGCGGTCACTTCTTCCCGAATAATCGTAATGCCGGGATGATCCTCCACTGCTTTAGAAATAAAAGCGGCAAACTGCTGTCGATCCACGGCCAAGGCGGAACCCGCCGGCACAGCGGTGGCTTCCGCAGCCCGCATAATCAGCGAGTCGAATCGCCGCATCTCTTCTTTGAGCAGGCCCACAGCAGAATCCTGGGCATTGGAGCGCAGGGAGTTAGAACAGACCAACTCGCCCAGCAGCTCTGATTCATGGGCCGGGCTGAACCGGGTCGGTTTCATTTCATAAAGTTCCACAGCACAGCCGCGTTCAGCAGCCTGCCAGGCAGCCTCGCAGCCGGCCAGGCCGCCGCCGATTATTTGTATCGTTGACATATTTTCTCAGTAATAGAATATTGCTTAGATTTTTTTAAGGGATTGTTCAAAAAACAAGATCCCCTTTCAGATGCAGGACTGTAGGGGCAGACCTGCGTGTCTGCCCGGTCGGACGTACCGGAATTGCGGAAAATACAGGGCGTACACATAGGCCCCCCCCTACCTACGGTGCCCAGCGATGACAGAGAATTTTCAGGAGGAATATCTAACAATATTACCTTGGCAAAACAAGGAGAATCGACCCGACAGGGACGACTGAATCCTTAATTCTGCTTTCTCCTTAAACTTATTTAAACGGGTTACGCGGACAAGAAATGAATAGAAGAACCAACATGATTTGACAGAAGAACTTTTTTTTGATAATCATTTCCGAATACAATTCTTCATTTTCAGGATAACTTTCTATCTCTGCACAATCTAAGTCTATGCTCCTCACTGTCGATGTAGGAAATTCACATACTGTCAGCGGCGTGTTCTATGGTCAAAACCTGCTTCATCAATGGCGGTTGAAATCAGACCGGGACAAGACAGCCGATGAGCTGGCCATCCGCTACCACTCCCTCTTTCAGATGGATGGAATCCAAAAAGAGGACATTACTGCGTTCATTGTAAGCTCGGTTGTTCCCACTCTGGAAACCAGCTGGCTGAATTTCGCAGAAAAATATCTTGCAGGTTGCGTCCCCCCGCCTATGGCGGTTTCCCACAAGACAGACACCGGCATTATCATCCGAACAGAAAGCCCTGCTGAAGTGGGCGCGGATAGAATTGTTAATGCAGTCGCAGCCTGGGATTATTTCAAAACCGCTCTGATCGCGATCGACTTCGGCACAGCCATCACCTTTGACTGCGTGAGCAAAAAAGGGGAATATCTCGGCGGGACCATCCATCCGGGTATCGGCATATCGCTTGATGCCCTTGCCGGCAACACGGCTAAATTGCCTCGGATAGACCTGAATCGAAAACCCGTTCCGGTTATCGGCACCAATACGGTTGATGCTATCAGTTCCGGGATGCTGCACGGATTCGGCGGCATGATTGATCGGATGACCAGTCTCCTGCTCAAAGAAATGCATAAAAAAGGTGAAGAAATCAACATTATAGCCACCGGAGGCATGGCAGAAATGATCGCGCCGTACTGCTCCGCCATCACGACTATTGATCCGCTCTTGACCCTGACCGGCCTACGCCTTATCCATGAATTGAGATCCTCCCTTACCCCTGACCGGCCTACGCCTTATCCATGACGTTAAACCACGACTGCTGATCCTGGTAATGGGATTTTTTTTGGGAGGGGTGACGCCTTGTTCTCCTCTCATCATTTCGTAAAGGATTCAACAGGGAACACCATACCCCTTATGCCGGGTACCGTAGGGGCGGAGTCCTCGCGCCCCCTTCACCAAGCTGTATTCATCCATTGCAACTTTCTTGGGAATCATTATAATCAAAAGGTCGGAGAATAATCCCGTCCATAAAAATAACTGAAGAATATTTGGCCAATAAGATATGACCGTTTATAAACCGTCTGCTCCGAGGACTGTATGACGAGTGAACCAAAAAAGACTGCTGAAGCAACAGATCCGGATGAGCAGAAAGGAGAAAAACGTCAGGGTAAACTGCATAAGCTCTTTGACGATAACTTTCTCGACTACACCTCCTATGTTATCCGGGAACGGGCTATCCCGGACATCGACGACGGCCTGAAGCCGGTCCAACGACGTCTCCTCCAGACCTTGCATAATATGGACGATGGACGCTACCATAAGGTGGCCAATGTGGTGGGCGAGACCATGAAGCTCCATCCCCACGGGGATCAGTCCATCTTTGCCGCTTTAGTCAACCTGGCCAACAAAAACTACCTTATTGATCGGCAGGGAAACTTCGGTAATATCTACACCGGCGATCAGGCCTCGGCGGCCCGTTATATCGAATGCCGCCTGACTCCGCTGGCCCGCGAGACCCTGTTCAATAAGGATCTGACCGAGTTTGTCGACTCCTACGACGGACGCATGCAGGAGCCGGTCTCTCTGCCCTCCAAACTGCCCATGCTCCTGCTGCTCGGTGCCGAAGGAATCGCTGTGGGCATGGCCACCAAGATCATGCCTCATAATTTCCGGGAACTCCTGCAATGCCAGATCAAATACCTGGAGGGGGAGGAATTCATCCTGTACCCGGATTTTCCCAAAGGCGGAATCGTCGACGTTTCAGGCTATGACCACGGCAATGGTCGCCTGCGCTGTCGGGCCAAGATCGAAATCAGTGACGAAAAGACCATCACCATCACCGAACTGCCCTATACCCTGACCACCCAGGCCCTGATGGATTCCGTGGAAAAAGCGGCCAAGGCAGGAAAAATAAAAATCTCCTCAATCAACGATTATACAGCGGAAAAGGTGGAGGTGGAGATCAAACTGCCGCGCGGGGTCTATGCCGAGGAGACCATCGACGCCCTGTATGCCTTTACCGACTGTGAACTCAGCGTTTCTCCCAACCTTGTAGTGATCAAGGAAAACCTCCCCTGCATTGTCTCGGTTGAGGAAGTGCTCCGCCGTAATACAGATAAGCTGAAGCAGAATCTGGAAGCAGAATTGAATATAGAACGGGGGCGTTTGCTGGATAAACTTCATGCTCGCAAGCTGGAACAGATCTTTATTGAGGAACGGCTGTACAAGCAGATTGAGGAGCAAACCTCGTATAAGGCAGTGACCGTCACCGTGCGTGAGGCCTTGATTCCCTTTGCTGACGAGTTAATCCGCAAGATCTCGAAAGAGGATATCGAGCGTCTGCTGGAAATCAAAATAAAACGTATTTCCCGCTATGATATCAATAAGCAGGAAAAGGAAATCCGTATCCTGGAAAAAGGTATTGCCGCTATTGAAAAGCATCTGAAAGATATGGTGCTGTTCACCAAGAATTATCTCCAGAAAGTGCTGGATAAATATGGTGAAGCTTTCCCGCGTAGGAGCGAGCTGAAATCCTTTGACGAGATCAATGTCCGAGAGGCTGCCCTGGCCAATATCCAGGTAGCCTATCACCGGGAATCCGGTTTCATCGGCCATAAAATTAAAGCGGAAGATAGGAAAAAGGATAGAGATTTTGCCTGCTCTGAGTTGGACCGTATCCTGTTGATTTTCAATAACGGCGTTTATAAGGTTATCAACGTACCGGATAAGCTCTTTGTCGGCAGCGAAGTGGTTTGGCTGGGCGTGGTTGATGAAAGCCTGGTCTTCAACCTGATCTACCGCGCCGGCGCGGTGAACCTGAGCTATATCAAGCGATTTAAGACACCGAAATTTATCCTCAACCGAGAGTATCGGTTATTTGAGGAACATAAACGCTCAGCTATCCAGCTGCTGCGAACCGGAGAAAAGGACATCCGAGCCAGAATCAGCTTGGTTCCCTCTTCACGGGCTCGCTATAATTCACTGGAAATCGAGATGGACGATTATTTGGTTAAGGGAGTTGCTGCCAAGGGCAAACGAATCAGCAGCCGGGTGGTCCGCCGGGTGACGGATATTACCGGCAAGCCGAGAAAGACAGGACCGGTGGCTACATCTCTGCCGGGGTTGGACAAGGCGTGATGACAGGCAGGGCGAGGGGCATGACACCAGCAATTGCAAACCTGGAGTTCGCCGGAAACGCAGCAAGAAAAGGAAAAAAATCCCAGTGCCTTGCTCGACCGACAGCGTAATGGAACACTTTGGAGGCGACAAAAAAGTTGGGCATTCTCTCTTGACCTGCCCGGAAACACGATTTAAAAACTGGGCAGTCCCCAAAATTCCGCCCGAAATTGAAACCTACCATCTCACTCTCACCACCCTGCTCTGGAGCTTCATCAACATCCTTATCGGTTTTGAGGCAAAAGAGCATCTCAGCCTGCTCTGGCTGGTCTCCCTGATGATCCTGCTCCAATACCTGACTGATCTCTTCGACGGCGAGTTAGGCCGTCAACGGGACACCGGCCTAATCAAATGGGGCTTTTACATGGACCATTTTCTGGACTACATCTTTCTCTGCTCCCTGGTTTTTGTCGGCTATATGATCTCACCTGCGGGCCTGGAAATCTGGTATTTTGCCCTGCTGGTCATCCTGGGCGGATTCATGGTTAACTCCTTCCTCGCCTTCGGCGCCACCAATGAATTTCAGATCTACCATTACGGCGTCGGTCCCACCGAGATGCGGGTTGTCTTTATCTTGATCAACACCTTTATTGTCTTCTTCGGCACGGGCTCGTTCAATATCCTCCTGCCTGCAACAGTTATTCTCTGCCTTATCGGCTTTATAATCAACACCTTGCAGGTACACAGGAAGTTATGGAGTTGTGATATGCAGGTCAAAGAAATGAAACAGGAAAAAATACGCAAGGAGAAGGAGGGATGAATTCTCCTCTTTTTCAGCGAAAAAAACAGCGTATACTCCTGGTCATCGGCTGTGTTGCGTTTGTCTTCCTGATGTCAGAGATGTCTGCGCGGGCCGGTTCTCCTTTGCCGAGTTTTGAGGAGGCAGTATCCGCAATCAAACTGAATGCGCAGGAACAACAGACCGTGCATGAGAAAAAAATCCTTGTCCGGGAGCGCCCCACCAACGGTAAGCCGGAAAAGGCCTTTGAGGCCGTGGGCATCATAGAGGCCAAGCGCGAGGTTATCCGGGATATTGTCATGGATTATCCAAGCTACCCGGATTTCATGCCCAATGTCAGCCGCATTGAAATCCTCCAACAGGAGGACACCACGGTCGTGCTCAACTACACCCTTACCCTCCCCCTGGGCAAGATCAAAAAATATCGGGTCAGGCTGGAGACTGCAGAGCCTGATAACCAAACCTCGCTGATTCAATGGCAGCTCGAACAATGGCCGGGACTCAAACCGGAAGAGACCATCAGGGATACCACTGGGTTTTGGCGCATAGAAGAGCTGGATGCCAAACGCTCGCTGGTGCTGTACCATGTGTACACAGATCCGGGTAAGATCCCCTTTGGCCTGGGCTGGATTGTTGATATCCTCAGTAAGGACTCGGTGCCTGATGTGTTGCTGATGACAAAGGAGCGGGCGGAAAGAGTTAGTGCGTTGCTGAAGGGGCAGGAGAAATAAGGCATCAGGGATAAGAAAACCCGAGACCGGGATATCCGTGCTATGGTCTTCAAATTGAACTGATTTTCCCGACTGTGGCAGGCGAAATGGCAGTAAATGCATCTTACAGTACGATTATCATAACAGAAAGCGGTTACAGGCGGGTTTACTTGAATGTCTTTTTGTTACGAAATATCTACAGATGTATTTCGAACCGAACGGGAACTGTGCCCTTGGTCCTTTCGGGGCGAAAAAAGCGTCCCGGAGGGACATCACGACAATAGACCGGTGTTTTAACGCCGGGAAGAGAACAACCCTGCGCATCCACCCGACTCACCCGCGCAAAAACCCGCTGATCTTTCCCTTCCGTCTTCCGCCGGAATCATGTACACTTATCAGAGATTAATATGATAAAAACAATGTCCTGAGAACGCCGCATCCCATAGGGAGGAAGGCCATGTTAAGCAGAGTAAAGCTGAGTGAAACAACCGTTGTAACTATTGACTGGGACATGACCCCGGATCTTGCCTTCTGCACCTTTTCCGCCAAAGGTCTGCGGGAGGAACTGATCAGCACCAAGGAACGGACCTGTTATTTTTTTATTGATAACTGGGGAGATGAGCCGAAGCTCTGTCTCATGGAGCGCGGGGTCAGGTATGTGCATATTCTGGCGGAAATCACGGCACCCAAGGATATCGTGCTCGATTGCATTCACCGTCAGGGTGCCAAGGCATCCACCCGGGAGAATTTCCCTGTTGATGACATTCTCAAGGAATGGCTGCTGGCCGAGGTCACGGACCGGGAAAAAAGCCCGTACCTTCTGCTGACAATTGCACCGCAGCCTGAAACAGAGGATATGGGGGAACCACTCCCGCCTGCGGATGACATCGGGTTCGACGGTGATAGGGTTCTCCTGCTTTGTGAACCGCGAACCCTGACAGAAGAACAGGTTGCGTTGCTTATCAGGGATAAAAACATCTTTGATGTTCGGCTGAATCCGCAGGGCGGCTTTGCCAATGCCTTGGTCGATAGCGGAGAAGGACTCACAGTCCTTGACCAGGGCACCGGCCTGCTCTGGCAACGAGCCGGGCTTGATCTTTGCTCAACCCGTACCATGAAGGCAAAAATTGAAGAACTGAATACAGCAGGATTTGCCGATTTTCACGATTGGCGCATACCCTCCCTAGAAGAGGCTATGTCCCTGATGGAGCCGCTGGCGAATGCAAAGGGCATGCACCTGCATCCCTGCTTTTCCAAGGAACAGCCCTTTATCTTTACCAATGCCCGTCGCAACCCCACCGGCTATTGGTTTGTCGATTATGCCCAGGGCAGGATCTATTGGTCTTCCGGCACCGTGCCCGGAGGGTTTTGCAGGCTGTGCCGGGAGAACGGATAAGGAGATCCCGAAAATAAAATCCGTTTTTCGGTACGGAACTATCAGGCACGGAAGACGAACAAGGTATCCCCTTTATTTTTTACTGCAAAAAAGAAGAAGCATGGTACTATAGTTTTTTAAGCCATTCTTCAACAGGGGGAACCTATGTCCGACCATATTGCCGCCATTGGTGCCATTGCCGCAAAATATGATAACGACCCGACCCGGCTGCTTGATATGCTGCTTACCGTACAGGAGCAGGATCGCTATATCAGCGACAGCGTTGTCCGGCAGCTTGCCCAGAAATTGGGTCTGTCTTGGGCCGATATCCAGCAGACCGTCTCTTTTTATCATCTCTTCTCGCAGAAACCTCGCGGGAAATACACGGTCTATCTCAATAACGGGCC
>Ga0316189_10005132_pt1 | contig 12552 bp, 8 predicted proteins | sample LowCovwburrow_MG_FD_204930 | JGI IMG/M metagenome (GOLD analysis project Ga0316189, IMG submission 204930) | Coastal sediment microbial communities from Maine, United States - Lowes Cove worm burrow | ecosystem: Environmental > Aquatic > Marine > Coastal > Sediment | place: USA: Maine... | reverse complement strand
GCCCGGGATATCACGTATGAAGGACTGGTCGATCTTGATCCGGTCGATGGAGAGCCGCTTCAGGTAACTCAGGGAGGAGTAGCCGGTGCCGAAATCATCCACCGCAATCTGAAACCCCTGGGCGGAGAACTGGGTCAGAAGATTCTCCATTAGTCCGGCGTTTTCCATCAGGGTAGTTTCGGTTATCTCCAGTTCAATCTGCTGGGGTGTGGCTCCGGTGGTATCCACAATACGGCGCAGGCGATTGGAGAACTCATCCTGTTTCAGCTGCAGCGGTGAGATATTGACCGCAATCCGCAGATTGGCGATCCCTTCTTTTCTCCACTGCACGGACTGCTTGCAGGCGATCTCCAGTATCAGGTCTCCGAGGCGATGGATCAGGCCGGTGTCTTCGGCCACCTTAATGAAGACGTCCGGCGGCGTCTCTTCCGTTCCCTTGTGCTGCCAGCGCGCCAGTGCCTCGAGACCTACGATGTTGCCGCTACGCAGTTCGAACTGCGGCTGGTAGAGCACCTGGATATTGCTCTGTTCGATGGCGCGCCGCAGAGCGGTTTCAACCGTCAGATTCCAGCGGATGGGATCGCTCATGTCCGCGGCAAAGAACTGGAAGCCGTTGCCACCCAGTTCCTTGGCCTGGTACATGGCCGTATCGGCATGCTTGATCAGTTCTTCGCTGGTATCTCCGTCATCAGGGAACAGGGAGATGCCGATACTGGGAGTGAGAAAAAGTTCATGCTCGTCCACCAGAAGCGGGTTTCGAAAGGCCTTTATTACCTTCTCCGCCACCAGAATGGTATCGAAATCTTCGTTGACATCCTGCACGATGATGGTGAATTCATCACCCCCAAGCCGGGACAAAGTGTCAGTCTGGCGGACGCATTCGGAGAGTCGTTCCGACGTCAGTTGCAGTACTCGGTCTCCGATACTGTGACCCAGGGTGTCATTTATATTCTTGAAGCGATCGAGATCCAGAAAAAACAGGGCCAGGCGACTGGTGTGGCGTCCGGCGTATTTTATTGCCTGATTCAGTCGGTCGGTAAACAGCTGGCGATTGGGCAGCCCTGTCAGCACGTCATAGTAGGCTAGCCGGTGAATTCGTTCCTGCACCTGTTTTTGTCGTGAGACATCTGAATAAATACCCAGGTAATGAGTGACATCCTGGTTATTATTGCGGATTGCATTCAGAATCAGCCACTGGGGAACTATCTCCCCCATTCTGTTCCGACTCCAGATTTCGCCTTCCCAATGGTCGTTCTTTTTTGCCTGCTCCCAGACACGGGTGAAGAAATTGCGGCTGTGATGGACGGATGTAAGGTGCCTGATGGGTTTGCCTAGCACCTCGTTCTGGCGAAAACCGGTGGTGCTGAAGAACGCGGGATTGGCGGATATGATAGTGCCTTTCGGGTTGGTTACGATGATCCCGTCCGGTGTGTGAGAGATTACCTTGGCTGCCAGTGTCAGTCGATTCATGACCTGCTGGCGTTCGCTGGTGATCGCCCGGAAGATCAAGGTTGTCGCGCTCATGATGACTATATAGATCTGCAGCAGCCGCACGGCCTCGTCCCAGTTTTCCCTGACAAAAGGGCCTTGGCCGGAGTAGGTTCCCCAGAGCGCGAAGCAGGCAATCAGCAGCAGGATCGTGGTGGTGGCGCGGTGCCGGAAACGAATCGCAACCCAGGCCAACAGGGGAAAAGGGAGATAGGAGATGGGATAGTGGTTGAAGGTGCTCGGGAACAGCTCACCAGAGACAAGGCCCCCGATCAGCAGGGTGGTTGCCGTCAGCAGCAGGCCTTCTATCCTACGATTGGGAAACAGCGCCCCTTTCTGGGTGATCCAGGCCAGCATCAGCGGGGTGATCAGGATAATTCCAGCAGCCTCGGAAAGCCACCAGGTGAGTCCGTTTTGCAGCAGTTTGTCGATGTCATTAAGGCCACTGAAGAAGAGGCTGGATACGGCGCTTGCGGCGCTGGCGACAGGGGCAATGAGTACCGCGAACAGCAGGAAATAGATCAGATGCCGGGTAGCTCGCAGCAGTTTATACGGCGGTCCGACACGGTGCAGCATTAAGACGGCTATGAAGGCACTGGCGACTTCTCCTAAGGCGATTATGCCACTGGTCATTGCCGGCAGTCCGTGGAGCAGGAGCGCCCCACAAGCCCCAAGCCAGATGCCCAACAGTACCCGATAGCCGTGAAGCAGGGTGCCTACCAGGGCGAAACCCGCCGCGAACCAAAAGGGGAAAATCACCTCATCCGGTGTGGTCAGATACCAGCCGCCATAGGCGCTCAGGAAATAAAGCACGCCGTATATCAGCCACGGCGGGATAGGGTGGGAACGGGCGTTCTTCATGGCTCGATTAGAGAAATAACCTGTTCTGCGTTTCCCTTCGGTATCACTCCATCGTTCTCTTGTTCGATTCGCTGGGCCAAAATGCTAGCGGCGATCTCGAGACTAAGCTTCAATGTTAATAACCCTAGACCGCCTCAATTGCCAAGTATGACAACATTTTATTGGCCTGTAATCCATAACAACAGAGCTTCTGGTCCGATGGGGCGGATAATGAGGTTACTGTTGAATTGGGGTATGCTGCAGGCCGGATGATTCTGACGAGCTGAGAACCGATGAAATCGACCCCCCCTTTCATCCTGGTGGATGGTTCCTCCTATCTGTTTCGTGCCTATCATGCGCTCCCCCCCCTCGCCAATTCTCGGGGGGAGGCCACCGGCGCCGTGGTCGGGGTGGTGAACATGTTACGCAAGCTGATCGAAGAGTACCGACCAGAATTCATGGCGGTCGTATTCGATGCGCCGGGCGGCAGCTTCCGTAACCAGCTCTATAGCGAATACAAGGCCAATCGCCCCCCGATGCCGGAGGACCTCAGAGAGCAGATCGCACCTCTGCACCGGATTGTATCGGCTATGGGGCTGCCGTTGCTGATGGTAGAAGGAGTCGAGGCGGACGATGTCATCGGCACCTTGGCTACACGTGCCGCGGAAGCAGAAATCGATACCTTGATTTCCACTGGGGATAAGGATCTGGCCCAGCTGGTAGATGACCGTACGACGCTGATCAACACCATGAGCAACACCAGGAGCGATCCGGATGCCGTGGTTGAAAAATTCGGCGTAAGGCCGGAGCAGATGGTCGATTTTCTGGCCCTGGTAGGTGACACGGTGGACAATATTCCCGGGGTGCCCAAGTGCGGTCCCAAGACGGCTGCTAAGTGGCTGGCGGAATATGACGATCTGGACGGGGTCATCGCCCACGCCGATGAAATCAAGGGAAAAGTCGGCGAGTATCTGCGCCAGAGCCTGCAACAGCTGCCGCTTTCCCGGGAACTGGCCACCGTCCGCCGGGACCTCGAACTGGAGCAGGGGCCGAGGGATCTCAAGCCGGTTTCACCAGATGTGGAGGCCCTGCGAGCGCTCTATTCCAGGCTGGAGGCGAAACGCCTGCTGGCTACCCTGAGTGATCCCGAAGATGGCCGGGTTTCGCGCCCGGTGGTGGCTGCAAATTACGAAACCCTGCTCAATCGGTCCGATTTAGATCGCTGGTTGGTACAGCTCCAATCGGCTGAGCTGTTCGCCTTTGATACAGAAACCACCAGTCTGGATTACATGCAGGCGGAGCTGGTTGGTGTCTCCTTTGCGGTGCAAGCGGGGGAGGCCGCCTATCTGCCAGTCGCCCACAAATATCCCGGAGCACCCGAGCAGTTGGACCGGGACGAGGTGCTGGCTGTCCTGAAGCCGCTGCTGGAAGACCCGGATAGGCCCAAGCTGGGGCAGAATCTGAAATACGATATGAGTGTGCTGGCCCGTTATGGTATCGCGATGCGGGGGATCGCCTACGACACCATGCTCGAATCCTATGTGCTCGATTCGACCGCCACCCGCCACGATATGGATTCCCTTGCCGAGAAATACCTGGACCGCCGGACGATCAAGTACGAAGAGGTGGCCGGCAAAGGGGCAAAGCAGCTCAGTTTTGACCAGGTTCCGCTGGAGCAGGCGGCACCCTATGCGGCGGAAGATGCCGAGGTAACCCTCCAGCTGCACAATGAATTATGGCCGAAATTAGAGAGTGAGCATTTACTATCAAAGCTCTTTCTAGAGCTGGAGATGCCACTGGTTCCCGTATTGTCGCGCATGGAGCGAACCGGGGTACGGATCGACAGGGCCATGTTGAAGCGGCAGAGTGGGAAACTTGCGCAGCGTATGCAGGAGCTGGAGCAACAGGCCTATGACTTGGCCGGAGGGCCTTTCAATCTGAGCTCTCCCAAACAGATCGGCGAAATCTTTTTTCAGCAGCTGGCGCTTCCGGTAATCAGCAAGACGCCGAAGGGCGCTCCCTCCACTGCGGAGTCGGTGTTGCAGGAACTGGCGGACCGGGGCTATGAACTGCCGGCCTTGATCCTGCAGCATCGTGGACTGTCCAAGCTGAAGACCACCTATACCGACAAACTGCCCCGTATGATCAATCCTCAGACCGGGCGGGTGCATACCTCTTATCACCAGGCGGTGGCCGCCACCGGGCGGCTCAGTTCGTCTGATCCCAATCTGCAGAATATCCCTGTTCGTAGCGAAGAGGGGCGGCGTATCCGCCAGGCCTTCGTGCCGGAGCAGGGGTATCAGATGGTGGCGGCAGACTATTCCCAGATCGAGCTGCGGATTATGGCCCATCTGTCCCAGGACGAGGGGTTGCTCGGGGCCTTCGCCAGGGGATTGGACATACATCGCGCCACCGCCGCGGAGGTGTTTGGTGTCGCTACGCACGCCGAGGTGAGCGACGATCAGCGGCGATCCGCAAAAGCGATTAATTTTGGACTCATCTATGGTATGTCCGCCTTCGGCCTTGCCCGCCAGCTGGGAATCGAACGGGGAGCGGCCCAAAGCTATGTCGATCTCTATTTCGATCGATACCCGGGGGTGAAGGCGTTCATGGAGCAGACCCGGGCAAGTGCCCACGACAAGGGGTATGTGGAGACGGTTTTTGGCCGTCGGCTCTACCTACCGCAGATCAACGCGCGTAACGGACAGCAGAGGGCAGCGGCGGAGCGAACTGCCATCAATGCGCCGATGCAGGGTACCGCATCGGATATCATCAAACGGGCGATGCTTACGGTGGCTGGCTGGATCGAACGGGAGCAGCCGCCGCTGCGCATGATCATGCAGGTCCATGATGAGCTGGTATTCGAGGTTCGCGAAGGGTTTTTGCCGCAGGCCAGTGAACGTATCCGCGGTTTTATGGAGTCGGCAGCCGAGCTGAAAGTGCCGCTGCTGGTCGATGTGGGTGTTGGGAACAATTGGGACGAAGCCCACTGATTTCGCTCTTAAGGGTACTTCGAACAATCCCTTCCATGGGATTTTTCGATACGGCGATCGAAACGCGCGATTTCCGATCGCCATCATTTTCATGCGCTTATGCGCACGAAAATAGTGGTGCGTCCCTGCACCACAAGGGCTCCTCGAATTTTTCGAGGAGCCTTTGAATAAAAATCCTGGCCTGTTTTAAAAACTTGAGGGAACTAGTTGGTTTTAGCCGGGTCCCATTATGCAAGCGTCAACCGACGCCCAGCCACTTTTCCCCGAGTGGCTACAAGTCCGGCTACCCCTGCCGGGCGCTGAGATCTCGGATACCTTCTCCCCTTAGGTACCGGGATCTTTTTTTGCCCCAATCTCACACCTTCTTTCAGCTTCGCACCTTACGTAACTTATTGAATTATTGATAAAAAATAAAGTTACCTGGTAGAGCTACAAGGGCAATTCTGATTTCCCTCAATGTTCAACTATCGACCCAGGCGCCATACAGCGCTGCCACGGCTTGAAATATCATGGAGCCACACAGGCATACAGGCATACAGGGCAGAGAGAATTCAAGACCGCCGTCAGTTTGACATTGATACCTGATTTTCTCCTAAAGTAATCAGTAGATTATTTTTTTAATTAGCGGCTTGCAATGCAAGCCACGGGCCGTTCGGCTGGTTGCAAAAGAGGGAGCCCTTGTTCTCTATCCAAAACTAAGGTGCGCTGCTCAGGTCGAACCAACGGTCCAGCCTCTCGTGGGCCTGATCTATTCCCTGCTGCTTCAGGGCGGAAAACGGCTGGCTGGTTATGGCATCCCCCAGCGGGGCGAGTTCCAGCCTGACCTGCTGCAGACTTTTGGTCGCGGCGCCCCTTTTCAGTTTGTCTGCCTTGGTTAGCAGGATGTGCACGGGCAGGCCGATTTCCTGGCTCCACTCCAGCATCTGCCGATCAAATGGTTTCAGGGGATGACGGATATCCATCATGAGAACAATGCCCCGCAGGCACTGGCGCCGCTCGAGGTAGTTCGCCAAGGTTCCCTGCCACTGGCGTTTCACTGCCTCCGCAACCTGGGCATAGCCATAGCCTGGCAGGTCCACCAGACGACGTCGGTCATCCAGAGAAAAGAAATTAAGCAACTGGGTGCGGCCCGGGGTCTTGCTGGTGCGGGCCAGATTCTTCTGCTGACAGAGGACATTGATGGCGCTGGATTTGCCCGCATTGGAGCGTCCCGCGAAGGCGATCTCTATCCCCTCGTCTGGTGGACTCTGGGATAGAGTGGCGGCGCTGGTAAGAAAGCGGGCCTGGTGGTAGTAGGGATTCACAATGCTGAAGTTGCGTTCACAGGATGGCGGATAAAGCGGGTTAATCCCGCCGCCAGTGCCCGGATTTACCCCCTGCCTTCTCCACCAGCCGTACCTGGTCGATGGACATACCCCGATCCGCTGCTTTACACATGTCGTAGATGGTCAGCAGCGCAACCTGGGTGGCGCACAGGGCCTCCATCTCCACCCCGGTCTGGCCCTTGGTCTCCACCCGGGTGCAACAGTAGACGCAGGAGTTGTCGGGCTCCGGCGTTAATTCTATCTCTATGTGGGTCAGTGCCAGGGGATGGCAGAGCGGGATCAACTCAGAGGTTTTTTTCGCCGCCAGGATACCGGCGATTCGCGCGATTCCGAAGACGTCCCCCTTTTTATGGCCTCCTTCCTGTATCAGTTGGAGGGTCTGCGGCTGCATCCGGATCCGTCCCTCGCTGCGTGCGGTGCGGTGGGTGACCTGTTTGCCGCCCACATCCACCATGTGTGCCTCGCCGGATGGATTGAAATGGGTCAGTTTGGGCATAGTGATCTTATCAGCCGTAACTGGCCTCTCGTTCTATGCTCTTGGGAAGTTCGAACACCTCGAATGCCATGGTCTCCAGGTCAGCCATGATATAGGTGGATGGATCGCTACCTACCCCGCCCACGGTGCCCGGATTGACGAGAGGGGTCTTGCTGCCTTGGATATTGGGTAGAAAATCGACCCTCGCCTTATGCGTATGACCGCAGCAGACCATATCCCACTCCCCGGTGGCGGCCATGGCACGGGCGTAGTGAGGATAGTGGACCAGGAATATCCGCTTGCCTGCTAGTTCAACGCCCGCGTCCATACCGTGGTAGTGAAGCACATTGTCCGGGCGGGTGGCCATCTGCCCCAGGCTGTACAGGTCCCCGCTGTTGTTGCCGTGAATCACATGCACCGGCAGATGGTGCTTATTGAGACACTTCAAGGTGCTGGGGGCGACCACATCGCCACAGTGAAGCACCGCCTTGGCCCCTTTTTCTTTCGCTTCGGCAACGGCGGCGTCGAGCAAGGGGATATGGTCGTGACTGTCGGACAGGATACAGATAATCATCGTTCTCAGTGCTCGGGTTTAGGTTTTAAGGGTAGCGAGATGCTGTGCTTGGCTTATAGGTCAAATGGAACGGAAAATCTAGAAATTCGGTTTTTCCGGGGCATCCTTGTACATCTGGATGCTGTCGAGAATTTCTTTTTTCGCCTCGTCAATACCACTCCAGCCTTCTACCCGTACCCATTTCCCTTCGTCCAAGTCTTTGTAATGCTCAAAAAAATGGGCAATCTGGCCGAGCAGTACTTCCGGCAGGTCCCGGAAATCCTGCACCGTACGGTAGAGTCGAGAGAGCTTGTCGGTCGGTACCGCCAAGACCTTGGCATCATCCCCTGATTCGTCGGTCATCTTCAGTACGCCCACAGGTCGACAGCGTATCACCGATCCGCTGATCAGAGGTACCGAAGTCAGCACCAGTACATCGACCGGATCACCGTCAGCGGAGAGGGTATGGGGCACGTAGCCGTAGTTGCAGGGATAGTGCATGGAGGTATTCATAAAGCGGTCAACAAACATCGCTCCGGTTTCCTTGTCCAGTTCGTATTTGACCGGATCGGAATGGGCGGGAATCTCAATGATAACGTTGATCTGGTTGGGTAGGTCGTCACCCGAACTGACTCTGTCCAGATTCATAACTTTTATCCGTCAGAAATAAAAAAGGAGGTCAGCATATATAACTGACCTCCGCCTAATTATCAAAATATTTTATGGCCCAGAGATGCCCAGGCCTGATTTGGTGGCGGGGCCCCGCGATTTCCGGGGCCTCGCCTGGAGGGCCTAAATCAGAGGAACTATCAACAATGCGACAATATTAATGATCTTGATCAGCGGATTGACTGCTGGTCCGGCGGTGTCTTTGTAGGGGTCGCCTACGGTATCACCGGTTACCGCAGCCTTGTGGGCATCGGAGCCCTTGCCGCCAAAATTGCCGTCCTCAATGTATTTTTTGGCGTTGTCCCAGGCACCGCCGCCGGTGGTCATGGAGATGGCCACGAACAGGCCGGTGACGATGGTGCCGATCAGCAGCCCGCCCAGGGCCTTGGCGCCGGCGTCACCGCCCATTAGCCAGCCCATACCAAGTGCCACCACGATGGGTGCCAGTACCGGCAGCAGGGAGGGGATGATCATCTCCTTGATTGCCGCCTTGGTCAGCATGTCCACTGCCTTGCCGTAATCCGGCTTCTCGCTGTGATCCATGATGCCGGGCTTCTCTTTGAACTGGCGACGCACCTCGTTGACGATGCCGCCGGCCGCGCGACCAACCGCCTCCATCGCCATTGAGCCGAATAGAAAGGGCACCAGGCCACCCAGAAACAGACCGATGAGTACCGCAGGATCGGACAGTTCAAAGGTGACGATCCTACCGTGCGCTTCCAGGGTGTGGGTGAAGTCGGCGAACAGTACCAGGGCGGCCAGTCCGGCAGAGCCGATGGCGTAACCCTTGGTTACCGCCTTGGTGGTGTTGCCCACCGCGTCCAGGGGGTCGGTGATGTTGCGGATCTTCTCGTCCAGTTCGGCCATCTCGGCGATACCGCCGGCGTTGTCGGTGATGGGGCCGTAGGCGTCCAGGGCAACGATGATGCCGGTCATGGAGAGCATGGAGGTGGCGGCGATGGCGATGCCGTAGAGGCCGGCCAGGTCGTAGGCGCCCCAGATGGCGGCGCAGATGACGATCACCGGCGCGGCGGTGGACTTCATGGAGACCCCCAGGCCGGCGATCACGTTGGTGCCGTCACCAGTGGTGGAGGCCTCGGCGATGTGGCGCACCGGGCTGTACTCGGTGGAGGTATAGTACTCGGTGATCACCACCATGGCGGCGGTCAGGGCCAAACCGATCAGGGCCGAGCCGAACAGTTGCCAGATGTTGAAGCCACTGACCCCGGCCATCATGTAGTCGGTGACGAAGTAGAAGGCGATGGCTGCCAATACACCGGCGACGATCAAGCCGCGATAGAGGGCCGGCATGACGTTGGTATCGGTATCCTTCGCCTTGACGAAGTAGGTGCCGATGATCGATGCGATGATGGAGACGCCGCCCAGGACCATTGGATAGAGGATAGCGGCTTCACCCGCGTCTTTCAGCAGCAGGCCGCCCAGCAGCATGGTGGCGATCAGGGTGACGGCATAGGTCTCGAACAGATCGGCGGCCATGCCGGCGCAGTCGCCCACGTTGTCGCCGACGTTATCGGCGATGACCGCCGGGTTGCGCGGATCGTCCTCAGGTATGCCTGCCTCGACCTTACCGACGATATCGGCGCCCACGTCGGCACCCTTGGTGAAGATACCGCCGCCGAGCCGGGCAAAGATGGAGATCAGGGAACCGCCGAAGGCCAGTCCGACCAGCGGGTGCAGCGGATCTTCGACCCCCATGGCGATCAGGATGGCATAGTATCCGGCCACACCCAGCAGGCCCAGGCCAACTACCAGCATGCCGGTTATGGCGCCGCCTCGGAAGGCGATCTGCAGGGCCGCGTTGATACCCTTGTTGGCGGCCTCCGCGGTGCGCAGGTTGGAGCGGACGGAGATATGCATGCCGATGTAGCCGGTGGCGCCGGACATGATGGCGCCGATGGCAAAGCCGATGGCGGTGCTGGCGCCCAGCAGCACCCAGAGCACGATACAGAGCACCACCCCGACGATCCCGATCGTGGTGTACTGGCGGTTGAGGTAGGCCTTGGCACCTTCCTGAATCGCCCCCGCGATCTCTTTCATCCGTTCATTGCCTTCGGGTTGGCGTAATATCCATTTAACTGATATGAAGCCGTAGACCAGCGCCGCAGCGGCACAGATCAGGGCAAACACGAGTTCACCTTTCATAGATTTAGTCTCCTACCTTCTGTTTTAAACTGAAACTTGTCTGGTTGGACGGGATCCGGGGTGCCTTTGCGCGCATCCGTGGTGCATGATTTCCAGCACCCCACTGTCGGTGCTTTGCTGCCGGCTCGCTTTGATCTCGATCAACCAAAATGGAAAAAGGGGACCTTGGTCCCCTTCAATCTGTTCACCCGGCGTTACTTGAGTTCGAACTCGGGGAGTTTCTTCTCCACCGGGGCATTGGTCAGCGTCACATAGTCCGGCATGCCATTGCTGTAGGGGGGGTAGGCTTCTCCCTGAATGAGCGGATAGAGGTACTCCTTGCAGGCCGCCGTGATGCCGAAGCCGTCGTCGGTGATGAACTCCATGGGCATCATCTTCTCCACATTGGCGACTTCGGAGAGGGGCGCCTTACCAATTTCCCAGACATAGGGGTCACTGGATTTACGTACCACTGTCGGCATGATGGAATTGTCGCCCTCCAGGGCGTATTCCACCGCTGCCTTCCCCATGGCGTAAGCTTGTTCAACGTCGCTCTCCGAGGCCAGGTGGCGAGCCGCTCGCTGCAGGTAATCCGCCACCGCCCAGTGGAACTTGTAGCCCAGGGCGTCTTTGATCATGTTGGCAACCACCGGGGCGGCGCCGCCCAACTGGGCGTGACCGAATGCGTCTCTGGTGCCCTGTTCGGCCAGGAACTTCCCGTCCGGCCAGTGCGCTCCCTCGGAGACCACCACGGTCACATAGCCGAACTCTTCCACTTTCGCCTTGCATTTGGCGATGAAGGCGTCCTGATTGAATTCGATCTCAGGAAACAGGATCAAGACCGGGATACCCTTGTCTTCTACCAGACCACCGGCGGCGGCGATCCAGCCCGCATGGCGGCCCATCACCTCGATGACAAACACCTTGGTCGAGGTCTTGGCCATGGAGCGAACATCATAGCTTGCTTCCAAGGTGGAAACGGCGATGTACTTTGCCACCGAACCGAAACCCGGGCAGTTGTCGGTAATTGGCAGGTCGTTGTCCACGGTCTTAGGGACGTGGATGGCCTGTACCGGGAAGCCCATTTTTTCCGAAAGCTGCGAGACCTTGTAACAGGTGTCAGCGGAATCACCGCCCCCGTTATAGAAAAAGTAGCCGATATCGTGGGCCTTGAAAATCTCGATCAGGCGTTCGTATTCGCGCCGGTTCTCCTCCAGGCTTTTCAGCTTGAAGCGACAGGAGCCGAAACCACCCGAAGGGGTGTGGCGCAGGGCGGCGATCGCCTGGTCCGATTCCTTGCTGGTATCGATCAGTTCCTCGGTCAAGGCGCCGATGATGCCGTTGCGGCCAGCATAGACGTTGCCGATCTGATCGGTGTGCTTGCGGGCGGTCTCAATGACACCGCAGGCAGAGGCGTTGATGACAGCGGTGACACCACCTGACTGTGCATAGAAGGCATTTTTCTTACTCATACGGGCTTCCTTCGATTTCTCTCTTCGTGTATTGCTTCCTGATGACGGATTGGCTCCGCCTTTCGATCTACAGGTCGCCCCGCTCCTGGGCATCATGGTCGGCCTGGGCCTGGAGCAGGGAGACGACGCATTCGGTGATGTCGTTATATTCGTAAACACCGGTGCCATACTGCTGATAGGCCCGGTAAAAGAACTGGCTGCGATACTTGCGGGTGCCGGTCTTGAATATGATGAAATTGCAATTGTCTTTTTTCCAGTACCAGACAGGGCAGGATGTCAATTCCCGGTCGGATGGCTGCAATCGGATCTCAGAGTCGGCAATCTCTATCGCCATGTCCTCCCTGTAGCGTTCCTGTAAGGTGGTCCGGATGATCCAGGTTTCACTGTCGCTGATATCGGAGACTTCGTGCATGGTTATTGAGCCATTGACCAAAGAGGCCGAAGGATAACGTAAAACTGAACAAGCTGTCAGGCACAGCAATCGCCCCGATCCAGGGCGTAACTATCGCATTGACTTTGCTCGAAATCTGCGGCTACTGTATCCAACCGGCATATCAGCGGCCAATGTAATTGTTGGATGCCGGCATGGAATTTC
>Ga0316189_10005131_pt1 | contig 12553 bp, 8 predicted proteins | sample LowCovwburrow_MG_FD_204930 | JGI IMG/M metagenome (GOLD analysis project Ga0316189, IMG submission 204930) | Coastal sediment microbial communities from Maine, United States - Lowes Cove worm burrow | ecosystem: Environmental > Aquatic > Marine > Coastal > Sediment | place: USA: Maine... | reverse complement strand
TTGGTGTTGCCGTGGATGACTTGCTCATCATCGAGCCCTATGATCCCGAAGCCGTGAAGGGATTGTTCGATTTCCTGGAATTGCGTAACCTTTACGATCGCCTCGATGAGGCGTTCCACCCGGTGGCGGTGGATGATGCCGACCTCATCATTATCGATTCCGAACCGCTTGTGCCCGCCTCAGCCGATGAGGTCGCACGTGGGCTCGATGCCGTGATCGGCGCCCGTATGGCCCTTCTTGATGGCGGCAAGCTGCCTTCTCGATTGGGGGTCGCTGGACGTTATGACCATGAGTACCAACTGGCGGGGTTGGCAGTGGTGGCTGGTGATGGCACGGGGGTCTGGGTGTCAGCGAAACATGTGGCCGACGACACCGTCCGGGCGAAGCTGGCTGAGGTATTGGGTCCTGAGGGGCCAGGTATTGTCGCCCATGATGGCAAAGGTTTGATTCGAGCGTTACTCCATCACGACGTCGACCTTTCGGGTTTGGCCATTGATACGGCGTTAGCCGCATACCTCCTCGACCCGTCCGGGGGAACCTACGATCTGAGCGCCTTGTTGGCTTTGCACACGTTGTATCGGATGCCGACAGATGAACAAGTGCCTGAAGGTCAACTCGACTTTGGCGACAATGGGGGAGGGGAGACTGCTGCCGCGTGTGACGCGTTTGCGGCGCTGTTGTTGTCGGAGTTGCTGGTAGAGATCCTCCAAGCTGATGGCCTGACGAGCCTCAACGATGAGATCGAGGTGCCCCTGGTGCGGGTGTTGGCGCGCATGGAGCATCTTGGTGTCGCCGTGGACCGAGCAGGGTTGGAAGGTCTCAATCAGACCATGACGGCGGAAGCTGAATCGTTGGCTGCCCAGATTCATGAAGATGCCGGAGAGGAGTTTAATGTCAACTCCACCAAGAAGCTTCGGGAAATCCTGTTTGAACGGCTCGGTCTCACGCCCCAGAAGAAAACCAAGACCGGGTTTTCTACCGATCAAGCCACTCTGGAGAAGCTGGTGGGGGAGCATCAGATTGTTGAGCACCTTCTTCGTTACCGGGAGGTGGAGAAACTCCGTTCTACCTACGGCACCTCACTGTTGAATGAGATAGCGAGCGACGGTCGGATCCACGCCACTTTCAACCAGACCGTAGCGCGAACGGGGCGACTCTCGAGCGAAAATCCAAACCTGCATAACATTCCCGTGCGCAGCGAAATGGGCCGGGCGTTTCGCCAGGTGTTCGTTCCCAGCGAGGGGAAACTGTTCCTGGTAGCCGATTACAATCAGATCGAGTTGCGGTGCATTGCCCATCTGTCCACTGACCCTGGACTGGTCGAGGCGTTCGCCACTGGAATCGACATTCATCGGGCCACAGCGGCACGCGTGTTTGGTGTTGGTCTCGATGATGTTGATTATGAGCAGCGGAGCAAGGCAAAGATGGTGTCGTACGGTTTGGCGTACGGCATGGAGGCGTATGGTCTCGGTCAACGACTGGGTATCGCTACCAAAGAAGCCCAAGAAATTCTCGATGCATACTTCGAGGGGTTTCCGGCGGTAAAGGACTATATGGATGCCACAGTCACCGAAGCTCGAAATCGGGGCTACACCGAGACCTTATTCGGTCGACGGAGGGCAATTCCTGAGCTGCGAAGCGACAATTTTCGGATTCGCCAGGCCGGAGAACGGCAGGCTATGAACGCCGGAATCCAAGGCCTGGCCGCGGACATTTTCAAGGTCGCGCTCGTTCGGCTTGACCAGCGACTTGGGGAGGTAACCGACAAGTCGCGCATCGTGTTGCAGGTACACGATGAGATCATCGTTGAGGCTCCTGAAACCGAGATGTCGGTGGTGCATGAGACCGTTGAGCGGGAGATGGCGGGAGCGTTCGAAATGGCCGTTCCCCTTGTCGTCAATATCGAGGTTGGTAGCACCTGGGCAGCGGCCAAGGAGTCATGATTGGTTCCGGCTGTTATTCGGTGGCTGCGACCGGGACGCGATTCGTTGATCGAGAATCAGCCGGATGATAGGCGTCCGCCATTGTCGGTGCTAGCCTACTTAGTAGCTGGGAACGTCTCAGCTCTGTCGCGCTTGCGTGCGAATTTGTCGCCTCGATCTTCGGAACGCGGCCACATCTAATACGTTCGTGGTGCGATAGTTGTACGAAAGCACATTGTCGATCTCGTGTCCACTACAGAAATAAGCCCGGAGTTGGAGTCTGACATCCTCAACCCCGACGAATTGAGCGGCTATACCCCGCGTCAGATTACCGAAAACGACCTTGACGGGTCACTCGACGATGCGTACGCCGCATCGATGGTTACCGTTGACGACGGTCAAATGGTAAACGGAACGGTCGTTCGTGTCGACCGCGACGAAGTCCTGCTCGATATTGGCTATAAGAGCGAAGGCGTGATCCCTTCACGCGAGCTCTCGATCCGCAATGATGTTGACCCCGGCGAGGTAGTCGCGGTCGGCGATGTGCTCGAAGCGCTGGTCCTGCAAAAAGAAGACAAAGAGGGGCGCCTCGTTCTTTCGAAGAAACGTGCCCAGTACGAACGAGCCTGGGGCACCATCGAACAGGTGAAAGAAGCCGAAGGTGTGGTTTCTGGTCCTGTGATCGAAGTGGTCAAGGGCGGCCTGATTGTTGACATCGGCTTGCGTGGCTTCTTGCCAGCATCGTTGGTGGAATTGCGTCGTGTACGCGACTTGCAGCCCTATGTCGGCCGCACGGTGGACGCGAAGATTATTGAACTCGACAAGAACCGCAATAATGTGGTGCTTTCCCGCCGGGCGTTCTTGGAAGAAACCCAGAAGGAACAACGCGAAGACTTCTTGGCCAACCTTCATCCGGGCGAAGTTCGCCAGGGCACCGTTTCATCGGTGGTCAACTTTGGTGCGTTCGTCGACCTTGGTGGCATGGACGGCCTGATTCACGTTTCCGAACTTTCTTGGAAGCATGTCGACCATCCCGGTTCGGTCGTCGCTGTTGGCGACGAAGTAACGGTGCAGGTCTTGGAAGTCGATCTGAGTCGTGAGCGGATCAGTTTGTCGCTGAAGGCCACCCAGCAAGATCCGTGGCAGGAGTTCGCTTCCAGCCACCAGGTGAACGAATTGGTTTATGGCCGGGTAACCAAGCTGGTTCCGTTCGGTTCATTTGTTCAGGTTGGTGATGGCATCGAAGGCCTCGTGCATATCTCAGAGATGTCAGCTCACCATGTCGACCTGCCCGAGCAGGTGGTAACGCCGGGCGAAGAGTTGTGGGTGAAAATCATCGACATCGATTTGCAGCGTCGCCGCATCAGCTTGTCGATCAAGCAGGCCGCCGAAGGCGGCGTTGTGGCGCAGGAGTATCAGGAGCACTTCGGCGAGCACGCCTTCGACGAAGACGGCAACTATATCGGCCCGACCGAGGTTGATCCGGCTACTGAGGCGGCATGGGCCGAGTACTATCAGGAGCTCGAAGCGACGCAAGGCGACGGAGAAGAAACCTCCGAAGAGTAGTGTTCGCCCCTCGCTAACGGCGAGACCCTCACAATTGAAGAGTCACTGGAACCGCGGAACTTCATTTTTGAAGTTCCGCGGTGGCTTTTGACCCTAATCACTAAGTCACGGCCCGATGTTGGCCGAAGGAAACTCTGACAAGAGCTTGCGGGTGACGATACCTGCCCGACTTAGGAGATGGTCGTGAACTCACGACGGACAGTGATTTTGATTCTGGCTGTAGTGCTCGGTGCCTTTGCTGGCCTGGGCCTATGGAATTATGTGCGATCGGTTGAGGGCGGGGTCTACGACGAAGCCCAGCCATCAAAGATATGGGTGGTGCAAGAGAAGATCCCTAAAGGGACAACCGCTGAACAAGCTCTGGCTCAAGGCCAGATTGTTGAGTCGGAGATTCCGGCAAGGTTCCGACCGACCACCGCCGTGGTCGACCCTGCCGCTGAGCTTGGTGGCCTGGTTGCCATCACCGACCTTCCGATTAACCAGCCAATCGTTGCTGGCAACTTTGTGCCACCGTCAGTGGCGAACTCGGGAGTGGTCGACCGGCTCGCGCAAAGCGGCATGGCTACCGTCACGATCTACCTCAGTAAGCAGGACGTAGTGGCCAACATGCTCGAGCCGGGTGATGTTGTGAATGTCCTGGCTGTCACCGAGCAAACCGACAAGATTACTATCATCGACAACGATGGCGAGATTTCGGATTCTCTGGCATTTGTGGACGAGGAAGATGAATCGACATTCGTGCGCAACGCCCGTTACGTCTATCAGGCCGCCGAGGTGCTGGCCATCGACCAGGCCCTGAGCCCCGATCTGGGTGCCGACCCGGCGGTTGCGGCCGCCAACGCCGGCGACCGCGGAATGGTGACGCTCGCCGTACCGCCAGAAGCGGTGCAAATGATCCTGAATATCGGAGTCGAGAACATCTATCTGTCGCTTGTCCCGCCCACCTACGAACCTCGTCCGTTGCCTGAACTCACTGACGATGGTGTGCTTCCTGGTGAGGATGCCGAACGGTTGACCCCCTATGGTCCAACCGGCTCGACCTCGTTTGCTCCCTGATCAAGCACCGACGACGCAATCGGTTCTAGAACGCTACTCCCAATCCGCACGAATAGAAGAGACAAGATGACAGATCAGAACGTGGAAGCCTTCAGCAGCTTTGATTTCGAGGCCTTTGCCAACGACCATGCTCTAGACGCCGAACTCGATGCCGCCAACGAACGGAACTTGTTTGGTGGGATCTCAGTGGCAGTGGTCGATCCGGATCCAGCCGTACGCGAGTACCTTTCAGGGATGTTCGACGGGCGAGCCGACACCGCCGGCTCGCTGGTCGAGATCGACACTCGGCTCGGTCTCCATCCAATCGTTGTTGTACTGGGTCCGGCTTGCATTCGCCCTGACGACCTCGAAGTGGTGGAACGTTGGGATCGCACAAAGCCCAACGTCGGCGTGGTGTTGATCGTGTCCGAGTTGTCAACCGATCTCATGCGTTCGGCCATGCAGGTGGGCGTCAAAGACGTGATGGAAGCGCCGATCGACAAGGATCAGTTGATTGAGACGGTACGGCGGGTTTCCGACATTGTCGGAGCCTCTGGCCCGCAGCAATCGCCGACCGGGACCGACGACCATATAGGTGCCAACCCCGGTTCGGCCGCCAAGGTCATCTCGGTGTTTTCCACGAAGGGGGGTTCGGGCAAATCAGTTACCGCCACCAATCTTGGTGTGGTCATGGCCCAACAGTCCGACCGCCCAGTGGTGCTTGTTGACGGGCACCTCCAGTTTGGCGACGTGGCCGTGATGCTGAAACTCCAACCCGAACATACCGTCGTTGATGCGGTTTCGGCGTTGGGTACGGCAGATCCAGCGGTGCTAAAGGCGCTCATGACCCGCCACCAAGACAGTGGCCTCTATGTGCTACCGGCCCCTCTGGAACCCACCTTCGCTGACCAGGTGACCGCCGATCAGATCGTGCGGCTGATCGAGTTGATCAAACAGTTCGCAGGCCATGTCATTATCGATCTGCCCGCCATCTTTAGTGAGGTGGTGCTTAGTGTGATTGAGGCGTCCGATGAGATTGTGATGGTAGCGGGACTCGATATCCCCAACATCAAGAACGCAAAGATTGGCTTGTCGACGTTGTCGTTGCTGAATGTGCCGTTGGAGAAGATCCACCTGATCCTCAATCGAGCCGACTCGAAGGTCAAGCTTGATGTGGATGAGGTTGAACGGGCCTTGAAAGTAAAGGCCGTGGCTCGGGTGCCTTCAAATGTGGTGGTGCCGATCTCAGTGAACCGAGGCATCCCCGTCGTGCTTTCCGCCCCGAAATCAGGGGTTGCTCGGGCCTTTGAACAGTTGGCGCTGAGGTTCCTAGACGGGCCAAAAAGCGAAGCGCCGCAACCGGTGGCTCGACGCCGATTCTTCGGGTAAGAAGCGGCCGTACCCATCGTGAACATCCACCGGAATTAACCATAACTTACAGTCTGCAAAATGAATGAAATGGACTCGTAGAGTCCATGAGGAGTAACTAGGCGATGTCCCTCTACCAACGACTAAATGACACGAGCGATCGAGGCTTCGGGAGTGCGGCGCCAGTCGACCGCAATCCGGTGCTGAAAGAACTGCGCCAACGCGTCCACCATCACCTCATTGATGTATTGGGTCCGGTTCTCTATGACCGTCGACTCTCGGAGGATGAGCTACGCAAACGGGTGTTGCTTGAACTCGAACAGTCCCTTGAGCAGGAACGTACTCCGCTTTCGGCAACCGACAAAGAGTCGTTGATCGAAGCTATTTCTGATGACATCTTGGGTTATGGACCCATCGACAAGTTGCTTCGAGACGAAGACGTCAGTGAGATCATGTGTAACGGGCCTGACCATGTTTACGTTGAACGCAGGGGCAAGCTCGAACAGGAACATATCGAGTTTGTCGACGGTGATCATCTGCGCCGTATCATCGAAAAGATCGTTGCCCAAGTGGGTCGTCGAATTGACGAGTCAAGCCCTTTGTGTGACGCCCGCCTACCTGATGGTTCGCGAGTAAATGCGGTAATATCGCCTCTGGCATTCGACGGTCCGTTCCTCACCATCCGAAAGTTCGCCGCTGATCCGCTTCGAATCGACGACCTGATCCGATTCGGTACCCTGTCGGTCCCAGCGGCACGGTTCCTTCAAGCGTGTATTCTCGGTCGGTTGAATGTGCTGGTGTCTGGTGGTACTGGCACTGGCAAAACCACCACCCTTAATGTGCTGTCGTCGTTTATTCCGGCCGATGAACGCATTATTACCGTGGAAGATGCCAAAGAGCTTCAGCTCCACCAAGATCATGTATTGTCGATGGAAACCCGCCCACCGAACGTAGAAGGTAAAGGTGAGGTGACCATCCGGGATTTGGTGCGCAACACCTTGCGGATGCGTCCTGATCGGATCGTGGTCGGCGAGTGTCGATCAGGTGAGGCGCTGGACATGCTCCAAGCCATGAACACTGGTCATGACGGGTCGCTTACCACCTTGCATGCCAACACTCCGCGCGATGCATTGCGTCGCCTTGAAACCCTGGTTCTTATGGCCGGATATGAGCTGCCGGTGCGAGCAATTCGGGAACAGACGGCTTCGGCCGTCGACCTTATTGTGCAGCTGCAGCGCCTAAAGGACGGCACCCGGCGGATTACTCACATCACTGCCGTTGAGGGGATGGAGGGCGAAACGATCACGCTACAGGACGTGTTCTTGTTTGACTTCAAAGCCGGAATGGACGCGAATGGCCGCTACCAGGGTGAAATCCAACCCACGGGTCTTCGTCCGAAGTTCACACAGAAGCTTGCTGACAACGGTATTCGGCTTGGTCCAGAGGTATTTGCTCGCGACCAGCCACGAGGATTGAAATGAAACATTGCCGTATTGCGCTGATCGCGCTGCTCCTTTCGTTAAGCCTTGTGTTGGGTCTGGGCGCTCCGGCCAACGCTGAACGGCTTGAACGATCCCCCCAGGTTGTGGCCGTTGATGCCACCACTGGCTCCACCGAAATATGGTTGAGCGGTATTGATCCGTCGGCGGGCGGGGTTTCGGTGTCAGCTGTCGAGGGAAGTAACCCTGTCGACGTGCAGAGCATCGCGGGGACCACGAACGCCGATACTCCTGTCGAGATTGTGTACGTGGTGGACCGGGCCGCTCGAGGCGTTGGCACTCGAACATTCGAGCAAGTACGGGCCCATATCGAGTCGATCGCTGGTTCAGTGGCGGCTGGTGGCCCGATGAAGGTAGGCGTCGTTGGCGCTGGAGACCGGGCAGCGGTTTTGAGCACGCTAACTGATGATGTGGCCCAACTGCAGCGCGCTGTCGCTCAGTTGCAGATCCAAACTGATGCTTCGCTCGGCGAGGCCCTGGCGAAGGCCGCCAATCAGTTCAGCTCCGACCCGGGTGTCGTTCGGTCGATTGTGATGGTGTCGGCGGGCCCTGCTAGTGATCAAGCACTACCGAGCGGAATTCGTAGTGCGCTGAATCGTCAAGGTGTGCAGTTCTATTCGGTTGCGCTCGACGGAAACAGTGTCTATTCGGCGCTCGCTAGCCAATCAGGAGGCGCCAGTTATGTGCTCGGTTCTGGTTCGGTCGGGCCCGTCCTGCAGTCTGCGCACGGTGAGGCCGTGGTGCGAACGGTGGCGACTGTGGCCGAAACCGGTGAAGTAGGCGAGCGTCGTAGTCTGACACTTACGGTGAACGATACTGAACTGGGCGTTACCTACGGGGTTGGGGACTTTACCGGCGTGATCACTCGTTTGGCGTTCGCTCCACCGGAAGTAGCAACAACGGGTGATGCGATTTTCTCCAGCCCGTTGGCCTTGATAGTCATCCTCGTTCTGGCGGCGATAGGTATTGGTCTCGGCATCTGGGCTGTGGCTTCGATTGTGTTTGCTCGAACTACATCACTCGAAGGTTTGTTGGCCCAGTACGCGGATCCTCATGCGGACCGCCCGGAGGAAGAAGACCTGCGCGAAGCGCTGATCGAAACGGCCTTGATGAAACGGGCGGTAGCGTTCGGCGAGACTCTGGCTGAGCATCGAGGCCTGCTGGGTAAGACCGAGCTCATGCTTGAACGGGCCAACATCCCGATTCGGGCGGGAGAAGGACTGGTGTTAACCGCTATCGCAGCTCTGTTGGGCGGAATGTTTCTTGCCTTCGTTACCAACTCGGCATTGTTCGGCTTGTTGGCGATCGTCCTGACCCCGATGGTCGCGGTGACGGTGGTGCGAATCAAGGCCCGCCGTCGCATGGCGGCGTTCGAGGGGCAACTTCCCGATGCCTTGCACCTGTTGTCTGGCACTCTGCGGGCAGGTTTCTCCCTGAACCAAGGGTTTAGTGCCGTCGCCGAGGAGATGGCCAGCCCCATTGGGCCAGAGCTCCAGCGGGCCATGTCTGAGGCTCGCCTTGGGCGGGACCTCGAAGAATGCTTGGAAGGGGTAGCCGAACGGTTGGACAGTGCTGACTTTCGATGGGTTGTCCTGGCCCTCGGAATCCAACGAGACGTGGGCGGCAATCTGAATGAGTTGCTGCGAAGTGTGGCTACCACCATGGTCGAACGCGACCGATTGAAACGAGAAGTCAAGGTGCTGACCGCGGAAGGCAAGATGTCGGCTGGTGTCCTCGTGTTCTTGCCCCCTGGGCTCGGTCTTGTGATGTGGATTATGAACCGGGACTATCTGACAGTGCTGTTCCAATCAACGCTCGGAAATGTCCTCTTGGCGGCTGGGGTGGCATCAACACTCGCTGGAGTGGCATGGATGAAGAAAGTGATCACGATCGATGTTTAATGCAATCACCTCCTTGCCATCCTGGCTATTCGTTAGCTGCGGTGGAGCGGCGATAGCGGTGCTCGGCTACATGGTTTCGACCATGCTGCTCGATCGCTCGTCGGCCCGGTCGACTCTTCGTCAACTCGATGAGTACGCCATCGACGACCAGCGCGAACAGGTGCTGCTCGCTCCGATGCGCCACCGGATCTTCAAACCCGTCGTGAGCCATTTCGCCCAACTCACCCAGCGTCTCAACCCTCCAGAGTATGTCGAGGCTGTCAAGGCTAAACATGTTCAAGCCGGAATTTCTGGAGCGGAGAAGGTGGAGCGGTTTCTCGCCATCCGGATACTCGGATTTGTCTTCATCCCCTTATGGGTTCTGCTCATCTTGGTTGTCAACCCCTTGGCGTTTACCGGGCTAGTCAAATGGATCACCGTGGCCATTGGTGTCACAGCCGGCGCCATTTTGCCGTCGGCCAGATTGGAAGCCAAGATATCTGAGCGTCACACCAACATCCAGCGTCAACTGCCAGATGTGCTCGACCTCCTGGTCATCTCGGTTGAAGCTGGTTTGGGGTTTGAGCAAGCCGTGGACCGGGTCGTTACGAATGTGCCCGGTGACTTGTCGGCTGAGTTTGCTCGGATGATCGGCGAAACTCAGGCTGGTGCATCGCGGAGTGAGTCCCTGCGGGCAATGCAGGAACGGGTTGACATTCCCGAGATTCGGTCGTTTGTGCTGGCGATGATTCAGGCTGACCAATACGGGGTGAGTGTCGCCCAAGTGTTGCGCGCCCAGGCCGACGAGATGCGCATCAAGCGCCGCCAGCAAGCTCAGGAGAAGGCCCAGAAGGCCCCAATCAAAATGATGTTACCCATGGTGTTCTGCATCTTCCCCGCCCTCTTTGTGGTGGTGATTGGCCCGGCCATTATTAACATCTCCCAGAGCTTCTAATTGGCGAGAGCGTTACATCAGGGCGATCATTAACCTGAAGCGGATTGGCTTAGGGCCCCCATCGTGGTGTCCCTGAGCCTTTTCGCGTGGCATCCCACCACCATCGTCAACCCCCGAACCTTTAGGTGAAATCACCCAAGGGTTCGGGGGTTGACGGGTCAACAGCGTTATTGGCAGTGGGGGGTTGCTGGGGCAGAGTTCTACTGTGGTGATGTGGTGCGCACGAAGGGTGATGCGGTGGTGGCGTCGATTTGTTGCACCGTCGCGGGTTGCCCGTCAGGAGGGTCTGCGGGTCGGTGTTGGTCTTCACCAGGGCGAAGACTCGGCCCAGTTTCGTATCACCATCGAGACCGAAGACGGGCCAAAACAGCAGTGAGGGAGACCTGATGGTCTCCCTCACTTGCATTGCTATTGAACTCTGAACTCCGTGTTGGGTGACTACGGGGCTGTGGTTGTGAGCTCTTGGTCGATTTCCTCGAAGGTGTCGTTGATGGAGCCGCCAAGCGTGGACACTGCGGTGATACACACCACAGCAATGAGGGCTACGAGCAGTGCGTACTCGACCAGGCTGGCGCCGCGTTCTGTCTGGGTCTGTGCTTTAGCCCAGTCGCCCATGAGTTGGTAGTGAAGCATTTGATAATCTCCGTGTTTAGCTTTCAATCGGTGGGACCCGCATTGCCGGGCTTATTGATAAGATCGACGCGAAGTTGGGGCTACTGAATGGGCCTGGTGCACTAAACCGGTTCAATATTGAAAAAAGCCACAACGTTCTGCCCCTTACCAGTTCGGTACAGGAGCAGAGCGTTGTGGCCTTCGCTCGGGGCGATGGATTGCGCTAATCGAGAGTTACGATCCCCATCCGTACGGCTTGCACCACTGCCTGAGTGCGGTCGCGGGCATCAAGCTTCTGATAGATGGAAGCGAGATGGTTTTTGACCGTCTTCTGCGAGATGTAGAGTTCTGCGGCCACCTCGGGGGTGGACAGGCCGTTGGCGATGAGTTGGAGTACCTCTTCTTCGCGGTTAGTGATGATCTTGGGCGCTTGTTCGGACTTGTCGACATCGCGCACCTCAGCCAGCATTGACGCTGCCAGGCCGGGCGAGAGCGCGGTCTCACCGCCGGCCACCGCTTCGATCGCCATCGCAATTTCGTCCATACTGCAATCCTTCACTAGGTAACCACTGGCACCTGCTCGGATAGCTTCGGTGAGGACGTCACGGTCGGCATGCATGGTAAGCATGATGATCCGGGTGTCGGGCTGTCGAGCCTTGATCCTCTGGGCGGCTTCGACCCCGTCAATCCCCGGCATTGTCACGTCCAATAGGACGATAGTGGGGCGCATGCTGACTGCGAGTTCGACGGCATCAGTGCCATTCCGCGCTTCGCCAACGATGGTGAAGCCCAGTTCGGAAAGCGAGCGCCGGAGTCCCTCTCGGAGCATCCGATGATCGTCGGCGAGTAGCAGACGAATACTGGCTCGGTGGCTGGCCAACGGGGCCTGGGTAGCTGTTGCTGACGTTGCCCGGCCGTTCTCGGTGGTGGCCGACCCGACGTGGGCGGTTGGTGATGGATGGGTTGGGTTGGTTACTTGTGTGCTAGGAAGCATTTTATGGTTGTCCCTTCTCCTGGGCTTGAGATCATTTCGAGTGAGGCGCCGATACTGACTGCTCGTTCGCGCATCCCGATGATGCCGTACGAGTCAGTGCGGCCGAGTCGGCCGCCGCTGCTGGGTTCTGGTAACCCGATGCCGTTGTCGGCGATTTGCAGCAGAGCGTGCTGCTCATCGCAGCGCCACTGCACCGCTACTTCGGTGGCTTGGGCGTGTCGCTCCACGTTGGTGAGCGCTTCGAGCGCGATATGCCACATCTCTCGTTCTTGCAAGATGGGCAGGCGAGTCTGGCGTTCGCAGTCGAGGTTGATGGTCAGACCACTCCGTTGAGCGAGCCGTTCGGCGAACTCATGGATAGTTTCCGACAAACCTCTCGTTTCGGTGACCTCGGTGCGGAGGTCGTAGAGGGTTTCGCGTACCTCGCTGACCACTTGTCGCAGGTCGGTCCGTAACTGGCCGAGTTCTTGGACGAGCCGTGGGGGCGTATCGTCGATTCGGAGGAGGCGGTCAAGCTCAAATCCGAGGAAGGCCATTGATTGACCGACCCGATCGTGGAGGTCGCGGGCAATGCGGGTGCGTTCTTCGTCGGCCCCAACCACCCGGATCCGGCTGAATAGGCGAGCGTTGTCGATTGACAATGCCACTGGCTCGACGAATCCCGCAAGTAGTTGCCGGTCACGGTGGCTGAAGCCAACTTGGTCGAAGCACTCCACGGCCAG
>Ga0316189_10005130_pt1 | contig 12553 bp, 7 predicted proteins | sample LowCovwburrow_MG_FD_204930 | JGI IMG/M metagenome (GOLD analysis project Ga0316189, IMG submission 204930) | Coastal sediment microbial communities from Maine, United States - Lowes Cove worm burrow | ecosystem: Environmental > Aquatic > Marine > Coastal > Sediment | place: USA: Maine... | reverse complement strand
GAGTCGATTGGAAAATAAAGCATCTGCAAGTCCTCTTGTTCTGCGCGAGCCTCAGTTGAAAACAGCTGAAGCCAATGTAAGGTCGGCTCAGGCCTTATTAAAGCAAGCGAAAATCAATTTGGAGCGCACATCTATTCGAGCCCCCTATGACGGACGTGTGCTTTCCACCAGCGTTGATCTTGGTCAGGTGGCTTCCAACAATACCGTCCTTGGAGAAATATATGCAACGGATGCGATTGAGGTTCGTTTGCCTATCAAAAACAATGACTTGCAATTTCTAGATTTACCTGAAGATTACCGCCACCAAGATGGCACTCCTGAAAATTTGCCAACGGTGAAAATACGCTCAGATCTGTCTAAGGTAGAGGTCTGGGAGGGGACGGTTATTCGAACGGCTGGCTCCATTGACGATAGCAGTCGTCAATTGTACGTCGTGGCCAGAATTGATGACCCTTTCGGACAAAAAGCAGAGGGACGGTTCCAACTGAAGATTGGGCAGTATGTGACAGCCGAAATCGATGGCATAACGCTGGACTCTGCCATCAGCATACCCAATAAAGCTATATATCAAGGGTCTTATGTATACCTCCTCAGAGAGGGAGCTGTTTACCGTACACCTATTGAAATAGGCTGGCAGAATGGAGAAATGGCCATTATTTCGCGAGGGGTTGGCTCCGGAGATCAATTGGTTGTATCGCCATTAGGACAAGTTTACTCAGGCACCTTGGTGAAATTAACGCCCAACTCGGTTAAAACGACCGAGGGTGAATTGATAGACGAACCGATAGTGAACCTTAACCCCAGCATTGTAGGGGAGAATGATAAAGGTAAAGAGAAAGGAGCGGCACCATGATCGCTTGGTTTGCGAGGAATGATATAGCTGCAAATCTATTGATGATAAGCATCGCGTTGTTAGGGCTCTATTCACTTTCCAGTTCAATTGCATTGGAGTTTTTCCCTCAATTTGAGAGCCGACAAATAAGTGTGCGGGTATCACTAAGGGGCTCGACGCCTGAGGATGCTGAACTGGGTCTAGCGACAAGAATTGAAGAGGCGATAAAAGATTTAGAAGGCATTAGAGAATACAGCAGTGTCTCTGTGGAAGGGGGTACAAGCGTCAGAATCGAGGCTGAAGAAGGGTATGAGGCCCGCTTGCTTTTGGATGATGTGAAAAGTCGAGTAGATGCAATCAATACCTTTCCCGTAGATGCGGAACGTCCCGTCATTTCTCTCCAGCAGCGTCGTCGCGCGGCTATTACCTTAACAATTGCTGGTGACGCTACGGAATTGGAAATGCGGGAGTTAGCAGAGCAGTTGCAGCAGGATATTCTGCAACTGCCGAATGTCACGCAAGCCGACATGAAAGGCGTTCGGGATTATGAAGTAGCTATTGAATTGCGGCAGGACAGTCTTAGAGAATTTAACCTTACGCTAAACCAGATTGCTAATGCGATTTCACAAAGTTCTTTGGATCTCTCCGGTGGTAATATTTCAGCGCTCGGAGGGGATGTTCTGATTCGCTCCAAAGGACAGGCTTACAGAAGGGATGACTTTGAAGCAATCGTCATTCGTGGTAATCCCGATGGAACCTTATTGCGGCTGGGAGATATTGCAACAATAACCGATGGTTTTGAAGAAAAGGCTGTGCGTACCCGATTTAATGGTCGTATTGCAGCGATCGTTGATGTTTATAGTGTGGGTGATCAAAGTGTGATTGATGTTGCCGATAAGGTAAAAGCCTATGTCGATAAGCGTAAGGAAAGCCTTAGCGACAATATCGAATTACACTACTGGAACGACAAATCGATCATAATAAAAAAGCGTATAAACACGCTGACAAGCAATGCTATTCAAGGAAGTATTCTGGTTGTTTTATTGCTTTCTCTATTTCTAAGGCCGTCCGTAGCCATTTGGGTTTTTATCGGCATTCCAATAAGCTTTTGCGGTGCTTGGATGCTGATGCCATTGCTTGGGGTGAGCCTAAATATGATGAGCCTGTTCGCGTTTATTATTGTGCTCGGTATCGTCGTTGACGATGCTATTGTCACGGGTGAAAATGTCTTTCGACATTTACAAAAATCTGATTCGGGGCTAAATGCCGCGATTAATGGAACGAAAGAAGTAGCTGTACCGGTTACTTTTGGCGTACTCACCACTGTCATCGCTTTTATACCGCTGTTGTTTGTTGGTGGGGGCCGTGGCCCTATCTTCTCGCAAATACCGCTCATTGTTATCCCAGTGTTGTTGTTTTCGCTAATAGAGTCGAAGTTAGTATTGCCTTCGCATTTGAAACATATCAATGTCGGTGAGGAAAAAAATCTAAACTCTTTACAACAATGGCAACGTAATTTCGCAAGTAGGTTTGAACAGGCAATCTTAGAATACTACCAGCCACTACTTGCTTTATGTGTTCGCAATAAAATATCCACGGTATCTATATTTCTTGGTTTGTTAATTATTATTATTACAACCATTTTCACCGGCCATACTCGTTTTACCTTCTTCCCCAGGATACCCAGTGAAACTGTTGTGGTGAATTTGACGATGCCAACAGGTACGCCTTTTGAAGTCACTGATTCTCACATGAAAAGGGTGTTGGTGGCTGCCCAGGAATTACAAAGTAAATACACGGATGAAGAAACAGGGTTAAGTGTCATAAGCGATATTCTTACTCGAACAGGTGGCTTTGGAGGGCTCTCTCATCTTGGTAGAGCACGGTTTGAGCTTACTGCGGCGGAGAAACGATCAATCAATATTAGCAGCCTGGAGTTAGCAAAAGAGTGGCGAGAGAAAATAGGGCCGATTCCCGGTGCTGAGAATTTGGCTTTTAGAGCCGAGTTTGGTCGATCCAGAGACCCTATAGATATTGCATTGCGTTCAGAAAATTTTGGAGCCCTGGAGTCAGTGTCCAATGAAATAAAGCAGCAGTTGGCGACTTACGATGGCGTATTTGATATTAACGATAGTATGTCACAAGGAAAAGAAGAGCTGCGTATAGATCTGAAGCCAGAGGCTTCCTTGTTGGGCATTACTCGTTCGAATGTTATTCGTCAGGTACGACAAGCGTTTTTTGGTGTGCAAGCACAACGTATTCAGCGTGGACGCAACGATGTACGCGTGATGGTGCGTTTTCCTATGAGTGAACGCAACTCCGCTGCCTATCTGAATAATATGCTAATTAGCAATGGTGAAGGTATAGAAATTCCACTTTCCCAAATTGCCACATTGACACCGGACACCAGCCCCACCGAAATCAGACGCGTGGATGGCTATCGCGTGGTCAATGTGCGGGCAGACGTTGAAAAAAATAGAGTCAACATGACGGTTCTCACAGCCGATTTGCAACAGTTTTTAGATTCTACAGTAGTAAAATATCCTGGTGTTACGTATTCATTAGGCGGGGAGCAAGAGGAGCAGTCAGAATCCACCAATAATTTGCTATTTGGACTTGGTGCAGTATTGTTTGCTATCTATTGCCTGTTAGCGATACCCTTTAGATCCTATACACAACCGTTTATTGTCATGTCGATCATTCCTTTTGGGATTATTGGTGCGATGATTGGACATTGGATAATGGGCACGACACTTACCATCATGAGCGTTCTTGGAATGTTGGCACTTATGGGAGTGTTGGTGAACGACTCTCTGGTGTTGGTTGACTACATCAATAAAAAATGCGCAGCTGGTATGCAAGTGCTTGAAGCGGTTCTTAACGCAGGAACAGCGCGTTTTCGTCCAGTGATGCTAACGTCCTTAACCACCTTTTTCGGACTGTTGCCGCTACTTTTTGAAAGGGAAACTCAGGCTCAGTTTTTGATTCCGATGGCCATATCTTTGGGTTTTGGTATTATCTTCACCACCTTTGTGACTCTGCTTCTTGTTCCGGTGAATTATCTGTTATTTCATGGGGCGAAAAGCCGGCTACTGAACGACAACACTCTGTATCAGTCTGGTCCACTATAGGGTGAATGGTGTTATTGAATTAAGCATGCCCAAAGTAATACGGGAATTTAGGATCGCATTTATTTGTTCGATTATCGGCTCCAAAAACCCGTCCATAGGTGTCTTTATTGCCTAAGTAAAGTACGATGTACTCTATGTCAGACTGAAATTCTATAATGGGCAAACAGCTGCCATCAAAAGCAAAAATGTGGATTGACTGTCGACACAATCCTCTAAACCATCATTGGGAGTTGGGCACGCAATTGCAAAATTCGCACCTGAACCTCACTATTTATTAATACGGTCAATCGGAGATAATTAGGAATGAACAAACCACCATTTTTTGTATCGGCAAGAACTGCTGATAATCCACGCTCAGGTATTCGAGAAATTTTCACCTTGGCCAATGAAAGGGCAGATAAGGGAGATACAATATATAAATTAATGATCGGGGTCCCTGATGCAAAGACGCCTGACACCGTTATTAATGGCACCATAGCCGCGTTGCACGCGCAAAAGACCCAGTATAACCGCTAATGCGGGAATTGCCGAGTTACGTGAGGCGATCGCGCATCAGGTAAATAGTACAAATGGTCTTGAGGTTGAAGCTGATCAAGTGATGGTCGTTCCGGGCGCCATGGCTGGGCTTCTTTTTGCAAATTTTACTCTTGATGCTGGCAATAGAATTCTTGTCCCTACACCTGGATACCCGAACTATAAAATGCAGGCAGGCCTCACAGGGCTTGAGCTATTGCACTATCGGCTCGGTATAGAAAATGGGTTCCAGCCTGATCTCGAGGAATTGGAAGGTCATCTTAAATCTGCTGGCGCTCCTATCGGTGCAATACTCATAAATACACCCGGTAATCCAACCGGCACAGTCTTCACCGATGACGCCGTCAAGGGGATTGCCCGACTCGCTGAAAAATACGGTGTAAGAATAATTTCAGATGAAGTTTACAAAGATATCTTGTTGGATGATGGGCTGGAACACATAAGCCCGGCAAAATATGCACCAGATCATACCTTGTTGGTTGGCGCCTTATCTAAAAAGTATTCCATGACGGGGATGCGCGTTGGTTTTTTGATTGTGCCCAAGCATGCGATTAAAGACAGCGATGTTCTTGGGGAGGCCACGATTTCGTGCGCGCCTTCTATTTGCCAATGGGGCGGAGTGGCGGCACTCGAGGGCGACCAGGCGCAAGTTTCAGAATACGATGCGCAGTATCGAAAGCGGCGTGACGCAATTGTAGAAGTGCTGACGGTAGCAGGGCTTTCCTTTACACGGCCCAATGGTGCGTTTTATCTGATGATTGATATCGGTGATGCAGGCCTGTCATCGCGTGAATTCGCACTGCAACTGCTTGATGAAAAAGGTGTAGGAGTTGCCTTTGGGTCTGACTTTGGGCCAAGTGACCCTGAACACCCCCTCTATGACGAGTGTGACCGATTGGTTCGTATTGCATTTTGCAGTGGGTCAATGGATGAGCTTATAGGAGGCACGGAACGACTTTGTGCGTTTTATAAAGAAAAGATCGCTACAGTTACATCGATCGATCGAACTCACAGCAATTAGCAGTACGCTAAACCGTTGGCGTAGGATAATTCACCAACCCCCTATCTATCGCTTATTGTCCAAATAACATTTGTCGGACTCCGCCAATTGCGATAAATGATGTAAAGATTGAGAACAGTAGAATCGCACCAAGAACACAATTAGCGATCAAGGTGTTTTTATGTTCTCCCATCAAATCTTTGCGATTACTGAGATAGAAAATACAGGCAACGGTTATAGGTAAGATCACGGCATTGAAAGCTTGGGAAACAATCATCACGAACACAGGCCTGGCTTCGAAAATGGGCACTACTAAGCCTAGCAAAGAGATCAGGAGTACCAGAATACGGTATTTTGTTAGCGTCATGTCTCGTTCGCTGCCGGTGTAATCACATAACAGCCATGGCAGCATAAGTACGTTGGGAAACTGCGAAGAGACGCCTGCGGCAATCAATCCAAAGGCAAATATCGATGTGGCGAGAGACCCAGCAAGCGGCTCCAGTATTACAATCATTTGCGAAGCCTTTGATAAACCTATTCCCTCAACGTGTAAAGTGCCCGCCGCCGCCGCCATGATTGATGCGCTAATGACAAACATCAATGACACTGAAAAAATAGCGTCATTGCGCTGTGCTTTGTAATCCTTCAGTGTCCAACCTGCTTCCTTGACCAAGGTGGTGCGAATAATAAACAAACCGGAAAAAACGGTAGTTCCAATCATTGAAGCAATTACCAGTAAGGAACTACTGCCTGAATCCGATGTCACCTGTGGGATGGAAGGAATCAATCCCCTGATAATTTCTATCGGTGGAGGCATCATGATAAAGAAATTAATCAAAAAACAGGCCGACATGATGGCGACAATCACAGCTAGACTGCGTTCAAAAAATTGCGTTTTGCCATTCCAGAATATGAAGTAGACGAGGCTAACAAAAAATGCTGCAAAGTAGATTGGTGGAATACCTTCGGTGACGACAGATTTTGACCATTCAAAACAGATTTCCGCGACAATTCCCATCACCCCCATCACGCTGCCACAGACCCCGAAGGCCAAGGCCACGATAAAAAATAGTCCGACTCCCGGATGGATGTGCTTCCGAAACGCCTGCAGTGCAGTCTCACCTGTGACTAAGGTGTAGCGACCATATAGATTGATCATAAAAAAAGTGCAGAGACAGGAGGCAACAATCGTCCAAAGCAGGGACATACCATAGTCCGCCCCCGCTTTGGCCATGGCGGTAACACTGCCAGTGCCGATATTGAAACCCAACAAGAAAATACCTGGAAGTACTAATGCCAGGCCTCTAGTAAACCTTTGCTTGAGGGAGTTGTTGTTTTTGTTATCCATCTTTAATGCCTCTTTAGGTTTTTGTTTCAAAAAAATGAGTTTGCGCCAGAGCGCTTTCAACGCCGATTGTCTCAATGTCTCGATGAATGTCGCTTACTCTCGCCATAAACGTCTCATCGTTGAAACAGACAAACCGGTCGGCACCTGCGATAGTCAGGAATCCCCGAACATCGGACTCTGGTTTGCTCGACGCGAAAGCATCCCTAAGGGGGTCGCTGAGGTCATCGTTTAGCAGAGCTTTGCGAATGAAGCTAACCCAAGCTGCCAAGGCAAAGGCTAGATAAGAAGTATCTCGGTCTTCGGCCAGTGCATCGTCGATGCTCGGCAGCCAGCGTTGCAGTATTTTTTGGGAACTGTCGGCGCCGACCTGTAGGACAGCGTAGGGCAAATGTGCGTTACGGAAGCGTTCGAATACCTGGTCTATATAGGTCTCACCGTTGATGCCATCAGGAACGGATGTTACCGGCAGCACATTGTACTTGAGAGCCTGTTCGGTAAAACGGGCGAGTGCAGGGCGTTGCAGTGCTTCGTGGACATAGAGGTCGCCAGCTAGGTAGCCTAGCGCTGCGAGCATCGAATGCCCGGCATTGAGGAAACGTAGTTTAACGCGTTCGAAGGGTTCAATATTCTCAACGAAAAGTGCACCGACGCGGTCAAAAGGAGGTCGCTCCCCAGCAAAACGGTTTTCGATGATCCACTGGGTGAATGGTTCCGCGGCAACTGGGGCTGAGTCGACCAGTCCAATTTTTTCAGTCACCATTTGTTTGAGAGTTTCATCAGTAGCGGGCGTAACTCGGTCGACCATCGAAGAGGAAAAGGCTACGTTCACTGCAATCCAGTCTAAGGTTTCGGGGCTATGGTTTTCCACTAACATCTGCACCCCGTCCTGGAGGGTTTTGCCACCAGCGCGCATATTGTCGCAGCAAAGAATGGTTAAGGGGGCGGCCTGATCAGCGCAACGTTGGATTAATGCAGCAGCAAGATAACCATAAGTCGTTTGTGGAAGCGTGAGTGATTCAAGGTCCAGTTTAATGCCAGGATGATCGCGATCCAGCTTCCCGCTGGACAGGCAATAACCTTTTTCGGTGATCGTAGTGGTGACTAATTGGGTGTTATTGTGCGCGATGACGTCGATCACGGCCTGAGGGTTTTCCTGCGCCACTAGCACACTTTGAATGGCGCCAATAATGCGATAAGTGGTGTTGTTACCGAGCGTCGCCTGGGTATATAAAAAATCCTGCGGCGCGAGATCGTCTCGCACCTTGGGTGAGCGCAATGAAACACCGATGATGCCCCAGCGTGTCTCGGCCTGATTCAGCAGTGCATCACAGTAGACAGCTTGATGTGCGCGATGGAAGTTGCCCGCACCGAAGTGGACTATCGCGCTGGTGATCGACGCCTGAGAGTAATTTGGCACATCAATGCCCGCTGGTAACTTGGACAAGGTTTGTATATTTAGCCGATTCATTCTCTCTCGCCGGACAATTTGCGCCTACAGTAGCTGGCAGCCTGCCACGTTAGCCAATTGAAATCAGTAGTCATGATTTAAAGCTTATTCCTTACATTGCGAAATAATGATACGGACCAGACCAGGAATATTTTTTCCCTTCAATTTCCAAGTTGTGTGCAGTAGAAGCATCAACGTCCTGATTGGAAACAACAAAAATTCGGGAACCACCTTGCACTGTCTTTATCGACACGATAGTGTAAGTATCGTCATCTTGAAGCACCACTAACCCAGCAACTTGGCTGTTAGAATTGAGTGCAGATTCAGACACTGGGTTGTACTCACCATGTGGCTCTATCACTGATGCAAACAGCGTATCTTTGGCGTTTGGCCGCCGAACAATAAGCGCCGGGTCTTTGCGTAAATTAAACTCGGGGTCGTTCGCTCCAATTCTAGCCAGCAGCAATTCGTCTTTCTGTTCAGTGGCCGTAGTCAAAGTATAAAACTTGTTATTTGCCATCCATGAGAATTGAGCGGCTCCAGAACTCGCCTTGCCCCTTGCTTCTAAAAATAGATGTTGATAGCCATTTTTCTTACCCATGGCGACCAGTGACTCTGGCGTCTTATAATCAAAGTTGGTTCCTACTATTTGCCCAAAATAATAGAACGGCAGGTCGTAATTGTTTTTAGTTTTAGAGCTCGCTTTGAAGAGGTCCAAGACAAACGCTTTTTCAAACTCATCATCTTTGATCATTGCCATGGTTCTTTGCATAACCGTCCCAGGGTAGGCATTTTCTTCCACGGCACTCACCACATGAATATTTTCCTTGGAGGCGTCAAAAAATCGTAAGTCTGAATGATGCTTGCTGCCCAATTCATAGCGTCCACCAAAATGCGATGTTTTATTTTGAACCAAGGTGTTGTGAGCAATGGACTGCTTGGCCCAGCTGTTATTCTCAGGCAGGTAATTGCCGCCACCTTTTTGCCCAATATTAACGAAACGAGACATGCCATAATCTTGCAAGATTTCATCCTCATCGTAGAGCGAGAAGGAAAGCTTGTCATAGTGGCCGTGACTGAGGCCTTGAGCCGTGTATTTAAATAATAGCGACAGTTCTTCATCACCTCGCCTAAGCAAACTTAGACCGCCTTCATCACCATTAGCGCCATCTGAATAGGCTAGGGATCCCTTTTTGAATTCCTTGGCTTTTCCGTCCCGTATGCCAGCAGCTACGGCATAACCCGCATCATCCAGTAGCACGCGCCCCTGATCTTGGGCGATACTCAGAAGCCGTGGGTCTTGATCGCCATAAAAGTAAGCGAGATTGAGCGCAGTTACCACGGCATCATTTTGATAAGACATGCCTTTCTGCCCATCATTGAGCGGGAAAAATTCGCCCCTGGCATTGGTAAGATTCAGCAGCACATCAACGGCTTTCAATAGTACGCCATCTTTATGCTTAAGAATGCCAAGATCTGGTCTCGCATTTTGTAGCGCCTGAGCAAAAATCAGAAAAGGGTACATGGCGTAGCGCTGATAATACGGCCCTTCTGTGTAGTAACCATCAGGTGAAAAAGGATCATCGAGATTCGCTAAAAATCCAGCCTTACGCTCTCGTGAGTAGATGAATCCACCGTCGTTGTCCTTGGCGTTTAAATCAAGTAAATCCAGCGGAATACCATAGAGCGCACGTTCGATAAGTGCATCATCTCCCATAGCCAAACCAATCATGCCCACAGCAGCCACACCCCAAGTGCTGTGGTTATGTACGCGATTGAAAAACTTAGGCGTGTCTACTGAGAGGTGATCGGCAAACGGGCGGAATAGGTTGTCCTCTAGTTTTTTTCGTTCTTCTTCAGAGAGCCAGTCATGAATGGCATCGTACCCCTGAGCGGCATAGACCAACCAGTTCGAATCATTCAGATTTTGCCAAAATAACTTACCCCTAGCATAGGAGCGTGTTTGTGGGTGCAAAGGCAAATCTTTGTACATCGACTCGTATTGAAACAGCATATCGCGGATATACACCGCATATTTCTCATCTTCGAGAATTTGAAAGAGCACACCCGCTTTTTGCAGCATAAAGAAATTTGCTTTATGCCTTTGATGAGTATATCCGCCCGAGAAATCTTTCGGGATGGGCGTGTCTATGCCAGTCTCGATCTCAGCGTCCACTTCGTTTTTTAAAAGCTGCAAAGTCGAATCGAACAAAGGGATATTACCCAAGTCTGCCTGGATTTTCTGTATGCCTTCTTTAGTTAATATCAGACCGCTGCGTTCATTCGAGCTAGCAGTTGAAAAAACAATTAGACTTAAAGCTAGCGTCAATAAGGAAATAATCTTACGCGATTTCATTTGTCAGGTATCCCATCATATTTGGTTAATTATTTTTATGTGAAGAACTAGTTTCAACAATTGGTTTTGTTCACGATTCAAGGATATATCCCTATTAGTCATGATCAATCAACCGTTTCCCGGATAGCATTCCAGTATACTCATTCCCAATTCTGATTCGTATTGGAATTCTTTAATGGCTGCAGGGCAGAAAAAGCGGTCCCAACGATTAAGTTGCGTGACATCATCCCCGCAGCGAAAAGTACCCGAGCCTTCTGTCACGACACCATAGAAAAAAGAGGCTTCATGTCTTTGGAAATAGTCATTCACCGATGCTCGCTTAACTGTGAAGCAGCTCGTTTTATCTCGCCCGATCAATTCTTCAAGACAATTGCCAGCCTCATCGCTTGACAGAATTTTTGGTATGCAGCGAAATTCCTCATCTATTTTACTAGAAGGAACCGGGTCGAAATTAAATACGTCCAATGCTGTCTCGATATCCTGGCCCATAAATCTAGCCTGTTCAGGAATAACGTAACCACATCGTTCGAATTCGAATCTTACCGCCAAATCCGAAGGCTCCATGATTTCCAGCATCAGTATGCCCGGGCCTAAGGCGTGTGGGCGACCGCCGGGGAGCAGAAAAACGTCTCCTGGTTTAACAGGGATGCGATCGAAACATTTTTCTATTGATTCAATATCCTGGTTTTCAACCCACACCTTGAGTTCTTGACGACTGGGCGGTCTTTGAAATCCCGCGTAGATATACGGTTCATTCACGTTATCGCGGATCTCGAGGATTACATAGGCTTCGGTCTTTCCTCGGGGTGAACCAAGCCTCTCTTGGGCAAAGGCTCGGGTTGGATGCGCCTGAAAATGCAAACGCGTTGCACTATCCAGATACTTTACTAGCGGAATGTCATCCATCGAGCATAAAGTATCACCGGTTGTACCCAGGAAATATTGCGGATTTTTCTGCAGTAGATCGCGAAAAAGAACTGTTTGTCCGTCGTCGCCGATTACGGATGCCAATCCCTCTGAAATGTCTTCACGGCCGATATTTCGAGCCTCGACAGTGGAGCCAATCCAGTCTTCGGGGAAACTTGAATCTTGTGGATTCTCTTTGCCCTCGATCATGTCGAGCTGCCTTCCGCCTTGATAGGTTCGCCAAACACGATTGGCGGAGAATTTAATAATATGGTTCATAGCGGACTCAGCTTAGCTCAATGCAGTAAGCGCACGTATTACGCCACGTATTTCAGCAAGGCCCTTCAAACGCCCGATTCCCGAGTAACCTGGGTTTACGGTTTTGTCGATATCATCCATCATCTGATGACCGTGGTCTGGACGAATATAGATTTCGTGTTCTGCGGCTTGTGTCTGTTTGCGACGCTTCTCTTCGTTCAACAATTCCTTGACGATCTGAATCATATCAATATCGCTATCAAGATGACTGGCTTCGTAGAAAGAGCGTTGCTCTAGAGGGTCGCGACTGACGCCACGTAGGTGGGAAAAATAAATTCGTGGACCAAACTGTCTGGCCATCTTCGGCAAGTCGTTGTCTGGACGGCTACTATAAGTACCCACGCAAAGTGTTATGCCGTTGGATGGGCTGGGTAGTGCATCGAACAGGAGATCTAGGTCATCTGCAGTGCATATAATACGCGGTAGCCCGAGCATATCGCGTGGGGGATCGTCTGGATGGATGGCTAATCTGACGCCCAGCGCTTCCGCACGAGGTAACACTTGAGATAGGAAAGCAAATAGGTTGCCGCGCAGAGTCTCGCTAGTTACGTCCTGATAATTACTGAGCATGGCGCGAAAGTCATCCAAACCATAAGCGTCGGTCATCTTGCCCGGCAGTCCGGCGATAATGTTGTTAGTGAGTTCAGTACGTTCTGCTTCAGTCATTGCCTCGAACAGCCG
>Ga0316189_10005127_pt1 | contig 12562 bp, 12 predicted proteins | sample LowCovwburrow_MG_FD_204930 | JGI IMG/M metagenome (GOLD analysis project Ga0316189, IMG submission 204930) | Coastal sediment microbial communities from Maine, United States - Lowes Cove worm burrow | ecosystem: Environmental > Aquatic > Marine > Coastal > Sediment | place: USA: Maine... | reverse complement strand
TTCTGCCGCAACCCGTTGAAATGGGCTGAAGTTGTCGGCGAAAATAGGTACGGTCCAACGTCTGTGGGCCGCCATATGGCCCAACATAGCCCGGTAACGGTCAATGCCCCTCACCTCGTCTTTGTCGTCATAGACGTCTGGAACGCGCAGGCCAAGTTCATCAAAATACGGCTGAGGCTTGCGCAGTTCATCAAAGCCAAGGGAATAAGGGATAAAGTGGGTCTTTTCTTCCCACAGAGCCTTCATATACAGGCCCAGCTTGCGTTCAACGTCGGCAAACAGTGTACCGTGGCGTTCGCGTTGCATCATGGCCTTTGAATCGGCAGCTTGTAGGGTGAAATAATCGATTTGGCGTTCGGGATGGGTGTTGTAGTGCTTAACCCCATATTCCATCCAATTGCGAATGCCTTCCAACGACAACTGGCTCAGCAAGTACGGCATTTGGTTTAAAAAATCAATCAAGCCGGGGCTGGGAATGGTTGGAATCGTGCCGTGTACGCATTTGGCGGTACTGTCGCCCATATCAAATACGATCTTGATATAGTTTTCGAACATGTCATGAGCAGCCAAACGCCGTGCGGCCTCGCCCAAGGTCTGCAAGAACGGCAGTATGGCTTTGCTATTGGCGGAACGTGACATTTTCCACACCGCTTTACTCACCGTTTCGATGGTGTCTTCGCCCATGTTTTGAGCGATTTGGGGCATTTCTTCCAAATAAACCTGAACAGGTTCATAGCCGCGCCCGATCATACCGATCAGTGAACCGCCTTCCAACAGCTTGGTGACCCCTTTGGGGGTCAGGCGTACGTGAGCGTCTTCCATGCACCCGGCGAACGCAACGTCCAATTGCTCAAACCCGCAGGTAAGCTGGGACCTTAGTTCATCAAGTTCGGCTTGGCTGAGAGACATATCTGGTCTCGCCCTATCTATCTATTTGCCAAAAACGGCGTCAATGGCGTGTTTCAAAGTCGCCGAGATATCCGTATCGTCGGTGATTGGTGCCACCATAGCCATACGACAAGCATCGTTGGGGCTGATGCCGCGCTTGATCAAACGGGCCGCATAAACCAACAAACGTGTGGAAATGCCTTCATCTAGGCCGTGGCCCTTGAGGTTACGTGCGGTTTCCCCAATTTTCACCAACTTCGCAGCGACTTCAACATCAACACCTGTTTCTTTCGCGACGATATCGGCTTCTAAGGACCCGGCGGCATAATCGAAGTTCATGCCGGAAAAACGTTGTTTGGTGGACTGTTTTAAGTCCTTCATTAGGCTTTGGTAGCCCGGGTTATAAGAAATCACCAATTGGAAGTCATCGTGTGCGTTGACCAACTCGCCTTTTTTGTCGAGCGGTAACGTGCGACGGTGATCGGTCAAGGGGTGAATAACCACGGTGGTGTCTTGGCGGGCTTCGACCACCTCATCCAAATAACAAATGGCGCCAAGGCGGGCGGCGACGGTCAACGGACCATCCAGCCAGCGGGTGCCGTTGGCATCCAACAAATAACGGCCAACCAAATCACTTGCCGTCATATCTTCGTTACAAGCAACTGTAATCAGGGGCTTTTTAAGTTTCCACGCCATATATTCGATGAAACGCGACTTACCACACCCGGTTGGGCCTTTGACCATTACGGGCAAGCGTTCAGAATACGCGGCTTCATAGAGTTCAACTTCGTTACCGACGGCTTGGTAAAAAGGTTCGTCTTTGATTAAGTACTGTTCAACGTCAGACATAGCTTGGAATCTTTCAAAAAATTCAGTGAGAATAAAAAAACGGCCGAGAGCAGTGATCGCCCCCGGCCGCCTTTAGATTTGGCAAATTGCCGGGGTGCTTATTTGTGCACGCCCAACTTCTCGCGCCAACCTGGGAAGATGCTATCAGCATCGTGTTCGAAGCTTTCGAACGCACGAGCAAATTCGTTGTGCTCTTTCGCCCATTCGATAGGATCAGCACCTTCTTTCCAGCAATCGTACGCTTGGCGAAGTGAAATCGCGCCAGCAGCTGGGCTGTCAATGTGGCCGTAAGAACCGCCACCAGCAGTGTTGATGATGTTACCGTGACCCAAGTTTTCAAAGAAACCAGGCAAACGCAGAGCGTTCATACCACCAGAAATAATTGGTGTCGTTGGCTTCATGCCCTGCCATTCTTGGTGATAGAAAGGACCATCAGCTGAATCGCGTTCGCACATGTAAGCGATGTCCGTATCAGACTTATCGCCTTCCATTTTGCCGTAGCCCATGGTGCCCACGTGGATACCAGAAGCACCTTGCAAACGAGACATTTTAGCCAGAACAAATGCAGTGTAGCCACGCTTAGCAGATGGTGACGTTACAGCACCGTGTCCGGCACGGTGATAGTGCAGGTATTGACCAGCAAAGTTGCGACGCGCCGTCGTAACCATACCAGGACCACCAACATAACCGTCAACCAAGAACGCAACTTTATCAGCGTCTGGGCCGAATGCGTTCAAGATGAATTCACCGCGAGCAAGCATTTCATAGTGATCATCAGCGGTAATGTTTGCTGAGAACAATTTAGCTTCGCCGGTTTCGTCTTGAGCGCGCTTCATGGCGTCAACAACCAAAGGAATGGTTTCTTGCATAGGTGCGAAAACTTGGTTGCCTTGTGGCTCATCGTTTTTGATGAAGTCGCCGCCAAGCCAGAACTGGTATGCAGCTTCGGCAAATGGTTTCGGACGCAGACCCAATTTAGGCTTAATGATGGTACCAGAGATATAACCGCCATCAACAACTGGACGACCCAAGATGCGCCAGAGATCGGAAATGTCTTTTGAAGGACCATCGAACAAACGCATGTATGCAGGGGGAACGTAGAAATCGAGCATTTTCGCGTAAGCGATGTCGCCCATGCCTTGGTTGTTACCAATAGCAAGTGTCAAGAAAGACACGATCATTGCACGTCCGTCGGTGATGTTACGATCAAACAAATCGCTTGGATAAGCGATCTTCATGATTTCGTTAGCTTCATCGATTTCGTAAACGAGAGCATCAACACCTTTGGTGAAGTCATCCGTGGTGGAAACTTCAACGTTGGTACCGGTGGAGCTTTCCGCTGCGAAGTGAGCAGCCGCTTCCAAGTAGCCATAACCTTCAGCAGGTTTCATCAAATAAGCACAAAGAACGTGTCCGCCGCCGTCGAGCAAGTCTTGCTCTTTCAAGCTTAGGTCTGAATAACGGTTTGTTTGATCTAACAAAGCCATGGTTAATTCTCCTCAAAATGTTTCTTAAAATAAAAATTCTTTTTTGAGACCTCCCTGAATGTTGGGCCTCAAGCAAGTGCACTCTACAAAATGCATGCTCATAAAAAAAATCATTTATTTTGATGGTCAGCATAATGTTTGCTTATGCTTGTGTATTGGCCTATAAATAAAACACAGCATGTGGAAACAAATGTGAAAATTGATTCAGATGAACGTAACAATCAAACAATTGCTCGCTTTTAAAACCGTCGCTCGACACGCAAGCTTCACCCGCGCGGCCGAAGAGCTCAACCTTACCCAGCCCGCCGTGTCCATGCAAGTGAAGCAGCTTGAGGTGCAGATTGGTCAGCCTTTGTTTGAACAAATGGGCAAAAAGATTTATCTGACCGAAGCGGGTCGTGAAGTTCGTCAATACGCGCGTTCGATCTTACAGCAAGTGGACGACTTGGGCGCAGGACTTGCCAGCCTTAAGGATTTGGAAAGCGGCACGTTGCGCATCTCGGTCGCCACCACGGCCCACTACTTTGCCCCTAAATTGCTAAGCATCTTTTACGAACGCTATCCCGGCGTGAACGTCAAATTGGATGTGACGAATCGCGAACAGTTGGTTAATCAGCTTGAAAACAACGAAGTCGATATGGTGATTATGGGACGCCCGCCCGAAGAAACCGAAATCGAAGGCGGCGTGTTTATGGAGAACCCGTTGGTGCTTATCGCCCCAGCCAATCACCCCTTTGGCCGCGAGAAATCCATTCAACTCGCCCGTCTGGAAAACGAAGTCTTTTTGGTTCGTGAAGAAGGTTCCGGTACCCGCAAAGCGATGGAACTGTTTTTTGAACAACACGGCATCCATATGAGCACGGGCATGGAAGTCAGCTCAGACGAAGCCATCAAGCAAAGTGTACAGGCAGGCCTTGGGCTCGGCATCATGAGCCGCGATGCCGTGCAAAACGAAATGCAGCTGGGGCACTTGATTGTTCCCGACATTTTACACTTCCCGATCATGCGTCAATGGCATGTGTTGTTCCGCAAAGGTAAACGGCTTTCTCCGATTGCCTTGGCGTTTAAGGATTTCTTGCTGGAAGAAGCCTCAACCATCTTGAAAAAAGAGCCTATCTCGGCCCCCAAAGCACCGAAAGCACCGCAGGAACGCCCCACAACGGCCCTACATCGGGCTTACGAGCCCGCAAGACCTCAAACCCTCATCACAGGCCCAGACGGCAAACCCATCCCCCCTGCTCCGCGAAAGTCATAGTTTAGATCGTTTCAGGATGGTCTGAGCGTTCTTTTATGTTTTAGGGATGATTATACCTGCCCCTAGACTGCGATCATGAATTGTGTAACCTTCGCAGTGATCAATGTTTATGAAGAGGAGCGGTTATGAATAAAGGTGCCATTTTCGGAGCTGTCGGGCTGGGTCTTATTGGTTTGGGTGTGGGTGGTTTTTTCTACATTGAAAATCAGATCAAAACAGAAATTGATATGGCTTTCGCGAAGGCCGCAGACAATGAATTGATAAACACCCTCACGCACAGCCCGACGGACGTTGATCTCTTTGCCGATACGGTCACCTTATCCAATCTCAATTTCGACCTAAATCTGCAAGCGGTGATCGACAATATGAATGCCAATATTGGTGACACCAACGGCGAGTTTACGGGCACAGGTTCCTATACATATAACACCGTCATCATATCTGGCATTTGGGATGTTTTTAGAGGTGGAAAAACCATTGCCCTGATCGAAGCTGACAAGGCCTCGTTGGACATGGAAATGGTTCAAACGATAAATAACCAAGGCATTGCGTCCACGTTCACGATGCTAGGTTCTGGTACGATGGGGAAAACCTTGGTTAAAGACCTTGATATTTCCACCCTTGTCGCATCGTCTCAAGACCTCATGGCTGTGCCCCGTGCGTCTTACTATGGCATTGATGATGCCGACTTTACGCTCAAGATGAGTGCTGAAAGTGATAATCTCGCACAGAAAATCCCCCCACCCATGGAAATTCATTACAAAATCCCCCATAGCTATGGAGAAAACATTTCCCCAGATTTCATCGCGGCTGTTGGTGCCAAGAACTTGGAAATGTCGTTTACCAACCCTCGGCCAGACAAACCAAACTTAAAGGTGAAAGTCGAAGACGTTCGCATCAGCGATACAACCTTAAAAGATATGATACCCATCAAAACCACCTATGAAATCAAAGGCATGACTTTTGACATTGGGGACGTGCCTGACCCGAAACTATCTGCGATGATGGGCGTGATGGGGATTGATGAAATCAACTTGGATATGACGGTCGCTTATGATGCGAACCTCGATGCCAACACCTTTGCCCTTGCCCCCTTCAAACTGGGCTTAAAGGGCGTTGGGGTCCTTGATTTTAATATAAACCTTGCAGATATGCCGGCTCTTGAGGACGTGCAAAGTCTTCAAGCCAGCATGATGTCTGGGCAAACGGGTACCAACCCGAATAATTTAGACCCAATTGCTTCTCAAAAATTGAAAGCTGAAATCAATAAGCAGGTTGAAGCTATATTCGCCAATATATCGTTGAAAAGCATAGCGTTTGGCTACAAAGACGAAGGCATCTTAAAGAAATTCATTGCCAGTCAAGCTTTGCAAAAAACGGGCGGCAACATCCCTGCCCTTGCCCAAGCCTATGCCCAACAAGCCGCAATGTTGGTCAATGCGACCCATGGCGCCCAAAAAGCCCAAGATGTCATGACCACCCTTGTCGCCTTCCTGACCGAGCCCGACAAAATCAACGTCGCGCTCAGTTCTGATCAGCCTGTGAAGTTTGTTGATCTCAAAACGGCCATTGAAGTCTCTGGCCCGATGGCTCTGAATGCGTTTAATCTTGATGTGACGAGTCCGGCAGTGCCTTAAGCGCGCGTTCGCGCTGTAACAGGTAAAAACCACTGACGACGATCACTATGGCGCCTGTGATGACCTCTGATCCTGGAATATGTCCCCACACTAAAAAACCGATCAGCGTGGCCCATATCATGATGGAATATTCAAATGGGGCCACAAGGCCCACCGGAGCAATGGAAAAGGCATGGGTTAGGCACAGATGCCCCGCCACCGAAAGGATGCCGATCAAGAATATCCAGCCCAAATCAACGGGCGTTATGGGGCTAAAACTTGGAGCACACAGCACGGTGGCGACAATGGCGGCAAAGGCGTTGAAGTAAAACACTTGGGCATAAGTATTTTCCGTTTTGCCCATCCAACGTGTCATCAACATAATCAAGGCATAGGACAAACTGGCCAAAACGGCGAAAATTGAACCGCCCGTGAAGAAATTTCCCGTAGGATTAGCGGCGATAAAGACCCCGACAAAGCCCAAAATAACCGCCGTCCAACGATGTAGACCAACATGTTCTTTCAACAACGGTACGGACAGCGCCGTCATCATAAAGGTCGAACCAAAGATAATCACCGTTGCGTCCGCGAGCGGCATCGTGATGAGCGCCGTAAAAAAGCAAAACGGGGCAAAAAAGCCAATGGCAGCGCGGATGAGGTGAGCCAGAGGCCGTTTGGTCTTCAACGTTTCGGCGGGCATCATCTTTAAGGACCACACAGCCATAATCGGCACAATAAACCAGCCGCGCACGGCCAACATTTGCAACACAGTATATCCCTGGTTCAGCAAATGCTTCATCACCCCATCCATCAACGCCAGCATCAACGCGCCGATCAACACCAAAGCGATGCCTTTCATGTTCTGAGAATGAGTTTCAGCGTTTGTCATGCCGATACAGTTGCCCCTTAAGGCTTGCGCTGCAACACAAAAAAGCGGTACTGCAAAGACCACCCTTCCCTATTGTTCAATAAACCGCTCGCTTTGAAATGCTGATTTATGACTGTTTAGAGGCGATAACAGAACTTTACAGGCTATATTTATCGGCGAGATTTTCGAGGCTTAGGATCGAGCTATTGAGATCTTCATCTTCAATACCGTCTTGAAAGCCGTACTGAAGGTCTTCGGACAAAATTGTGTGCTTGCGTTCGCTCATGTTGGCAAAAAGCTTGTGATGAAGGGCTGTGTCCGTTTCCGTACACTTTAAAAAGATAAGCAGCTTGGCATCGTTGGCATGAAGGATGAACTCTTGCAAATCAGTTTCTTTGGACGCCTTAAGACGGTCTGCCAATTTATGGATTTCCGTGTTGTTTGAAACGGGTGGTAAAACACCGGGAGCCAAGGCTCTTACGGTTTCAAGAACCAAAGCTTTAAGGTCGTTGGTGCCAAACGTGTGTACGGTTCCGTTGATTGAAACGCAATAAAGATGGGGCTGGGCTTTTTTAACGCTGATTTTCATGGTTCGACCGTGTATGAGTTTATCTTATCATTACGCTCAAGATATTGAGATTACCCTAACAAAGTCGAGGCCTTTATTATGACTCAGCGCACATGGACCGTATATCTATCAGGTGAAATTCATTCAGATTGGCGCGAACGCATTGCCCAAGGTATCGAAGAGGCTTCTTTGCCTGTTGAATTGACGGCGCCTGTGACAGATCACAAATCTTCAGATGCCTGTGGGGTTGATATCTTGGGCAGCGAAGACAAAGCCTTTTGGGCAGACCATAAGGGGGCCAAGGTCAACGCCTTGCGCACCCGGACGTTAATCGAAGAGGCTGATATTGTCGTTGTTCGGTTTGGCGATAAATTTCGCCAATGGAATGCCGCGTTCGATGCCGGGTATGCAGCCGCACTTGGAAAGCCGCTTATTGTTTTGCATGATCTTGAGCTCACCCATCCCTTAAAAGAGGTTGATGCAGCAGCCCTAGCCGTCGCAGAAACACCCGAACAGGTGGTGCGGCTGTTAACCTACACCCTTACCGGAAAACTGTAATTTAGGCGTAAAAAAAGCGGGATAATCACATCCCGCTTTTCATATTTCTTGAGTTGGCACTTCTGCTCTTATGCGTTAAGGCGTTCAACCAGTTCTTTAAGAACGTCATCAGCACGACCAGGCTCAACCTGACATGTGCCCGCATTTGCATGGCCACCACCACCGTATTCCAACATGATAGAACCAATGTTAGATTTGTTTGAGCGGTCCAGAATGGATTTGCCGACAGCAATAATGGTCTTTTCACCGTTTGCAGAATTGGTCACTTGAATAGACACATTGCATTCAGGGAACACGGCGTAAACCGTAAAGCGGTTACCGGCAAAAATTTCTTCTTCGTTGCGCAGATCCATAACCACGACATGATCGGTGACCGTGGAAGATGCGCGCAGTTGAAGTTCGAACTTTTCTTCATGTTCCAAGTACAGGTGAACACGTTCTTCAACGTCAGGAATGGTGAGAATTTCTTCCACCGGATGATGGCGAACATAGACCATCATATCCTTCATCAATTGTTCGTGGCTGATTTCAAAGTGTTCATAACTTGAAAGGCCCGTGCGTGGATCTAAGATATAGTTCAGCAACGTCCAAGGTTCGGGAGCTAAAATATCTTCTTCTGAGTATTGGGCGCTATCGGCTTTATCAACAGCTTCCATCAATTCATCTGGGATGGACGTGAATTTGTCTTTACCACCGAAGTAATTATAGACGACACGCGCAGCTGACGGTGCATTTGATTCAATGATGTGGTTATCACGATCTCCGACGCGTTCAACTTCACTAACGTGGTGATCAAAGCTGAGGTAGACACCCTCTACATAAGGCAGGTTCGTCGTGATGTCGTTGCCGGTGATTTCCACCAGACCATCTTGCATGGTCTTAGGTTCGGCAAAAACAACATCATCAACCATGCCCAACTCAATGAGTAGGCCACCAGCAACAACGCCGTCAAAGTCGGCTCGAGTTATAAGGCGGTATTTTTTGTCGTCTGACATATCAACCAATCTCTACGCTTCTGTATACCAAGGACTTTATGTCCTGGCATAAACCCCTCTTTGTCCCGCAACGGGCTTGAATTTTTCACTAACGCCCAAAACGGTCTCTGCGCCACCCAAGAACATCATGCCATCTTCTGGCATAAGGTTAGAGACGGTTTCGAGAACACGGCCTTTGGTTTCTGCATCAAAGTAGATCAGGACGTTGCGACAAAATACGATATCAAATTTCCCCAGAGGTTTAGGGTCCTCTAAGAGATTCCAGTACTTGAACTGCACCATGTTTTTGATTTCAGGCTTAACTTCCCAGTTTTCATCAATTTTATCAAAGTATTTCAGCAGCAATTGGATCGGCATGCCGCGTTGGACTTCAAATTGAGAATACTGAGCTGCTTTTGCTTTTTTTAGGATGTCATTGGAAATATCGGTTCCGATAATTTCAATATTCCACCCTGCCAATTTTGCCCCTAATTCTTTGAGGACAATGGCGATGGAATAAGGTTCCTGACCACTCGACGCCGCAGCACACCAGATACGCAGGCGTTTTTGTGCAGCACGGTTTTCCAAAATAGGCGGAAGAACTTCGTCACGCAGGAGGTCAAAAGGTTTTGTATCACGGAAAAAGAACGACTCATTCGTCGTCATCGCTTCGGTAACTTCAACGATGAGGGCTTCGTCTTTTCGTGACCGCAATGTTTCAATCAGGTCATCAAGACCCTTTAAACCATGCTTGCGAGCGACAGGCATGAGTCGGCTTTCCAGAAGGTACGACTTATCAGGCGTCAGCACCAAACCGGAACGGCTCATAATCAGAGAACTGATAAACTCAAAATCTGCGGGATTCACGTCAAGAACTCCGTAACAAGGGCTTAAATAAGCCCAACTTGTTGGAATTTAGCTTGAATAATATCGGAATCAAACGGTTTCATAATGTATTCGTTTGCACCAACAGTCATAGCCTCTTGGATGTGATCCAGATCATTTTCTGTTGTGCAGAAAATTACGATCGGTTTATCACCACCAGGTGTCTTGCGCAGTTCGCGCAGGAAGGTGATGCCATCCATAACAGGCATGTTCCAATCCAAAAGCACAGCATCAGGCATGCTTGCATTACAAGAATCTAAAGCCAACTGACCATCAGCAGCCTCGCTGGTTTCAAATTCAAGTTCTTGCAAGATCTTACGAGCAACCATCCGAATGACCTTCGAATCGTCAACAATGAGGCAGGTTTTCATTGCGATAAAATCTTCTTTCCAAGAGTTTATGTTTCATTCACACAGCCTATCTTGGCGTATTGCGTCCAACGGACTGTGCGAGATTAAAGTCTGTAGTTTCAATTCTTAAACAAAGAATATATCTACTTAATTTTTTTTATTTAATTAATAGACTGCAAAGCAAGGACTTGTGCAAGTTGAATCTTTTAAGGGTGCAAATAAATTAAAGATATTCATCGAACGCAGACTGCACAGCCAAGGATACCGATCGCCCAATATCGCATGGATTGCAGCCACATTCCCTCAATTTCTGCAGCGTTTCCGCCTTGTTGCGTTTGGCAAGGCGCTGTCCATCGGGCTGTAAAATCAAGTTATGATGGTGATAAAGAGGCGTGTCCAATTTTAATAAGGCTTGCAGTAAACGGTGTATGTGCGTTGCGGGGAATAAATCCATGCCACGGGTAACGATTCGAATGCCTTGGTCATGGTCATCCACGGTCACAGATAGATGGTAACTGGTCGGCGTGTCCTTGCGGGCCAGAACAACATCACCGAATATTTCGGGTGTGGCCGTGACCTCACCTTTATCTAAATCCGTCCAAACCAGAGCCCCTGTGCCATCCATGGCTAAGTCCATATCTAAGCGCAAGGCAAACGGGGTGCCTGACTTTATCTTGGCAATACGTTCATCTTCGCTGAGTTTTCGACATGTGCCGGGGTAAATGGGGCCATCAGGGCCATGGGTTGTGAGGTGAGGAGCCCCCTGCGCGGTCTCAATCTCGTGTAGAATCTCTTTTCGTGTACAAAAACAAGGGTATAAAACGCCCATATCCATAAGAACGTCGAGCGCGGCTTGATAATCAGCCATGTGTTCGGATTGCCGTCGCACAGGTGTATCCCAAGACAGTCCCAACCACGCCAAGTCCTCAAAGATCGCTTCTTCAAATTCAGGCCGACAGCGCCCAACGTCAATATCTTCGATGCGCAACAGCATTTTACCCCCATGATCACGCGCAATTTTCTGTGCAAACAGAGCGGCATAGGCATGGCCGACATGCAACAACCCCGTTGGACTGGGGGCAAATCTGGTCAGGATGGGAGACGTCTCGTTCATGCCTAAAAGATGAAAGCAAAATGGCGGACTGTCCAGTTGAATAAATGATATCTAAAAAGCTTCCGAAACCCCTTGCAACCCGCCATTTTTTGCGTATAGTGCGCCCTCGATCTTTCTGGGAATGTGGATTGCGACCCAAGTTGGCGTATTTCCCGTCCGCCCCTTAACCGGGTTGGAACTACCGGAACAACAAATAACGTACTGAAAAATAAGGTAGAATCATAATGTCGAAGCGCATTCGCTCGAAATACAAAATTAACCGCCGTTTGGGCGTTAACCTTTGGGGACGCCCTAAGTCTCCTGTTAACACCCGTGATTACGGTCCAGGTCAACACGGTCGTCGCCGTTCCAAACCAACCGATTATGGTACCCAGTTGATGGCCAAACAGAAGCTTAAGGGCTACTACGGCAACATCTCTGAAAAACAGTTCCGCAAATACTACGCCGAAGCTGTTCGCCGCAAAGGTGATACCTCTGAAAACCTCATTGGTCTTTTGGAATGCCGCTTGGACGCAATCGTGTACCGCATGAAATTCGTGCCAACCGTATTCGCATCCCGCCAATTCGTGAACCACGGCCACGTGACTGTGAACGGCAAGCCCGTCAACATTCCGTCTTACATGGTTAAAGAAGGCGACGTGATTGAAATTCGCGAAAAATCTCGCAACATCCCAATGGTTATCGAAGCCATGGGCTCTTCCGAACGCGAATTGCCTGAATACATGGACGTTGATCTGTCCAAAGCGACAGGCACCTTCACCCGCACACCAAAATTCGAAGACGTCCCCTACCCGGTCCAAATGGAACCAAACCTGGTCATCGAATTTTATTCTCGCTAAGACAGCGACGAACCCAAACAACAAAAGGCCGCTCCGAATTGGGGCGGCCTTTTTTGTTGGGTGAGCGGACCTTATCAGGCCGTTAAGTGTTCCAATTTATATGACGACGCACGGGCCTTGGCATAATCTTTCGCATCGAAGGCCGCGAGTCCCTCTGTATGAAGTTGTGAATTTATCTGTTGGGGGGGGCGGGCCCCGATTAAAGAAAAAGCCACCACCGCCACCACCATAACCACCCCCAGAAGAGCCTCCGCCACCACCATAACCACCCCCAGAAGAGCCTCCGCCGGAAGGGCTCGCAGGCTCATCAC
>Ga0316189_10005125_pt1 | contig 12565 bp, 9 predicted proteins | sample LowCovwburrow_MG_FD_204930 | JGI IMG/M metagenome (GOLD analysis project Ga0316189, IMG submission 204930) | Coastal sediment microbial communities from Maine, United States - Lowes Cove worm burrow | ecosystem: Environmental > Aquatic > Marine > Coastal > Sediment | place: USA: Maine... | reverse complement strand
GAAATAATTCGAGAAAGTCATTGTTTTCAAAGCTACTTTCATTCGTACGACTGCATGGAGCAGGAGGTAGGGCAACGCAGGAGCTGTTGCCGAGTAGATTTCTAATACATAATCCGGGTTAAAGCGACGATGTGAAGATGAAAAACGACCTGTCATAGACAGAGCGTTAGTGAGATATATACAGCACGCTATTGGCTTAAATAGCTACTCGTGACTTGCCGCTCGAATGGCTTGGAATTCGTTTCCCTCGCTCCATTGTGGCCAATCGGTACTATCACTGATTTTCACGCCGATCCGAAAATGTGCATTTAGATCTTGCATGATTCCGCCGTTATCCCACTCGGCATGAACTTCATCTGCGGCTTTATGGTAACGTTCGGCGCCATATCGCTCAGCTTCTGCCTTACCAAAGCCTTCAGGCTTGCCACGCACTTGAATGCCGCCTTCCGCATACAACATTGGCACACCCTTTTTGGCCAAATTGAAGTGATCAGAGCGATAAAAAAAACCTTTCTCTGGTGTTGGCTCTTGCACCAACACTCGGCCCTGGCTATCGGCCACTTGCTTTAAATAGTCATCCATTTGTGAATTGCCGTAGCCGACCACGACTATGTCATCGGTCGCTCCGGCGGTACCCATTGCGTCGATATTTATACCAGCTACAGTTTTGGCCATTGGATAGGGCGGATTATCCGCATAGGCTTTTGAGCCGAGTAGGCCCGATTCCTCAGCAGTAACTGCTAGGAACATCACTGAACGTTCTGGTGCATTGGGTAGCGCTGTGAATGCCTGCGCCATTTCTAGAATTCCGGCAGTGCCAGTAGCATTATCCTGAGCACCATTAAAAATGATGTCTTCTACACCGTCTTCTTGTTTAACACCAAGATGATCCCAATGCGCGGTATAAATGAATAACTCGTCTGGCCGTTGTCGACCCTGCAATACAGCCCCAACATTGTATGAAGTTGACTGGCGGCTGGTGTTAGCAAGCACGGTGGATACTTTTGCATTCAAGGCAACGGGTTTAAAGCCGGGTGTGCCCGCCGCGGTAATCATTGCTTGATAGTCTAAACCACTTTTTGAAAAAAGTATTTGCGCTGCCGCTTGGGTTATCCATGATTCGACCGCGACATTGCCGGCATTTCCGTCTTCAGTAAAAAGCATGTATTGCGCGCCAGACCAACTACCACTTACAACCTCCCAAGGATATCCGGCGGCCTTGTCTTCATGCACAATAATTGCGCCGGCGGCGCCTTGTCGTGCGGCCTCTTCATACTTGTAGGTCCATCGTCCATAATAAGTCATGGTGTTGCCTTTGAATAAGGCAGCATCTGTAGACCTAAAGCCTGGGTCATTAACTAAAATAACGGCGGTTTTACCAGCCATGTCTAAGCCTGCGTAATCATTCCATTCAAATTCTGGTGCAACCACGCCATAGCCAACAAAAACTAACTCGGAGTCTTGTAAAGCAACGCTTTCACCTACTCTGCTCGACCATGACATTGAGCTTTGTTTGTAAGCCAATTCATCTTGTGTTCCATCTTTATTAGCAATCACCAATGACGGGGCATTGGTAACAGTTTGCTCAAATAGTTCTACTGGCTGACGATAGGATTCTCCAAAAGCAGGTTCAAGGCCTAGTTTTTTGAATTGTGATTCTAAATAGTCAACTGTCTTACGGCCACCAGCAGTAGACGGCGCTCTGCCTTCAAATTCATCTGAAGCCAATATATTCACATGTTGCATAAATTCAGCTTCATCGATCTTTTTGGCCGCAACGTCAATGCTGGCTGAGTCATTGCTTAATCCTTGTTTTTGGGACGCAGCTCGGTGGTGTTCGGCTGTGGCACAGGCACCAATTAACACTAGGCTTAGTAGTGCAATTATTCTCAACTTCAACATAGGTATTCTCCGATCAATATTTTATTTTTTCAATACTAGTACAAATACAGTAGTGACGCTTTGCCACATATTTCTCGCACGAAGATATCGAGTGCAAAATTAATTGGCTGCCAGATTAGTAAGCTAGATAGTAAGCAACCCTACACTTTTTACACCAGGCATCTATGCCTGGCGTAAAAAGGTTTCCGTCTGGCTTATTCAGTTGTTAGTCCACGACGAATCAACAATGGCTGAATATTTGGCTCAGCACCGCGAAAGGTTTTGAATATGCTCATGGCTTCTTCTGCTCCACCTCGAGACAGTAAGGTGTTACGAAAATGATCACCATTTTTGCGCGTCATTCCACCATTCTCCTTAAACCATTCAACCGTGTCTGCATCCAGCACTTCACTCCATATATAGGAATAGTAGCCAGCAGAATAGCCACCAATTATGTGGGAAAAATAAGTACTTCGATAACGTGGTGGTACGGCAGGTAATGCCACACCCGCTTTTTGCAAAGCCTTGGCCTCAAAGTCCAGCACCTCATTAGCGCCTGGCACTTGCTCGGGCGTTAATTGATGCCACGCCTGATCAAGAAGTGACGCAGCAAGATATTCGGTAGTCGCAAAGCCTTGATTGAATTTAGAACTCGCTAAAACCTTGTCCAACAACTCTCTTGGCATGGCTTCGCCTGTTTTGTGATGTACCGCATAATTCGCTAAAACTTCAGGCCAATCGGCCCACATTTCATTTACTTGAGATGGATACTCCACGAAATCTCTGGGCACCGATGTGCCTGAAAACGACGGGTAGTTAACGTCAGAAAACATGCCATGTAAGGCGTGACCAAACTCATGAAACATTGTGGTCACTTCATCCCAGGTCAATAATGTTGGTTCGCCAGCCGGTGGTTTAGGTACGTTCAAGTGGTTAGCCACAACCGGCTGCGTTCCCATTAGTTTGGATTGAGAGACGTAAGCATTCATCCAAGCACCGCCACGTTTGGATTCTCGCGCGTAAAAATCTTGAATAAACAACGCCAAAGAGGTGCCATCTTCATTAAACACTTCCCATACTTTCACGTCTGGGTTATAGACCGGTAAATCAGGTCTAGGTTTGAAGGTGATTCCAAACACTTTCTCCGCGGCAAAGAACACACCATTAACCAGAACATTCTCCATTTCTAGATAAGGTTTGAGTTGCGATTCATCAAAATCATAACGTTGGGAGCGCACTTTTTCTGTATAGAAGTCCCAATCCCAGGAAGCCAGCTCAAAATCACCACCTTCATCATCAATCATTTTCTGTAAATCGGCAGCTTCGCGTTTTGCATTGGCAACCGCAGGGGGTGCTAAGGTCGCTAGGCGCTTATTTACCGCTTCAGTAGTCTGTGCGGTTTGATTGCTTAATGAATATGCCGCATGATTATCAAAGCCCATTAACTGAGCTCTTTGGGCTCGAATCTTGGCTACTTTGCTTAGTATTTCACGGTTATCAAACTCACCGCCGGAGCTGCCACGGGCCATGGAGGTTGTATGTATCCTCTGTCTAAGATCTCTATTCGTAAGGGATGACAGCGATGGCTGGCCACTGGTGTTTAGCAACGGCAATACGTATTTGTCGTCTAAGTCTCTTGCCTTGGCCGCTTCTTGCGCAGAGGCTATTTGGCCATCACTCAAGCCATCCAGCTGTTCTTTGCTGTCAACTACGATGGCATTTTTCTTAACTTCTTCTTTTACATTCTGGCTGAACTCCGTCTGTAAGGTGGCTAATTCAGAGTTGAGTTTTTTTAATTTTTCTTTCTCTTCTAAAGAAAGTTCCGCACCAGAGCGAACAAAGCTTTTGTAGGTTTCTGATACCAATCGCTTAGTTTCTGCATCCACTTCAAGCTCTTCAATCGAATCGTAGAGGGTCTTGATGCGGGCAAATAAACGCCCATTTAGCAATATGGAGTCAGAGTGAGCTGACAATCGCGGTGCCATCTCGGCTCTCAGATTTTCAATATCGTCGTTGGTGTCAGCTGACGATAGGGCGAAGAAAACACGCGATACGCGATCCAATAACAGACCACTTTTTTCGAGTGGAATTAGGGTGTTGGCGATGGTGGCTGGATCTGGATTATCCGCTATCGCATCTATCTCCGCTAACTGCTCTTGCATGCCAACTTCGAACGCTGGCTTGTAGTGTTCGTGTTTGATTTTATCAAATGCCGGAATGGCCATGTACAGGCTGCTGGCGGCGAAAAACGGGTTTTCTTGGTTGAGCCCAACTTTTGTCATTTCTGCAACAACGGCTTCAACTTTTTCGGCTGCTTCGCTTGCCGCATTCTTGGTATCTGAGTCACTACAAGCACTGAGGGCCATGGTCATCACTAGGGTAGTTAAAAATAAATGTTTCATCGTTATGGTTACTCCTTAAAATATTGCCGATATCTTACACCAAGAATGGGTCAATGTGTGGGCGCCCTTATGCTGTTAATCCGTATGAATAGCCGCTTACTGCGACTACATAGACGGCATATTGTCTAATTACTGGTATCAGAGTTTTAACCCGGATTATGGATTCTTCGGTTTTTTTCTTGCCGTTCAATTTTAATGGTCTATGCTTTATCTGTATGCATAGAATAAATCCAGTAAAATTGATAAATATGGGCTCAATCAATTGCTCCAAGCGAAAATGCTCCTATACGTGGCTGCAGCTGGCTCTATTGGCTTTGATGATATTTATCAGCAGCTGTTCCCACACCGACGTTGTTAGTAATACCGAGTCTGAACAAGAGTGGCTCAATGACATCATAAATTATCGCCACCAACTTCCCGATAGTCATAGTGATCAAATTGATTCTATGATGTCGATATCCAATGAGATGCGGGTAGAAATATATAAACGCTTTTCACATCTGCCAATGTCAAAAGCAGCCGAGCGCCTTGCTGAATGGCTAATTGATGATGCTGGGCACGCAATGCAATATGACGTTAACTCTAATCTAACACCCCAACACTCATTCGAGCAGAAACGCGGCAATTGTTTGAGTTTTACCATGCTGTTTGCTGCATTAGCGGCTGAACTAGGCATAGAAATTAAATTTAATGCCGTCGATATCCCCAACACTTGGGGACTAGACGAACGCGTGGGGATGGTGTTTTATCGGCATGTAAATGGCGTTTTGGTACGCAATGACCGGCGCTACATTTTTGATCTGGCAATGAATATATTCGATAGCGGATATCCGCAGCGCTTTATTTCCAGAGATGCGGCCTTAGCTTTGTTGTTTAACAATCGTGGAATTGCGGCACAGGCCGATGGCAATATTGCTGTAGCGAAACACAACATCAAACTGGCCATATCCCTCAGCCCCGACAACCCTGATCTTTGGGCGAATCTGGGGGTGATTCTCAAAAGAGCTAATAAAATGAACAAGGCCGAAGTGGCTTTTTTACACGCCTTTGGGCTAGATCAATATAATATTCCAGCAAGTAGCAATCTGGAGCGCTTGTATAAGCAACAAGGCCAAAAACAAAAAGCCTTGGCGTTTAAGAAAAAAGCCGAACGGGCGCGTAAAACCAACCCTTACTATTATTATCAATTGTCATTGGATGACTATCGTGAAGAACGCTTTTCATCCGCACAACGTGCGATCAATAAGGCTATTGTTTTGCATAATCAAGACCCTAGATTTCATGAATTAAAGAGCAGAATCTCGCAACGCCAGCACAAATATCGTTCCGCCATTAAGAGCCTGACTCGCGCCTATACGCTGGCGGCTAATAAAGAGCAACAGAGTAAATATCTGAATAAGGCTGAATTGGTTAGTCAACGAGCTAGCGAGGAATTAACAAAGCGATGGGAACGCCGCCACCGCGCTAATACGCTCAGAGAGTCCCTAATTCGGGACTGATGCGCCTCGGAAAATAAACCTTCTCGCCAAACGCAGATAGCGGAGTGTGGTTCGCTAGCCGTTTATGCCAGTAATTTTTGAATTGCCTGATCTAGTTCTTGGTTGATCTTAGGCTTGCTGATAACTTGTTTGCTGCGATCAAAATTTTCATCAAATAAAGGCACTGAAACGCTGGCTCTTACATCTCCGCCGAAACGTGGGCTGGCGGATGTAGCGAGTTCTAACACACTTTTCCCACCACGCTCACCAGTAGAGGTTGCCAGCAATAGCATGGGCTTGTTTTGGTAGATATTTCGACCTGCTTGTCGAGAACACCAGTCAAACAAATTTTTAAATGCGGCGCTATATAGACCATTGTGTTCAGCAAAAGAAATTAACAACACATCAGCACTACCGAGTTTGGCTATGAAATCACTTGCCAATTGAGGTTGGCCCAACTGTTGTTCAACGTCCTCTGAAAAAAGCGGCAGTTCGTAGTCGTTCAGATCCAGAATCTCTACATCCGCATTTGAAATTCGGCTCGCGGTATACGTCACTAATTGCTTATTGATAGACTTGCGACTACTTGAGGCGGCGAAGGCGATTACTTTCATTGGTTATTTACTCGATACGTATTGCACGGAATTATCATCAGCGCTGATTTTATTTAACTCTTTACGATGCCATAAATAATTGATGTGGGACAGGGTTTCGCCGGTAGCCATTAGTGTTTCATCATGACTTAGCTCGCGGTCGAATAAAACACTACAAGCTTGATAGGCAGTAAGCGCTTCAACGGCCCCCAAACGCAAACGGTTTAATTGCGCATGATGATCGTCAATCAGTTGCTGCATGCGTAAATCTAAGCCGTAAAAAGGTTCTTGATGCGACGGCAATACTAATGTATCGCTTGGAATATTGTCGCGCAATCTAGCACAGGAATCCAACCAATCTCCCAAGGGGTCCTGCAGTCGATTACTTAGGTATACGCTAATATTAGAGGAAATTCTAGGCAAGGCCTGATCGCCGGAAATCATAGTTTCCAAAGCCTCACTATAAAAACAAGAGTGCTCAGGAGAATGCCCATTGCCCATAACGACACGCCAAGAGTAATCACCAATTTGCAATTCATCGCCACCTTTAATGAACTCACACATATGCCTTTGTACGCGCTTGAGCGGATCTTTTTTCTCTAATGAAAAATAACGCATATAGGTTGCTGCAAATTCAGGCGGGAAGCCTATTTCCTTCACAAATTTCTCTGCTGCTTGGCTGTGGCTCGTTTCATCACGATTGATAATGCTGTCATAGTGGTTAAATTCGCCCCCAGATATCCAAATTTTACAGTTGCATCGATGAGCCAGCCACGAAGCCAAACCAATATGATCAGGGTGAAAATGCGTAAGCAGTATTCGGTTGACGGACTCCGGGGTCAAAAACGACTCGAATAAGCTATCCCAAACTTGCATGCAGCCCGGAGAATCGAGACCACTATCAACTATCACCCAACCATCACCATCTCGCAATAACCATAAGTTAATATGATCAAGCGAAATTGGCATCGGCATATACAACCAAAATACTCCGTCTGCGACTTCAAAAGGCTCTGCTGCCGGCGGATAAAAGCCTCTTTTAAACGGATATTTTAAATCGGGTCTTGTAGAAAACTCAGTAGAGAGATGATTCAAGCGGCTTACCTAAATGGGTGGATTTTCAGTATTGAGATTGGAGGTGCATTATAATGTATTCGATTCGCCATGGTGGTGTTGTTTTGTAAGGCACTGGCACAACCGCAATTATATAAATATAATTTCATATTACTATTTATTCTAACAATGGCAGAGTATTATCGCCAAGTCGAATACCAGCGCCTGCCCAGAAATAGAGTCATCTCATGTATAAATACGATGCTGTAGACAAAACAATTGTAAGCGAACGAGTGGAGCAATTTCGTGGCCAAGTTAATCGCCATTTGGCGGGCGAACTAAGTGCTGCTGATTTTCAGCCGCTACGTTTGCGCAATGGCTTGTATATGCAAATCCATGCACATATGTTGCGTGTATCAATACCCTATGGTCTGCTAAATTCAGAGCAAATGAGAGCTTTGGCCGAGATCTCACGCCGCTATGATCATAGCTATGGTCATTTTACAACGCGCCAAAACATTCAGTTTAATTGGCCTAAGTTGGAAGACGTTCCGGATATACTAGAGGATCTTTCTAAGGTTGAAATGCACGCCATTCAGACCAGTGGCAACTGTATACGTAACATTAGTTCGGATCATTATGCCGGCGTTGCGCAAGACGAAATTATTGACCCTCGACCCTATTGCGAAATAATTCGCCAGTGGTCAACACTTCACCCAGAGTTTTACTGGTTGCCGCGCAAGTTCAAGATTGCGGTTACAGGCGCAACCAACGATAGAGCAGCGGTACAGTTTCATGATATCGGTTTAGAGGTTGTTAAAAACGATTCGCAAGAAATTGGCTTTAGAGTCTACGTTGGTGGTGGCCTTGGACGCACCCCGGTAATCGGAAAAGTAATAAAAGAATTTCTGCCTCGCGAAGATATTTTGTCGTATTGCGATGCAATTCTGCGAGTGTATAACTTACATGGCAGACGCGACAATAAGTACAAGGCACGTATTAAGATTCTTGTTAATGCAATGGGTATCGATGATTTTCGATCAGCGGTCGAATCTGATTGGGCACATTCTAAAGACGGAGAATTAAAACTTCATGATATGGACTTTCAGACCATGCAAGCTTTCTTTCCGGCACCTGCCTATGAGGAGCTTGAAGCTGGAGATGCGCGCGTCAATAAATGGTTGGATTTGGATACTCAATTTTCTGCCTGGTATCGAAACAATACTAAGTCGCATAAAAAGACGGGTTATCGTATTGTTGATATCTCGTTAAAAGAACACGGTGTCGCACCAGGTGATGCCAGCGATACACAAATGGACGCAATTGCCGATATCGCCGCCGATTACTCCTTCGGTGAGATTCGCGTAACACATGAGCAAAATCTCGTACTTGCTGATGTCAGGGAATCGGATTTGCTTGAAGTATGGAAAGCCCTGGACGCTGTGCGTCTTGCAACGCCAAATATTGGCTCAGTTAATGACATGATCTGCTGTCCTGGTTTGGATTTTTGCTCCCTGGCCAACGCCAGCTCTTTGTCGATAGCCAAACAAATTAATGAAACCTTTTCTGATTATCAAGAACTATACGATGTCGGCGAGGTTAAATTGAAGATGTCGGGCTGTATGAATGCCTGCGGCCATCATCACGTTGGCCATATTGGCATATTAGGCGTCGATAAAAAAGGCGAGGAGTGGTATCAACTCACCGTTGGAGGGGATGCTGCAAATAAAGCGGCTTTAGGCGCACGACTCGGGCCAGCCATAGCAAAGGACAATGTAGGGGCCGCCGTTGCAGACATTCTTAACGTTTATCGTGATCGCCGTACCGGTGATGAGCGTTTGGTCGACACCTTTAGGCGAGTTGGTGTAGAACCCTTTAAAGAACATGTATACCGGGAGACAGATTAATGAGTACCGCCAGTAACAGTGAGCCAAAAGCCCCGAATAGGGAATTGAAAGCTCGCGGCAAAGCATCCCCGGATAAGATACAAAGCACCATCCGAAATTCAACATTGATCAGAAACGGCATTATTGAAGATAACGATATGGATCATCATGCTGAATCCGACAATATCAATGTTAAGGATTTAGCTAACGGAAACGTCAGTGTGCCACTAAGCGTTTGGAAAGAAAACAAGAGCGAGCTACGCTCGCGCATCAGCGTTTTAGCAGTACAAATTGCGTCCGACGAATTTGTCGAGGACCTTGCTGACGATTTAGGTGATATCGAAATGGTAGTTCTGCCCTTTGTAAATTTTGTAGATGGCAGAGCTTATTCGCACGCCCATATGCTTAGAACACGTTATGGGTTTTTAGGTGAGATTCGAGCGATTGGCGATGTCCACTTTGATCATTTAGCATTTTTAGCACGCTCAGGCTGTGATGCATTCGAACTACCTGATGGAGATGATCATCAAGCAGCCCTGGCCGCATTCAGCGAATTCTCCGAAGTGTACCAACCAGCGGCTGATGATGCTCAGCTAATATTTTCCAGAAGACGCACCAAGCATTAGGAGGCTGTTCGAGAATGACTCATGTGATTTTTGTTAAGAAAATTCTTGCCGATGGAGCGCCCTGCAAGAAGTGTAACGAAGTTTCTGACCGCTTAGTTAAAGACGAACTAATGGCGTCAATCAATCATATTGCCATTGCTGACCAACGTGATCCCGAATCTGAAGGTATGCGGCTTGCGCTGGAGTACAAGGTAGAACGCGCGCCGTTTTTTGTAGTGGAAAACGATGCTGACGAGACTCTAGTATTTGATATATATTTTAAGTTCAAAGGCTATATGGCTGAACTTAACAATACCGACAAGCCATCATCTTCGCTTTAATAAATACTAACTTTTTAATTAGTACTAACTATGGATCCGCTTAGCTTACTCAAAATAGGCGTTGTGCTGTTTGTTATCGGGCTTCCGGTGTACTTGGTTTATTTGTTGATCAAATCAAATAAAGATAATTAGTCCTCGCTGGCAAACAGCTCTAAAGGCAAATAACAGTCACTGCCCCAGACGCGGTTTTTATAGGCACGCACAATTCTTCGGAGGGCGTACTAAATAATTTCCATAACTTTCCCTCAACTCCTGAAGGATTAAATTGATCGTTGGTAACAATATATAGCTCGTTGTTGGAGTCCTGTCCAAAACCGGTGATGTAGCCAGCCAATGCATCTGGAATATTAAATTCACTAATGACATTAGTATTCAAATTCAGATAGAACAATCGTCCGGTGGACGTTATAAAATTAGGCCCTGAGAAATCTCCAAAAATATAGTGCCCTTCGGCCCCCGAAATCTCGCTGCCTCGATACACATAGCCACCAATAATTGAAATACCATCCCCATGATCATATTCACCGATGGGCTCGACTAAATCGCTTGGTGCGCCAGGCGCAGAAATATTGCTAATCAAATTGCTACCGCCGGGGTGATAAAAGTAGAAGCTGCCTTCTTTCCAGTTCCAGCCATAGTTGCCACCCTTTACTACCTTGTCTATCTCCTCCACCTGGTTCTGCCCAACATCACCTGTGTAGAGCGCTCCGCTGCCAGCATCAAATGACATTCGATATGGATTACGAAAACCGTAAGCAAAAATTTCATCAACACCAGCATCGCCATCAGCAATGAATGGGTTGTCATTGGGTATACCATATTTCGAATTGGCAGAATTGCTCCCCGATGTATCTATTCTTAAAATGCTACCTAAGACGGTGGTGTTGTCACGACCGGTGCCATTGGCGTTGTGTCCTGGCCCTTGGTCATCAGCGTTGCCGCCATCGCCTAAGGATATATACAGATATCCATCTGGCCCAAAGGCTAAATCGCCTCCGTTATGGTTAAACTGTGGTTGGTCAATGATCAGCAAAGTGTCCAATTTGCTAATGGATGAATTGCTCGCTGGATTTGACGCTTGGTATTCTACAATCATGGATCTATGATTGGGTGCAATGGTTGGTGCTACTGTAGAAAAGTCGACAAGGCTGTCTTGCTCACTCCGCGCTGGTTCTGACTGATAAGTATAAAATAGGCCATTGCCTTGATAATTTGGGTGAAACGCTAATCCCAATAGACCGCGTTCATCATAGCCAAGATTAATATCAACCAAATCAGCGCTTACATCGAGAAATAGGGATTTATTGCCGGTGGCTAAGTCAACCCGAAATATTTTTCCTGTTTGCTCCACAACAAACAGACTTGCGTCAATTCCGGGGGCGCGCACGGCTTGCACAGGGGCATTAAAGCCCGTGGCAACTTCTGCGAGTTCTAAGGTTATAGCGCCTAAATTAATGCTAGGAATTGGGTCAGCGATGGCCGCAGGAAAATCGTACGCAGTGGTAGCCGGTGCCTCAGGAGGAAGGTTGCCAGGCTCGGGGGCTGCCAATGCATGGAAGAACGTATTATTTGGCCCTTCAGTCCATCCGGGTTGAAGACCCGCCCGAATGCTATCTAACACCGTTGCACCTGTCGGATCACCGTCTAGGCTGAGACCTTCAAGCGCATTCAATGCCGCATTAACGTCGAAGTTATTCGCGTCATATGCGTTTCGAAACTCCCAGCCATAGACATTCCACGGAGAATTACCCGCAACATTTACGTGACAAAGCTGACAGCCAATCTCATCTGAATTCGAATTGGGGTATTTGTCGGCCCAGGCAGCAAAAAATACCGGCCTAGCCAGCAAACTTGTTGCATAGGCGACCAGGGCTAGCCCGAAGAAAAGTTTTAGGGATCTATTAATCATTGTATCCAGCGTTACTCTGTACGCACTAACTCATTAAACCCGGATTATGCATTAGGGATCGTTGCGAGGGTTGTTCTCCGCTTTGTTGAGTGAGTTTAGCATTTTATTGATAGAACATAGACTGATCATCCGGCAATGAAGATTGCCTTATTTTTAGTTTGAAGTAGTCAGTATCTTTGATTCCGCGTGCGCGCTTACGAATCATCCCAATACTGATGTTCCCTGCCTCAATTCTGGCGCTGGTGAGTTTGTACTTGGCGTAGTTACAAATTCCAATGGCGTGCCTTCTGAGCGACTTTGCAAATTTCCTCAAGTAGTACATTGGAGATTGTTCCGCCAATAGGCACCATGCGTTAAGCGCTTCATGCATCTGCTCAATCGTGGTTGAATCCCACAGTGACTGTAATTGTTCTTTCA
>Ga0316189_10005124_pt1 | contig 12565 bp, 11 predicted proteins | sample LowCovwburrow_MG_FD_204930 | JGI IMG/M metagenome (GOLD analysis project Ga0316189, IMG submission 204930) | Coastal sediment microbial communities from Maine, United States - Lowes Cove worm burrow | ecosystem: Environmental > Aquatic > Marine > Coastal > Sediment | place: USA: Maine... | reverse complement strand
GGCGAAGGCGTCGCCCTTAGCCCCACGGCCACGGTCGGCGCCCGTTTCCTCCTCGGCGAGCGACAGCGCCACCTCCTTCTCTTCGGGGTCGCGTACCACACCATGCTCCAGAGGCTCGGTCGCCTCGGAGGCGCAGCGAACACCCAAGAGATGGCCCTTGAGCATCCGCTTGACGAGCAGCTCGTCTGGGTTCACGACCTCGGCGTGCTCGCCCGCTACGGGCACCGAGTCCATTCCGATCACTTCACCCCCTATGGCCAAATACACTTCGGGTTTCAAGTCTTCAGCAAGGGATCGAACTTTGGCACCTCAGTGCTCAGCCCTGGACTCGGAGTGTGCCTCCTGTGGCAAGTCCTCTGCATCGAAGGAACGTACTTCGGGAGTTGGGGTGGCAACCTACCCAGAAAGACGAACTACGCGACGGGGTGGACCGCGACGCTGGGTGTCGATATCCTGCGAATTCCGGCGGCCCTAGAGGCCCGATTGGGCTCGTAGCCCCACCAGAACCAGCGGCCGCGCCCCCTCCGCACGGTCTCTGCGCCGAGATTCCCGGCGTCGGGGCCGAGCGTCGCAAGCAAGCTGCTCGTGTAGCTCATCCGTTCGCCGCTGACAGCTTCGCCCTTCGACCTCCAGAGGAGACCTACGATAGGTTCCGCCGTCCATGACCAGCATGTGGGCGTTGTGGAGGATCTGCTCGACGGCCACGCTCAAGAGCAGGTCGTCTCCGAAGAGGGCGCCCCACGCTTCGAGCGCGCCCTCGGTCCGCGACTTTGTCCGCAGCCCTTTCAAGGAGGACGAGGAGCTCGCCCATCCCGAGGCACGATCTCTTTGCCCGTCCAAGCCGAATGCTCGAATTTTGCCGATCGCCGAGCCGAGCCGAGCCGAGCCGAGCCGGGCCGAGCCGGGCTCAAGGAACGGGCGTTCAGGGGGATCGGCCCGGCCCGGCCCGGCTCGGTCGTCTGCTCTCCTCTGCTCTCGCGGATCTCCCCAGGACGGATCTTTCCGCCCTCGCGCCCCGCGTTCGCAGACGCCCGGCCCCCAGGAGGACGACGGACGACGGGATCGACCTGCCGTCGGATTTGCTTCGTCTGACGGGTACGGAAGATCGCCCCTTCGCTTTTGTCTTGATAATGAAAGTCAAAAACACTATCAGGAATGGGTCGGCTGCTATTTCAAGGCGCCGCGGAGACCCATGAAGCCAACACCCCCCTGCACCCGGAATCGCCTGTCGACCTCCGACATCGGCAACGTCGACGCTTGCGCCTGCGGGATGGTCCACGTCACCGTCGGCGCCACCACCCTGCGCTTCACGCACTCCGCGTTTCACACCCTCGCGGCGATGATCGGCCAGGCCGCTGCCGAGCAGACAGCTGCCGATCCGCTCCTAGCCGCCGATCCGAGGCTGGTACAGCTCGGCGAGCTCTCGCGAGGTCAAGCGTGATGGCGCCCCCCAACCCAGGGCGCTGGCCGGCGACACCACTGCCAGGGTCGCGCTCGGCGACGCGGGGACCATCCATGTCGACGTCGGCCCGCTCTCGCTGCGCCTAGAACACGATGTTTCTGCCGCGCTAGCGACGCTCCTCGCCAAGGATGGTCCGCCTCGCACGCGAACACCTTCCCCGCCGGCATCACCGCGGAGGCTGCGGTGAGACCATCGTCGGCCTTGCAGACGTCGACCCTACGCGGCTGTGCCGGCTCGTCCCGGAGGTCTTGACGGGGCCAGCAGGGCCGACGAGGACGTGCAGGACTTTGGCCACGCCGTCTTGGACAGGGGACGACACCGCGCCTAGCTGCCACCTAGGGCTGCGAACCGGCGAGACCCTCAGGACCGTCATGGATACGCGCCAAGCAGATGAGCGCGCGGGAAGGCGCATCGATGCCGGCAAACTAGCCCTCTTTCGCGGCCTTTCGTACAATCGGCGCCCTTGAGTAGCTCGACCGACCCCCGCCTCCCGTTGCCCTCAGCGGTGCCGCTGGCCGCAGGTCTCGCGGCCGCTGCGGTGACCGCCATGCTCCCCGAGCAGCCGCTCATCGGAGCGTTCGCCGGCCTCCTCGCGGGCGCGAGCGGCTGGTACCTCGCCAACCAAGCGGAGCTTTTGCTGCTGCGCTTCGGCGATGAACGCAAGGCGCTCAAGGCGAGCGAAGAGCGGCTCGCCGAGGACTCCAAAGAGCGCAGCGAGCAGCTCAGCTCCCGCGCCGACAAGGCCGAGGGGCTGCTCCGAGCCGCACAACAGGAGCTCCTCGTCGCCCGGACCCAGGCCGCGAAGGCCGAGGGCCAGGCCCAGGCCCTCGTCGGCCGGGTCGAGAGCGCAGAGCTGCTCGCCGCCGAGGCCAAGCGCACGCTTCAGTCGACGCAGGCCCAGCTCGCAGAGAGCCAGGGGCAGCTCCAGGCCCTCAAGGTCAGCCCTGACGGCGCCCGCATCCGCGACGATCTCGAGGCCGCCGCCCGGCGGATCCGCAAGCTCGAGGCCGAGCTCGAGGAGGCTCACGCCGACCAGTCCTCGACCCGGACGCTGCGCGCCGAGCTGCGGACCCTCGAGGAAAAGCTCGCCGAGACGACGGTCCAGCGCGACGGCGCCGTGCGAGACGCCGAAGAGCTGCGGGCCCTGCTCGACCAGGGCCTGCAGAGCCAGGCTGCCGACAACGAGACTGAGGCGACGATCGACGAGCTCAGCGAGGGCTTCGCCGGGACCTCGACGGCGATCGAGGAGACCTTCCAGGCCCTGACGGCGATGAACTCGGGCCTCAAGGGGATCGCCGAGAACGTCGAGCAGCTCGCCGCCAACGCCGAGGAGAGCTCGAGCTCGATCCTCGAGATGGCCGCCGCCAACGACGAGGTCGCCGAGAGCATGCAGAGCCTCGCCGGCTCGGTCCAGGAGACCGCCACCTCGATCGAGCAGATGACCTTCTCGGTGAAGGAGGTCGCGAAGAATATCGAGGCCCTCTCGTCGACCGCCGAGGAAACCTCGGCGGCGATGAACGAGATGGACATCTCGATCCAGCAGGTCGAGAACAACGCCAACCAAACCGCCGAACTCTCCGAGGAGGTCGTCCGCGCCGCCGAGGGTGGTGTCGACGCGATCAACCAGACGATCGAGGTCATCAACCTGATCAAGACCTTCTCCGCCGACGCGGTCGCGGTCATCAGCCGCCTGGGCTCGCGGATCAACGAGATCGGCAAGATCCTCAGCGTTATCGACGACGTCTCCGAACAGACCAACCTCCTCGCCCTCAACGCGGCGATCATCGCCGCCCAGGCCGGTGAGCACGGCAAGGGCTTCGCGGTCGTCGCCGACGAGATCAAGGATCTAGCCGAGCGGTCAGCCTCGTCGACCAAGGAGATCGCCGACATCATCAAGGCGGTCCAACGCGAGAGCCACAACGCCGTCGAGGCGGTCCAGCGCTCGAGCACCGCCGTCGACGACGGGGTGAGGGTCTCACACCAGGCGGAGGACTCGCTCAAGCGGATCTCCGAGTCCGCGCGCCGCTCGACCGGGATGGTCCGCGAGATCGCCCGCGCGGCGGTCGAGCAGACCCGCGGCTCGAAGCAGGTCACGGACGCGATCAATGTGGTCGCCACCACAGTCCAGCAGGTCGCCTCGGCGACGGCCGAGCAGGCCCGCGGCGCCGAGCAGATCATGCGCTCCGCCGACCGAATGAAGAGCATCACCCATCACGTCGAGCGCTCCACCCAGGAGCAGACCCGCGGCTCCAGGCAGATCACCCGGGCGATCGAGGTCATCTCGGAGATGGTCGGTCAGCTCTCGGTCGCCCAGCGCTCCCAATCGCAGGGCGCCGGGACGATCCTCGAGGGGCTCAAGTCGGTGCGCGAGGCGACGCTCTACCAGCGCACGCTCCTCGATCAGATCACCGAGCAGGTGGTCGACGGCCGCTGAGCCCTCGCCCGCGGCGAGCGAGTTCCACGCAGCGGTCGGGCCCGTCCCTCCTCCCTCCGACGGGGGCGTCGACGCCCCGCGCCGGCCGTCGACCTCAAGCTGCGACGACGTAGCCACATCTGCGGGCCTACGACGCCGGGCTCGACCGCTGCAGGCAGCCGCGCACTCCCCGCCTAGGGCCTCCGAGTACCTCGCCGCTGACCACGGACACTGCTATGGTGACGCCCGTGTTCGGCATGGGCCTCACGGAGATCCTGCTCGTCGGGGTCGTCATCCTGTTGCTCTTCTCACCAAAGGAGCTGCCAGGGATGCTCAAGACCGTCGCCCGCGTCTACGGCTCGCTACGGCGCACCGCCGAGGACTTCCGCTCCCAGGTGATGGAGGCCGAGGAGCTGCGCGAGCCCTTCGACGAGATCCGCAACGCCTACCAGGGGACCCGCGCGGAGATCGCCAAGGCCCAAGGCGCGGCCCGGCGCGAGCTCGCCAAGGCGAGGCTCGAGGCCCGGATGGCCGAGCAACGCCTCTCCCGGCTCGCCCGCGAGGAGGGCGAGCTAAAGAAAGAGACCTCAGGAGGCGACGCGCCCCCACCCGCCGTAGCTGCGGCTTCGAACATGTCATCTGAGCCAACGTCCGCGGAGCACCAGGACGCGGCGCCAGCGGCAGAGGACTCCCCCCCAAGCTTCGCTCCCCCTGGCGTCCGCCCCTCCGCCGCGCCGAACAAGCGGGCGCCGACGAGCGACGATCCCGACAAGCGCGGAGCCGCGTAAAACGACCCATGAGCATCGGCGTCGGCCCGCGCCGCTCGCCGCCCACCAGAGCACTCCATGAGCACCCCCGACGACGAGCAGAACGGCCTCGACGGCCTCGCAGAGGGCCCCGAAGGCGATCAGCCGATGTCCTTCTGGGACCACCTCGGCGAGCTCCGTGGGGCACTCATGAAGTCGGCCCTCGCGGTGGTCGCCGGCTTCATCATCTGCTTCATCTATGCCGCGGAGATCCGCGACTTCCTGGCGATGCCGCTGCACACCGCCTGGGCCGAGGCCGGCCTCAAGGGCGAGCCCGAGCTCCAGGTCCTGGCGATGATGGACGCCTTCATCACCGACGTCCGGGTCTCGGTCGCCGGCGGGATCTTCTTCGCCACGCCGGTCATCTTCTATCAGCTGTGGATGTTCATCTCGCCGGGGCTCTACCGCAAGGAGAAGCGCTTCGCGATCCCCTTCGTCACCGCCAGCGTGGTGATGTTCCTCCTCGGCGCGAGCTTCTGCTACCTGCTGGTCCTGCCGTGGACCATCCAGTGGCTCTTCGGCTACACGCAGTCGAGCGCCGCCGCCGGCACGCCGGTCATCTACAACCTGACGCTCAACGACTACATCCGCGACACGACCAAGATCCTGGTCGCGTTCGGCTCGGTCTTTGAGTTCCCGCTCCTCGCCGCCTTCCTCTCCGCCGCCGGCGTCATCGACCACATGACGCTGCTCCGCTTCTGGAAGGTCGCGGTGGTCATCATGTTTGTGATCGCCGCCTTCCTGACCCCGCCGGAGCCGGTCTCGCAGATGATGATGGCGATACCGATGATCGTCCTCTTCTTCCTCAGCGTCGGCATCGCCTATGTTCTCTCGGCACCGCACCGCAAGGCCCGCGACGCCGCGATCGCCCGAATCGACGAGTCGGACGAGTAGCGCCTTCACGCCCGACCCGAGCGACGAGCCGGACGAGCGCCTTCACGCCCGACCCGAGCGACGAGCCGGACGAGCTGCGCCTTCACGCCCTACCCTACCCGAGCGACGAGCCGGACGAGCGCCTTCACGCCCTACCCGAGCGACGAGTCGGACGAGCGCCTTCACGCCCGTTGACCCGAGCGACGAGCCGGACGAGCTGCGCCTTCACGCCCGACCCGATCGGATCCGATCCGATCGGATCCGATCCGATCCGATCCGATCCGATCAAAGGAACACTTGAGAGGCAGCGCGCACCGAATCGGTGCCGACCGAGCCCCGCCGACCGACCAGGCCCCGCCGACCCGGCCGGGATCAACACCTCGATTTCACCGGCCGCAGTGGGCTCGGCTCGCACCAAAGCGCCTCAACGCCGTCGAGTTCGCTCCTCTCGGCTCGTGTGCGCGCTTTTTGCGGGAATCCCCGAGGGGGCTAGGCTGCGGGCGAAATCTCTCCTATTCTCCGTGCCCTATGGTTTCTGCTTCAACTTGGACCAAGCTTTGGGCCGTCCCCTTCGCCGCTGCGCTGCTCCTGCAAAGCGGCTGTGTCTGCGGTCCAGGACCCAACGTCGGCGGCTACGACGAAGAGTTTAAGGACCCGCCGAAGTCCATCCAGGGCGTCAAATTCGTCGAGAGCGAGAAGGGCCCCCCCGAGATCATCGGCTGCGCCGATGGTCAGCGTGAGGGCTTCGCCGACCTCTCCAAGCACACCCGAATCGCCGGCTGCCTCGCCACCTGGCCGGGCGTGAAGAGCCTCCGCGACGAGCCGACCGGCAAGGTCTGCGGCGACGATGGCGAGGTCTGTGAGGTCCCCGCCGACGCCTGCGCCCCAGGCTGGCACGTCTGCGGCTCAAACGGCAAGAACACTGACCTCAAGTCGCACACGAGTTGGCGCGCCTGCGACAAGGAGTCCGGCCCCGGCAAGTTCATCGCCGCGATCAGCCACGGTCAGACCGACGAGCTCTGCCCGCCGCCGCCGACCGCGAGCACCGTCTTCCCGTGCATGGAGTCCGGCTACTGCTCGGAGCCCGTGTGCTGCGGCGCTGACTGTCAGTACGGCAAGTGCCGCGACGCTGTCTGGCGCGGCAAGACCAAGATCTCGCTCGGCAAGGCCGAGGGCTGCGGCGCTGCGACCTCCGAGCGCAACGGCGGGATCCTCTGCTGCTACGACGGGAACGGTGATCCGAAGCCGGCCGACGCTGGCACCCCGCCCGCAGGTGACTCCGCGGCTCCGCCCGCCGACACCGCCCCGGTCGAGGGCGTCCCTGCGGGTGAGACCGGAGGCACGGTTGTGCCGCCGACGACCGCCGATTCTGCGGCCGCCGCAGACTCAGCTCCGACCGTCGAGGGCAACCCCCCCTCGGGCCCCGAGGGCGCACCGACGGCCGTCCCGACGACAACCCCGACGCCAAAGCCAAAGCTGGAGGCGGATCCGACCCGTCCCCCACCCCCGACCTAAAGGGTAGGGTAAGGGGCCCTCAAGCTCGAACAGAGAAACCCGCCTGCTATATCCGGCGGGTTTCTTTTTGGGTTTGTCGCGCGTTGGTTCGCAGTCCGCGGTTCGCGGTTCGTCGGTGCACCGGCCATGGACCGCTCGGTGCGAGAGCTCTCCCAGGTCACGGCCGACCATCGTCGATCGAGCGGACCGCCGATCGAGCCGAGCCGCCACGCCACACCACGCCACGGACGACCCAGGCCCGACACGACACAGCTCCGCGGTACGAGCCGAGTCGCGCCGAGTCGCGTCGCGCCGAGCCGAGTCGAGCCGAGTCGCGCCGAGTCGAGCCGAGCCGAGCCGCCACGCCACGCCACGGACGACCCAGGCCCGACACAGCTCCGCAGTACGAGCCGAGTCGCGCCGAGTCGAGTCGCGTCGAGTCGAGTCGAGTCGACTCGCGCCGAGTCGAGCCGAGCCGAGCCGAGCCGAGCCGAGCCGAGCCGAGCCGAGCCGAGCCGAGCCGAATCGAGTCGAGTCGAGCCGAGTCGAATCGAGTCGAGTCGAGCCGAGTCGAGAGTCGACCAGCTAGAGCGCGATCTCGCCGCTGCGGGCCTGACTGACGTAGTTCTCCACCGCCCAGCGCTCGGGACGACCGACCTCGACGACCGGCGAGGTGACGACGTCGGCGAGGCGCCCCCAGAACTGGATACGGCGACCGACCCAGCGGGGGTCCTCGCCCTTCGGCGGGACCTGGATCGCCCGGAGACGGAGCGCCGCGTGGTTGCGAAACCACGACCCAGACTCGCGATCGCGGACGCCCACACACTCGTCCTCACGGAGGTGATACTCGGTAAACTTGGTGGCAAAGACCCGATGTCGGCGGCGGTTCTCAGCTAGATCAGACATGTAGGCAAATGTCGCCTAAGGTCGGACATCGATCCAAGAAAGCGACCCGAACGCGAGCCGTGCGCGAGTCGCGGTCAAAGCTGCGCGACGCCTGCTATGCTCCCGTCGTGGCGTCCGCCAGCTCCTTCGCCCTCCCCCGCTTCGGCCGGGGCCCGCTCGTCTACAGCCTGACGATCGCCCTCATCAACATGCTGATCGCCGATCAGCCCTACGCCGCCCACCTGGTGCTCGGCCCAGGCTTTGTCGAGTCCCGAGAGTACTGGCAGCCGCTCAGCGCCCTCTTCCTCTATCCCGAGGGCCGGATCGACGGGCTTATCGGCACCTTCCTGATCCAGTGGATCATCGGCACGTCGGTGGCCGACAGGCTCGGCCTTGGCCGCTACTTCGCGCTCCTCTTCGGTGCAGGCCTCTGCGGCACGCTGACCCTCGCGCTCCTCAGCCTCGCGCTTCCGAGCGCGCTCGCGACGACCGTCGGCGGTTCCCTCCCCGGCGATCTTGCGGCAGTGGTCGCCTTTGGGGTCCTCTTTGACCGACGTCAGCTCCGGCTCTTCGGCGCTCTCCCACTCACCGCGCGCTCGCTGAGCCTGCTCATCGCCGGCCTCGCCCTGCTCGCCCCTCCCCTGCGCGGCGCCCCCTGGTCCATCGTCGTCGTCCACGCCGCGGCGATGTCCTCCGCCTTCCTCGCGATCGCCCGCCCCTGGCGTCGCGGGCCCCGGTCGGGCAAAGTCGGCAAGCGCCGGTCCCCGAAGAAGCGCAAGGCGAACCATCTTCGCCTCGTCAACTGACCGGCCCCGTTACGCCGTGCCGAGCAAGCGCCCAGAGGATCCCGACTTCGGGCTGACAACGACCTTTCAGCCGCCGACCGCGTCGCGTCAGGTCCGACGGGTCGTGCTCCGGGTCACGGAAGGCCCCGACGAGGGCGCACAGATCCAGGTCACCCGCTCACGGCTGACGATAGGTCGCGCCTCCGTCAACGATCTCGTGCTCAACGACACCTCGGTCTCCGGCGTCCACGCCGAGCTCCTGGTCGACCGTCGCGGGATCCTCCTCCGCGATCTCGGGAGCACCAACGGTACGCAGGTCCAGGGGGTGAGGATCCGCGAGGTCTGGCTCGATCCAGGGATCAACATCCAGATCGGCAAGACGACGATCAACTTCCTCACCGCCGACGAGGTCGACGTCCCGATCTCGCGGAGCGATCATTTTGGCGCGCTCTACGGCGCGTCGACGGCGATGCGCGAGGTCTTCGCGATCCTCGAGCGGATCGCCGGGACCGAGATGAGCGTGCTGATCCAAGGCGAGACCGGGACCGGCAAGGAGCTGGTCGCCCGCGCCCTCCACGACGAGTCCCCGCGCCGTCGCGGCCCCTTCGTCGTGCTCGACTGCGGCTCGCTCCCGCGAGAGCTGGCGGAGGCGTCGATCCTCGGCCACAAGAAGGGCTCGTTCACGGGCGCCACCTCGGACCGAGCCGGCGCCTTCGAGGAGGCCAACCGCGGCACCCTCTTCCTCGACGAGATCGGCGAGCTGCCGCTGGAGCTTCAGCCCAAGCTCCTCCGGGTGCTCGACCGCCGCGAGGTCCAGCGCCTCGGCGAACACCAGGTGCGCAAGGTCGACGCCCGGGTGGTCGCGGCGACCCACCGGGATCTCCGGGCGATGGTCAGCCGCGGCGAATTCCGCGAGGATCTCTACTTCCGACTCTCGGTGATGGACGTCGAGCTGCCACCGCTGCGCGATCGCGGCGAGGACGTGATCATGATCGCCGAGCGCTTCCTCGACGCCTTCCGGGCGACCCGCGGCCAGGCGCCAGCGCTCGGGATCCAAGCCCGCACCGCGCTCCTCGCCGAGCGCTGGCCGGGCAACGTCCGTGAGCTGAAGAACACGATCGAGCGCGCTGCCTACCTGGCCCTCGGGACCATCGAACCCAGCGATCTTCACCTCGGCAAGAGGGCCGCTCCGCCACCGCCGAGCGCTACCGCTGAGGCCAGTCAGAGCGCCACCGGCGGCTTCCCAGAGGAGCTCTTCGCCACCCCCTTCAAGGCGGCGAAGCAGGAGCTTATCGACGAGTTTGAGCGCCGCTACTTCGCCCGCCTGCTGACCCAAACGGGCGGCAACCTCAGCCGCGCCGCGGCCGAGGCGGGGATCACCCGCTACTACCTTCGAGAGCTGGTCAAGCGCCTGAAGATCCCGCGCTCGGGGGTCGAGCCATGAGCGCTAGACCCAGCCCCTTCGGCGGAGCCACGCACCCCGCCCTCGCCCTCGCCCTCACCCTCGCCCTCGCCCTCATGCAGGCCTGCGGCGGCGAGGCCAAGACCCCCGAGGCCGCCGCGAAGGCGTTTGTTGAGGCGGCCCAGCGCGGCAACACGGCCCAGCTCTTGCCGCTCCTCGAGAGCGCCGCCGCCAACCGCCTGCAGACCGCGGCGGAGCGGGCGAGCCACCACGTCGGCGGCCGGCGGACGATCGTCCCCCACGAGATGTTGCAGATCGCTGACGTCGACCCGATGCTCCGGATCGCCCGGGTCGAGGTCGTCGAGAGCAGCGAGAGCACAGCCCGCGTCCGCCTCTACGGTAGCCAAGAGCAGACCGCAGAACTCTCGCTCGTCTTTGAGGACGACGCCTGGCGAGTCCAGATCCCGACCCCAACGCCCCTAGCCAACACGCCATGACCGCCCACAGCGCCACCGGCCCGACCACGCCACCGACCACCGCCAGGCAAGCGCTCGCGTGGGCCATCACCTGGATCCTCCCGCTCATCCTCGGCACCGCGGTGGTCTTCGCCTATCTCTTCATGATCGTGCCGGCGACGGATCGCCCTTGGTACATGCCGCCGACGCCAAAGCCCGGCAAGAGCGTGATCTTCCGCAGCCTCAACCACGTCCACCAGGTCTCCGACGACGCGCAAGCGAAGGCGGAGCGCAAGGCGAGGCTCGAGGAGCGCCGTAGGGCCGTCAAACCCAAGGGGACCACCACGATCGATGCGGTCATAGACCCCTCTGCCGGGCCGAATCCAGTGACGGGGCCGGGGAGCGCGAGCGCGGCCAAGCCCGCGGCGGAGCTCGACCCGACGATCGCGGACGCGGCGGTCACGGGCCAAACCTTTACGAGCCCGCGCAGCCGCGCCGAGCTCGACAGCCTCTGGAAGGAGTACGGTGGCACCCCCTTCGACGGCGAGCCTATCGACGAGCGTTGGGCCCAGGCCCACAGGTCGCTGCACTACCAGCTCTTCGCGCTGACCCGCGACGCCGCCTTTGACGGGGCTCCCGATGCTCCGGCTGTCAGCCTCCGCGAGGCCAAGTGCCGCTCGATCCGCTGTGAGCTCGTTCTCGCGAGCGCGTACCACCACGAGCTGACGATCCTCGCCGACTCGCTCGCCGACCTGCGGCTGAAGAAGGCGTCGCTCTGGCGAGGCTTTGACCGCGACGCCATCCAGAGCCAGCCCGCCCGCTCCGGCGACGGCAAGGTCTACGAGCTCCGCCTCGTCGTCGCCTTCGCCAGCGATCTTGCGGACCCGGCGAAGGTCAGCCTCGGCAAGCGGAAGATCTTGCCAAAAAGCCAGATGAGCCTGACGGGCGCGACCCACGGCTAGCTGCCCAGGCAGAGTTCGTCCTGCTCCTGCCCGCGCGCTCTCCAGCCCTCACAGGCCCTCTCGACTCCGCCGAAACTTGCGCTACAGCCCGGTACTGTCACAGCCCCTCCCAGAACGCCCCTGCGCGCCGAACGGCCGCAATCCCACGAATTCGGGCGTTTCTGTGAGGGCCTTGTCCTACGTCATGCGACCGGGCGCTACGTCGTGCCACTGGTTTGGCAAAACTCTGTGAAAAGCGGGCCGGGTTCAGACGTGTCGCAGGCGTGGAACGAGAGGCAGTCGTCCCGACCCGTTTGAATCCGCGCTCGGTTCTCGCGGCCAGTGCGTCAGCCGGCCGGTGAGTCGTCCGCGGCTCCGAGATGGGACGCTAGTCCCCGAAGCTGGCGAGCCCTTGTGGTGAGATCACGCGCACTTTCTGAGCAGCCCTCTCCGGCCGCGGCGTTGCAGCGCCGGCAGCGATGCCGGTGTGCGCCAGCTCGGGCGTCTACGTCCCCCGCGACACCCACGGCTGCGACGCGGCGGTGCTCGTCCGGGAGCACGTCGCCCGATTCCTCGAGCACGTCGAGGAGGGCAGTCATGCCCCGCTGCCCGACTTCCTCCAGGACGAGCTGCGCGGCTTCCCCGTGTGCGGCGACTTCTCGCAAGGCTTCGTGCGGACAGCGTGCCGGCGCTGCGGCGACGAGCTGCGTGTCCCCTTCCCGTGCAAGGGCCGCGGCTTCTCTCCGTCGTGCATGGGCCGGCGCATGGCCGAGGGAGCCGCGCTCCTCGTCGACCACGTCTTGCCGGCGGTCGGCTACCGCCAGTGGGTGCTCTCCTTCTCGGGGCCCTTGACCGTACGCCTCGGCTGCTGGTTGCCCACAAACAGGCCACCTGACCGCCACCGCATCGTGAGCAAATAGTCCGATCGATCTGAGCGTCACGACGCCGACGACCTCGACCGGAGCTACGCCGCGCCTTCGCACGAGTCGCCGTCGGTGATCGGATGGTCACATGTCCTCGGGCGAAAATATCTATTGACAATGGTCTAC
>Ga0316189_10005123_pt1 | contig 12571 bp, 16 predicted proteins | sample LowCovwburrow_MG_FD_204930 | JGI IMG/M metagenome (GOLD analysis project Ga0316189, IMG submission 204930) | Coastal sediment microbial communities from Maine, United States - Lowes Cove worm burrow | ecosystem: Environmental > Aquatic > Marine > Coastal > Sediment | place: USA: Maine... | reverse complement strand
CCCGGGCGGCACCCGCGGCGGCCATCACGGCGTCGGGCTCCGTCGCCCGTCGTGCCCCGACGATCGCCACGGATAGGTCCCCAGCTTCATGCATCAGCACGCCGGTGTCGCTTTCCATCGCGAGCCAGGGAAACTCGGCAGCCGCGCGAAGGGACCCGAGTGTCTCGGCCGGCTGCTCTCGGTCGCGCTGGCCGGGCAAGACGGCTGTCGCGCCGAGGCGGTTGAGGATGCCCACCATCGTCTTCGCGTTTCGATTCGCCTGGTCCACGCGTTCGGGAGCCAGCGGGGCGGCGTCGAAAAAGGCGTCTCCGGCAACCACGAACAAGAGTGGGACATCGCCCTCGCGAAGCGTCCTGATCTGGGCGGCCAGTCGGTCAATTCCGCCAAGCGGGTCACTCGTGCAGCCGCAAGGCTCGAGGTAGCCCTTGAGGTCGGTCACGACGGCAAGGCGCAGGGCGGGCTTCGCCTCGGCGGCGGGTTTGCGGCCCAGGCTGCACCCGAGGCACAGAGCCAGGCTCAAGACGGCAAGGAAGCATCGCATCCCCCTGGTTCTAGCAACCGTGGGGGCCGCGGCAAAAAGCCTGGCACGGCGGCGGCTTGACGGGGGGGCGGGCTCTGACTAGCTTCCGGCGTCTTTCGGGTGGGTCAGGACCCGCCGCTTACGAGGAATTCATGGTCAAGGTTCGACTGGCACGCGCCGGGGCGAAGAAGCGTCCCTACTATCACATCGTCGTCACCGACAAAGAAAAGCCCCGTGACGGGCGCTTCATCGAACAGATCGGCACGTACGACCCGAGTCGTCCCATCGCGGAAGCCCGCGTGGACTTCCCCCGTCTCGACTACTGGGTCGGCGTGGGCGCACAGGTGAGCGATCGCGTCCGAGACGTCGTCAAAGAGCACAAAAAGGCCGCGGCTGCTGCAGCCGACGCGTCCTAGGCGGTCAATTCGGTGGCAGGAGACAGGCTTCAGGACTTGATCGCGTACATCGCGAGCTCGTTGGTGGACGAGCCCGACGCAGTCGAGGTGAACGTCGTCGACGAGGATCGCGCGATCGTGCTCGAGCTCACGGTTGCGCCCGACGACCTCGGCAAGGTGATCGGCAAAGAGGGCCGCACGGCCCGCGCGATGCGCACCTTGTTGTCGGCCACTTCGGCCCGTATGCGTAAGCGCGCCATCCTCGACATTCTAGAGTAACCTCGCAGCACCTGTGACCGACGGTGCTGAAACGGTGTCCTGGATCGAGCTTGGCGTAATCGCGAAGCCACACGGCGTGACCGGAGAGCTGCGCGTGCACGTATTCAATTCTGAGTCGACGCTTCTTCGAGAGCTTGCCGAGGTGTTCCTGATCGGCGAGGAAGGTGAGGAGCCTGCACTGGTCGAAGTCGAGTCGACCCGACAGGGGCCGAAGGTGCTCCTCATGCGTTTGGCCGGCGTAGGGTCACGGGAAGACGCCGACGCGCTGCGCGGGTACGCCCTGTGCGTTCCACGCGAGGCACTGCCGGACCTCGAGGAAGGCGAGTACTACCATGCTGACCTGATCGGCCTGCTTGCCCTCGACGGTGACGAGACGATCGGCGAGGTAATCGACGTGATCGACTACCCAAGCGCGGAGTGTCTGAAGATTCAGCGTCCAGGCGGCTACATCGAAGTTCCGATGCTCCCTCGCTGGCTCGACCGGGTCGACGTGAAGGCAGGCAAGGTGCACCTCAAGGATGTCGACGATATCCCTTTGCAGAGGCGCTCTTGATGCGTTTTGAAATCGTCACTCTCTTTCCCGAGCTCTTCGAGGTTCTGAACCACGGTCTACTTGGCAAGGCGCGGGAAGTGGGACGGGTGGAGGTGCACACGATCACCCCGCGTCGGTTCACCACCGACCGGCACCGCACGGTCGACGACGCGCCCTACGGCGGAGGTAGCGGCATGGTGCTGATGCCTGGGCCAATCGCCGAGGCGCTCGATCACCTGGACGAGGCAAGGGCAGGGCGCGTGTCACACCGCGTGCTCCTCACGCCCCAAGGGGACCGATTCACGCAGGCACACGCACGCCGCTTCTCCGAGCTAGATTCCCTGACACTGGTGTGCGGCCGCTACGAAGGCTTCGACGAGCGCATCCGCGGCTTGGTCGACGAGGAGATCTCGCTCGGCGACTTCGTGTTGCTCGGCGGCGAGGTCGCCGCACTCGCGGTGCTCGAGGCCACGGCGCGACTTCTGCCCGGCGTTCTCGGAAACGAAGAGTCGGCAGCGGACGAGTCGCACGCCGAAGGGCTTCTCGAGTACCCCCAGTACACGCGGCCGGAAGAGTTCAGAGGTGAGAAGGTGCCGGAGATCCTGCGCTCCGGAAACCACGGCGCGATCGCGCGCTGGAGACGCAAGGAATCACTGCGCCGAACCTTGGAGCGCCGACCGGACTTGCTGGAATCTGCGGACCTCTCAGACGAAGACCGGGCGATCCTCGACGAAATCCACGCGGAACGCTGACGCTGGCACCTCTCAAGACATGAGGGGGCGCGAGCCCGCAGGGCGAAGCTCGGCGCCAAAGGCGCCGCCAAGGCATTGCAAAGCAATGCCGCGGAGGGAGGACTACGCGGTGGGGGTGGGCGGGTCGGATGTAACAAAACCCTCCCGACGCCAATCGCGCACTGGCGCTGTCGCCGACACTGGCGCTGACACTGTCATCTGCGGTAGATCCGAACTCATGCCCCGCTTCCGCCACGAGTACCGTCAAGACACCGACACCGTCTTTGCACTGATCACCAACCCCGACGCACTCACGAAGCGCTGCGAGGCGCTCGGAGAAAGGGACGTGAAGGTCGAGGTGAGCGAAGAGGCCGGGACGACCAAAATTCGGATTGCGCGCGAGGTCGAGCAAGAGCTGCCGGGCTTCGCGAAGAGGCTCTTCAAGCCGACCAACGTGCTCGTCGAAAAGGAAGAGTGGCAAAGCAGCGGCGACCGCAAGACGGCGAAGGGCCACCTCAAGATCGTCGGAACCGGCGCCACCTTCGATTCGACCATCACGCTGTCCCCACAAGGCGCCGGCTGCGTGTACGAGATCGACTTCAAGGTCACCGCGAAGGCGCCCTTAATCCGAAAGAAGCTCGAGGCCTTCATCGGCGAAACGGCTCTCGAGAGCCTCCGCAAACAGCACGAGCACTACGCTAGCGTGTTGCGATAGTGGTAGCATCGCTGTGCTCGTGTCGATCCGCCTCTTCACCTTCATCTTCTGTCTGACTTTCCTTTCACTCACGAGCACCTCTGGCGCGCAGGGCAACGACCGCACCTGGGAGCAGAAACACGAGGACGGCCTCAGCGCCTCGCGACTCTCCGTGTCCATCGCATCGGTCAACGTCTTTCTGATGCCCTGGGCTGGCGCGACCTGGCTCGCCAACGGTCGAGGTCACGCTCGACAAGACTGGCGCAACGCCAGCTTCGTTCTCGCGTCGCTTTCGTTCGCCGGCGCCGTGGCGAACATCGCCTGGCTCGTCCCGGCGGGCAAGTCGCTCCACGACTACAAGCAACGGACAGGCGAGTGGATGACCGTTCGACGCGCGCGCACCAACCTTGGTTTCACGAGCGTCGACACGGCCTTCAGGATCTCAGGCATGATTGGTGGCGCCATCGCCATGTCCCGCGACAACCGTGGCCCTGGCTATGTGCTTCTGATTCCCAACGCCATTGTCCTCCCGTTCCACATCTGGGCGCTCTACGCGACCAGCCGCGAGCTCAAGTCCCGCAAGCGGGAAACCAGCTCGGAGCGAGCTCCAAGGGTCCAGCCCACCGGATCCGGCTTCAGGTTCTGACACTGGCGCTGGCGCTGACACTGCAGTAGAGGCCCCCGCGTGTCCCCGACCTACCTCGCACTCGTCCACCATCCCGTCCTCGACCGTGCAGGCGACGAGGTCACCACCTCGGTGACCAATCTGGATGTCCACGACATCGCGCGGAGCTCTCGGACCTACGGGCTTCGCGGCTACTTCGTCGTGAATCCCATCGAAGCTCAGCGTCCAGTCGTGCAGAAGATCATCGAGCACTGGTCCACAGGGGCCGGAGTGAAGCGTTTTCCAGAGCGGACCGAGGCGATTGCCTTGGTTCGCGTGGCGCGCTCGATCGAGGAGGCGATCGCCGAGATCGAACAGCAGGAAGGGGAAACGCCTCGCTTGGTAGCCACTTCGGCCAAGGGCGGGGCGGATCGGAGCTCATACGCAGAAGAGGTCAGAGAGCTCGAGAAAGAGGACCGACCGACGCTCCTTCTCTTCGGTACTGGTCATGGGCTGAGCCCAAGTGTTTTGCAGCGTTGTGACGCCATCCTGGCGCCGATCGACGGGCCGACCGAGTTCAACCACCTCTCGGTCCGCGCGGCGGTCGCGATCACGCTGGATCGGCTTTTCGCTCGGAAATAACCGGCCAACAACCCGATTTGACCCCCTTTTGAGCCCGTGCTACCTCCGGGCTCCGTTTCGTAAGAGGCCTAGTGATGAGTGGAACCGTTCCTGAAATCGAAGCGATTGAGAAGTCGCAACTCCGTGACCGTCCCGCATTTCGCGTGGGCGACACGCTCAACGTCCACTTCCGCATTCGGGAGGGCGAGAAGGAGCGAGTCCAGGTCTTCAAGGGCGTCGTGATTCGCAAGACCCGCGGCGGGGCCGGGGCAACCTTCACGGTCCGCAAGGTGTCCGGCGGTGTCGGCGTTGAGCGTATCTTCCCGCTCCACTCGCCGCGCATCGAGAAGCTCGAGGTGGCGGCCCGCGGCCACGTGCGCCGCTCGCGCCTCTACTACCTTCGCGGCCTCCGGGGCAAGAAGGCACGTCTCCGCGAGCGCCAGCGCCACGCTTAGCGCGCGGATCTTTTCGCGTGTAGGCGGCTTACCTCCTCGCTCACTCCCTGCGAGGTACGGATGTACCTGTCGGTCGTTCGCTCCGGGGGCGCTCGGCCACAAACACAAATCGCCGCGCTAGGTTGTTGGTTCGCGGACGGTTAGGGTCGACTCTTTGAAGTCGTTTGTGTTGGGTTCGTGGACCCAGAGGCGGCGCTCGGCGACTTTGCCGTTCATGACGCTGACGACGATGTACGCACACGGCCACATGAGCTGGCCATTGTTTGCAAAGGTCGCTGCGTCTTCCTCCGAGAAGTAAGCTCCCGCATCGCAATGCGAGTGGTAAATGACCTTCACGGGACGGCCGTCGGCCTGGCCCTGCTCGAAGGTGCGCGCGGCGCGCAGCTCGTTGATCTTGAAGTACATGTTCGAGGTGCGCGGGAACGTCACCGGGTCGAGCTTGTGATACTTGTCGGCTTCGTTTTCCTCGCGTTGGAGGGCATCGAGCACGGCAGGCTCTTCGGCCGGGCCGAAGACGAAACCACAACTCTCGCTCGGATAGCATTCGAGCGCGTGCTGCTCGATCTCGTCCATTACCGCCTTGTCGATCTGTAGATCACCCGCAATCCAGGGCAACGATTCACCACTCATAGTGCTTCTCCCACTTCATCGGCGCGAAGTAGCGGTCGCCGCGGTCACACGCGATGGCGACGATGCAGCCTTCACCGATACGCTTGGCGATTTCGAGCGCTCCAGCAACGTTGGCGCCGGTCGAGTGTCCGACGTGTAGGCCTTCTTGGGCGGCCAAGCGGTCGGACATGTCCCAGCCGGCTTCGGTGCCGACCGGTAGAATCTCATCGGGCAACTTCGGATCGAAGATCTCGGGCACGATCGAGCTCTGCATGTGCTTGAGACCTTCGAGCCCGTGGAGGGCCTCCGCAGGCTCGACGGCAATGCACTCGATCTTACGGGAGTGCTCGCGAAGGCGCCGCGTCGTTCCCATACAGGTCCCGCTCGTCCCGAGCCCGGCGACGAAATGGGTAATCTCATCGCCCACCTGCTCGAGGATCTCGCTACCCGTGCCAAGGTAGTGCGCCCGCGGGTTCGATGGGTTCGAGTATTGGTCCGGATAGAAATAGCGCTCCGGATCTTCGGCGACGAGCTTTCGAACCTGGACGATCGCGCCATCGGACCCTTCCATCGGATCGCTGTAGATGATCTCCGTTCCGAACGCCTGCGTGATGTCCTTGCGCGCCTTGGAAACGTTGGACGGCATCACCAATTGGACACGGTAGCCCATCGCCGCGCCAAACAAGCTGTACGCCACCCCGGTGTTGCCGCTGGTCGCATCGATCAGGATCTTGTCGCTCGTGAGCCTGCCGTCTTCGATCGCGTCAAGCATCATCTGCCGGGCAGGGCGGTCCTTCACGGAGCCGCCCGGGTTCGCGTACTCGAGCTTCAAATAGATCTTCACGCCCGGCACGTCCTTCTCGATGGAGCGCAAGCGCACGATCGGCGTGTTGCCCACCGCCTCGACGATTGATTCCATCTTCCGAAAGCGCATCACTCCTCGGGGCTCAACCGAACATCGCTTGGGAACTCGCGCCGGTCACCGACTCCGAGTGTCAACTTGAGATGCTCCACGGCGCAGAACGCGCCCATCACAGCAGCCGCTGGCTCATTGAGGAACGGCGCCCCTGCGAACCACGCGACCTCGCCTGGTTCCGGCACCCGAACCGCGCGTCCGCGTTCGGTCTCCGTGTAGCCGGCTCGTCGCAAGTAGTCCGCCGCCACGGCAAACGCGCTCGCATCGGAAGCCGCTCCGGCCGTGAACTCGGCGTCGAGCAGCCGCTCCTGGCCTGCCTCGCCGATTTCGCCGAGGAGGAGCTGCCGCGCGTAACGACGCCGCGCTGCGGCGCCGAGGCTCAACGCCCGCCCGCGATCGCCGGCACGATGCTCAGAGTGTCGCCATCCTTGAGCGCCGTCTCGAGGTTGTCGAGGAACCGAATGTCCTCATCGTTCGCGTAGAGGTTCACGAAGCGACGCACGCCCTTGTCGTCACACAAGCGATCCTTCATCCCCGGGTGATTGGCCTCGAGGTGCTCGATGACCTCGGCCACCGTGCCACCGTCCGCGGGGACCTCGTCGGCGCCACCGGTCAATGTTCGAAGGGGGGTTGGAATACGTACCGTAACAGCCATGTTCGTTCCTTTCTGAGCCCTAACAGATGGGGTCTCGGTTCACGCCGCGCAAGCCGCGGTGTACCGCTCCACCCGAAGGTCTTGAATCTCTCCATTACACAACGGACAGTCGCTCCGCCGACGAACAAGCGTCTTGCGAAGCGCGCCCCGAAGCGCGTCGTAGTGCCAAAGCTCGCCCTCGGGGCGTTCCCCCTCGAGCAAGCGAAACGCAAAGGCGGCTTGAAGCGCGCCAAGCACGCCGACCACCGGTCCGACCACGCCGGCCTCGGCGCAGGTCTCGATTCCGTCGCGCGGGATGTCCTCGAAGAGGCAGCGCATGCACGCCGAGCCGGGCAGGGCGCAAAACGCCCAGCCTGCCCATCGAACCGCCCCCGCTTGGATTGCAGGCACTTCGGCGATGTGTGCGGCGTCGGCGACTAGAAACTTGGTCGCGAGGTTGTCGGCCCCTTCGATCACCATCGTGTGCTCCGAGAGAAGTCCGAGTGCGGTGTCCGGAACGAAGCGCCCCTCCACCGTGCGAACCGAGAGCCCGGGGCGGAGCGCCTGCACGGCGGCCTTGGCACGCTCGATCTTCGAGCGCCCGACGTCGGCGTCCCCGTAGAGCGTCTGTCGGTGCAAGTTGCTCTCGTCGACCAGGTCGTCATCGACGATGGTGACATGCTCGATCGAGCTTTTGGCGAGCAGACGCAGCACCGGAGATGACAAGCCGCCTGCGCCAACGACGAGTGCACGTGACTCGGCGCTCATTGGAAGTACTGCCCTAAGCTGAAGTAGCGCTCGCCTGTGTCGCACAAGATGGTCACGACGGTCTTGCCGGGCCCGAGCTCGCTGGCCACCTGTTTCGCCGCGCAGACATTCGCGCCCGCACTGATACCGAGGAGCAACCCCTCGTGGGTCGCGAGTGCGAGCTTGGTGTCCCATGCGTCCTGGTCCGACACACCAATCACTTCGTCGACCGTGTCCGGGTGGTAATTGTCGGGGACGAAGCCGGCGTTCAGACCCTGGATTTTCGTGGGTCCTGGCTCGCCACCGATCAGAACCGGGCTGGCCGCTGGCTCGACGGCGATCACTCGCGTGCGCGGATTGCGCGCCTTGAGCGCCTCGCCCACGCCACTCACCGTGCCGCCGGTCCCCACCGCAGCGACGAACGCGTCGATGGTCTGGCCCTCGAAGGCCTGCAGCAGCTCGGCTGCGGTCGTCCGCATGTGAACTCCCGGATTCGCGGGGTTGGAAAACTGCTCGGGCATGAACGCGCCACGCTCTTGGACCACGCGTCGCGCGGCTTCCATCGCGCCTTCCATGACGCGCTCCGGCTCGGTGAGTACGATCTCGACACCGTACGCTTCGAGCAGCGCGCGACGTTCGAGTGACATGCTCGCCGGCATCGTGAGCACGAGCTTGTAGCGCTTGCGCGCGCACACCAGTGCGAGCCCGATGCCGGTGTTACCACTCGTCGGTTCAACGATGGTGTCGCCTGGCTTCAAACGCCCCTCGGCTTCCGCAGCTTCGATCATCGCCAGGCAGATGCGGTCTTTGACCGAGCCACCCGGGTTGAGATGCTCGCACTTGCCCCAAATCGTGGCGCCGCCTTCGGGCGACAGCCGACGCAACTGAACAACCGGGGTTTCGCCTACGAGATCGAGGACGCTATCGACGACGGGAGCAGGCATTAGATGGAGTAGACGTAGCGGCGAGGGGGAGCGCGGCGCACGCCGTGTGCGTCGCCTCGGTCACATAGATCTTGGATCGTGATGGCGTCGAAGCACGCCTCGATACTGTCGGAAAGCTCCGAAAACGCATTTTCTGTAACCACCCTACTAGTCTCGTCACCGTCGCCGTTGCCATCGCCACTCGTCAGCAGGATGGGACCCTCGAGCGCGCGCACGATGTCGCCAAGCCGGATGTCGTCGGGATCCATCGCCAGGGCATAGCCGCCGCGCGGCCCCCGCTTCGAAGTCACCAGGCTGGCCCGCTTGAGGTCCTGGAAAATTTGCTCGAGAAAGCGCGGGGGAATCGCCTGCCGCCGCGAAATGTCCTTGATCTGCGTGGCCTTGCCACCGCTATGAAAAGCGATGTCGAAGATGGCGCGCACACCGTATCGACCTTTGTTGGAGAGCTTCACCGAGTGGAATATATGGGTTCCCACATCGGAATTGTCAACAATGGGCTTACTGTCGCAGACGGAAGCGCGAGCCCCCAGGGCGAAGCCCGGCGCCAGCGGCGCCGCCAAGCGCGAGCGCAGCGATGGGCGCGGAGGCACGCTGCTCACTCGCGTGAGAGTGATGCTGAGACTACGGGTGGGGGTGGGCGGGTGGTGTAACAAAAACCACTACCGCCCCCTGGATCAAGGCCATCCGCACTCGACCTATTCGGCTGGCTCCGCCGGAACCCGTCCGTGAACCCGCGAAGGCCTCTCATCCTCCGGAACCGTCGCAAGCCCCTCGCCCCGATGCAGCGACGCCCTTTCGAGGATGGCCTCGCAAAGGCCACCGAAGTCGTAGCCTGCGCCCGCCGCGATTTTCGGAAGGAGCGAGGTCGGGGTCATGCCGGGAAGGGTGTTGACCTCGAGCACGTATTCGTTTTCATCCGCGGTGACGAGCAGGTCCACCCGGGTTGCTCCGGTCGCGCCGACGGCATGTACCGCGCGCTCGGCTAGGTTTAGGACGCCCTGGTAGCGGGTAGGCGAAAGCCGGGCTGGAAAGTGATACTCGCTCTGGCCCTTTTGGTACTTCGACTTGTAGTCGTAGAAACCGCCCTTGGGCTCAATCTCGATGGCGCCAAGCGCGTTGCCGTCGAGCAGGCCGACCGCCACCTCCCGGCCGCGGATCAAGCGCTCGACGAGAATCCAATCATCGAACCGAGCCGCGTCTTCACAGCGCTGTTTCAGCTCGCTCAGTCCATTCGCGGCGCCCGCGCCAACACTCGATCCCCCGCTTCGCGGCTTGACGAAGCTCGGGAAGCCGAACGAGCTGTGAATCTGTTCGAGGCGGCCGAGGTCGTCTCGGCGCACCACGTAGTACGGAGGCGTCGGCACATTGTAGAGGCGGAAAAGCTCCTTGCTCTTGAGCTTGTCCATCGCGAGCGCGCTCGCGAGAACGCCGGAACCGGTGTAGGGAATCCCCATCGTTTCGAGCATCCCCTGGATGCAGCCGTCTTCGCCGTAGGTCCCGTGCAGCGCGATTACGGCCAGGTCGATGGTGGTCTGGCGGAGCACCCGGTCGATGTCGCCGTCGACGAACACCTTTTGCACGCGATAGCCGCGCGCTTTGAGGGCCTCGTACATCGCTTCGCCGGTCTTGATGGAGATGTCGCGCTCCGCGCTCACGCCCCCAAGCAGGATGCCGATCTCTTTGTTCTTCATTCCATTCTCCTTGGCCGACTCTCTATGCGAAGAGCGGGCCAACCCCACCTGTCCCCGAAAACCACGCATGATGGCTCGGAGCCCGTGTCTGCGGTGCCACGAAGGCGATGCCCGTCTGACACGAAAGAACGCTGCCCATACCGCTCCGGCTGTAACAGCGGCGATCGGCCAGAGCCAATTACCGGCAAGGCCGCTCGTATGGCCTTCGGGCCTTTTGAAGTCAAATCCACAGGGGTTAACACATGTCCCGAGACTTTCAGCGACCGTTTCGTTGCTTCGCCGGTGTCGCAGTGGTACCGAGGGGAGTGACAAATGCGGGTCATGAGGCCCGCAAACCTTTCAACCACGATTTTGTCCGGTCGGAGTGCGAACGAGCATGGCGCTTAGCCCTCAGGGCAGCGGGTCGATGCGCGGGTGGAGCGGTTCAACGCTCCCCGATGCCATGGGCTTCGCGAATGCCATGGCCCTTGCGCCGCTCACCATCGCCCACCGGAGTGACAGGAACGAATACACCAATGACATTCACGGAAGCAGCCGTGGAGGTTCTCCGCAGCGTCGGAAAGCCCCTCCACTACAAGAAAATCACCGAAATCGCGATCGAGAAGAACCTTCTATCGCACGTCGGTAAAACACCCGAAACCACGATGAGCTCGAGGCTCGCGACCATGGTCAAGAAGGACCGGGGGGATGCGCCGATCATCAAGGTCAAGCCCGGCGTCTTCGCCCTCCGCGACTCGGCCGAAGAGGTCGAGGAGGAGACGGCAGACAGCACTCCGCCGCAGAGCGACACGCCCGAGGCGGCCCAGGCCAGCGAGGAAGCTCCTGAAGGCGCCGACGAAGCCGAGGCCCAAGAAGCTGAGGAAGAGCCGAGCATTGCCGCGCAAGGGCTACCAGGCGCAGATGTTTTCCCCGAGGAAGATGACGACGACGAGCTGATCCTCGCCAACCTCGATGAGGACTCGGGGGAGGGTCGCCGCACCCGCAAGCGCCGCCCCCGTCGCCGCCGCGACCGGGATTCCGAGGGCGGCAGCCAGAGCGAGGCCCGCGAACCGCGGGAGCCCCGCGAACCACGTGAAGCCCGCCCGGAGCGACGCTCCCCTGCACGCCGACGGCCTCGGAAGGAGCCCGAAGCACCCGCCAACCGAGCCGCCGAGGCCGGCGAGCCGGTGGGCCGGGACCTGTCCGATGCCATCGAAACAGCCCTGAGAAGCCGCGGGCGCCAGGCCCGGAGTCTCTTGCAGGTGGCGGAGAACCTGATTGAAGGCGGCCGGCTGGCCGGCTCCGCTGCCACCCTGGCACCGACCTTGTCGGCTGCGATCCGGGGCGACAATGCCAAGCGCCGTGCGAACGGAGGACGGCCGAGGTTCCGAGAGAGGGAGGGTCAGGTATCGCTCCTCGAATGGGATCTCCCGAGTGACGCGGTCAACGCAGAGCGCGACGCGGTGCGGGCGGCCGACCGCCAGCGGCACAGCGTCCGCCGGGCATTGATCAAGCGTCTGAAGGACCTCCCCGACGGCGCTCTCCTCGAGCTCCTGGCAGCGTGGCTCAATGCCGTCGGAGTGCACTCGCTCCGCGCGGTGAGAGCCGACGGAGACTTCAACCTAGCCGGCACGCTGCGACGCGGACCCGAAGAGACCCCGCTGGCGATCAGCATCTACAAAGGACGGAAGCCGGTCGACAAGGACGCCATCGTCGCGTTGCGTGGCGGGCTGCACAACTTCGACCATGCACGCATCGGATGGGTGATCACCCTCGGGAAGACTGTCGACGGCACTGCCACGGAAGGGCACGCCGAAGGCGCAGCACCCTGCGCGGTGTTCGATGGCGACGCACTTGCGGCCTCGATGGAAGAAGTCGGTGTGGGTCTTCAACGCGTGTCCCTGCCTTTGGCCGTGCTTGACGTCGACCTGCTCGATTCACTCGGTGGCGACGCACCGCGAAGCAAGAGCAACGCGTCGAGCTCCGAAGAGAACGCAGACCCGAACGGCAACAAACGTCGCCGAAGCCGCCGACGCGGTGGTCGCCGACGCGGTGGCCGCGAGGAAGGCGGGGAAGAGGCCGGCAGCGAGGAAACCGCCGAGGCCCGTGAGGAGCCGGCCGACTCCGGACGCCCAGCCAGCGACGTGCCGGAAACGGAAGCCGCATCTGAGTCTGCCCCCGAACCCTCCGAAGACACGGAGAAAAAGGCTGCGGACAAGG
>Ga0316189_10005122_pt1 | contig 12571 bp, 7 predicted proteins | sample LowCovwburrow_MG_FD_204930 | JGI IMG/M metagenome (GOLD analysis project Ga0316189, IMG submission 204930) | Coastal sediment microbial communities from Maine, United States - Lowes Cove worm burrow | ecosystem: Environmental > Aquatic > Marine > Coastal > Sediment | place: USA: Maine... | reverse complement strand
CGCCTCGATCCGATGGTCCTCACCTCGACCGTCTTCCGCCACGGGCGGACCCGCCTCAGCGACGACTTTGAGCTCCTGAGCTACGTCGACGGCCGGACCGCGTCGATCACCGTCGTCGCCCAGACGAGCCGCCCCGGCTACCGCGTCCTCTACACCAACGGCAAGCCCGACGCCTCGGTGATCCTCGACCGCTTCCCCGCCGGTCGCGACCCGGCGCTCGGCCCCGACCTCGCCGGCGATGAGCCCAACCAGATCTTGGTCGGCCTGATCCCCATGCTCGCCCGCCCCGCGGCCGAGGACATCGCCCTTATCGGCTTCGGCTCCGGCGTCACCTGCCACGTCCTCCTCGGCTCGCCGATCCTAGAGCGCCTCGACACGATCGAGATCGAGCCGGAGATGGTCGAGGCCGCCCGCGAGCTGATGCCGGTCAACCATCGCGCCTACGAGGACCCGCGCAACAGCTTCCACTTCGACGACGCCAAGGCGTTCTTCGCCGGCGCCGCCCGGCGCTACGACATCATCATCTCGGAGCCGACCAACCCCTGGGTGAGCGGCGTCTCCAGCCTCTTCACGATCGAGTTCTACCGCGAGATCAAGCGCTACCTCAAGCCGGAGGGGATCCTCGCGCAATGGATCCAGGGCTACGAGCTGAGCGACGAGCTCCTTCTGACAGTGCTCGCCGCCCTCGACCGCGAGTTCGCCGACTACATGATCCTCCGGGTCGGCGACAGCGATTGGGTCATCCTCGCCAGCGCGACCCCGCTCGGCCTGCCCGACGCAGGTCCGCTGGCATGGCCGGCCCTGGCCACCGAGCTCGAGGTGCTCGGCCTCTACGATGTCGCCCAGATCGACGCGCTGATCGTCGCCAACAAGCGGATGCTCCACAGCTACCTCCAGGAGAGACCGGCCAACTCCGACGCCCACCCGCTCCTCGACGTCGGCGCTGAGCGGGCCCGCTTTCTCCAACAATCGTCGGGCTTTCTCCACTCCCTGCGCTGGACGCCAGCGCCGCTCCTCGAGGTCTTCGGCCGGGTCCCGCGTCGCCCCTACCCGCTCGCCGGGATCGGCGATCGCCGCGATCCCCACGTCTTCTTCGAGGCCGAGCGCGCGGCCGGCCTCCTCCGCGCCTACGGAGATCGTGAGGCTGTCGCCTCCGAGAGCATCGTCCTCGCGGTGATGGATCTGTGGCACGAGCAAAACGAGAAGCTCGGCACTGCCGAGGAGGACTGGGACCTCTGGGCCCGGCGGACCTACGCTGTCTACAATCAAACCGCCGCCTACCTCGACCTCGCCCAGAGCCCCTGGTGGGAGGAGGTCTATGCGACGGTCGAGGCCCGAAGCGACGCCCCCGCCAGCCTCCGTGAGGCGATCGAGCTGCTCGACGCGATGATCCGCCGCGATGGTGCGCGCCTCCAGGCGGCGGTCGAACGCTCCCTCGCCGACGACGATCCCCTCCTCTCCCCGGGGCTCCTGGCGATCGCTGGCGCGGTCGCCCTGGACCTACGCCACGCTCCCCCCGAAGAGCGTGAGCGCTTCGCCGCAGAGACGATGCAGACTCCCTCAGGAGCGCCTCCGAGCAGCGACCTGCTGGCGTTCGAGGCGCTCCACGACTTCATCCGCGGGGCGCCGTAGTTCATCGTCGCCCCTGTCGCATCGCTCCCCCAACCGCCGCGAGCCGGGGCACCAACCGGTGAGCTAGGGGACAGGGCCCCATTCGCGACCACCTATGACGAGTCTCTCCCCTTCGCGGGACGATCGAGGGCGATCCATAGTCGCGGAAAATAGGGTTCCCAGCCCCCCCCACGGGTCTACGAAACAGCGTCTGCTCCCCCTTGTCGCGGCGAAGACGGCCGAGATACCCTCGTTACAGATTGGTGGAGGCTGTACATGACCCGAACGCGACGCCTGCGTAGAACGATTGGCCTGTTCCACACACCGGCCCTCGCCGCTCTCACAGCCCTGACCCTCGGCGCCTGTTATGCCGGCGGCCAGGGGGAGACGAGCGCGACGGACACGGAGGGAACCACTGGCTCAATGACCGGCGAGGGGATGACGGACGCGGAGACGACCGGCACGACCGGTGACACCGACTCCGACTCCGACTCTGACTCCGGAGACACGACCGGCGACGTCGGCGACTGCTACTCGACCCAACAATTCTTCGCCGACGAGATCTGGGCCCCGAGCTTCTCCAAGTCCTGCATCCAATGCCACGATCCGACCGGCATCGCCTCGGAGAAGAACGCCAAATTCCTCCTCCTACCGCCGGTCTACCCGGGCTTTATGGAGGCCAACCTCGCGAACATCGCGAGCATCGCCGGCTACTCCTACGACGACGTCCCGATCCTCCTGGCCAAGCCGCTCTTCCTCACCGATCACGAGGGCGGCAAGCTCTTCACCGAGGACGACGACATTTACATCGCCCTAGAGGAGCTCCTCGCCCAGCTCGAGGATCCGATCGAGTGTCCGGTCGACACCTCAGGCGCCAAGAGCTTCGACGACGTCGAGCTGGCGACCCCGGCCGAGACCCTGCGCAAGGCGAGCCTCCACCTCGTCGGTCGCCTGCCGACCCCCGAGGAGTACCTGGAGGTCGAGGAGGGCGGCCTTGAGACGGTCGCCGACATCATCGACGTGCTGATGACCGAGGACGCGTTCTACGAGCGCACTGTCGACATCTTCAACGACAAGTTCCTCACCGACAAGTTCGCCAACGGCTCGGCCAACGCCGCCGCCGCGACCCTGAGCAACAACGACTTCCCCAACCGCAACGAATTTGTCACCAACGCGAACATGTTGACGACCGCCGAGCGGGTGCGGATCAATCAGGCGGTCGCCCGCGAGCCGCTCGAGCTGATCAACTTCATCATCCGCAACGATCGGCCCTTCACCGAGATCATCACCGCCAACTACACGGTCTTCAACCCGGACTCGGCGTTCATCTACAGCGTCAAGGGGGTCGAGTTCGAGGACCCGAACGACTATACAGAGTTCCAACAGGGCGTGATCACCGTCCCTCGCGGCGGCGCCGACAAGGCCTTCCCCCACGCCGGCATCCTGACCTCGCCGATGTGGCTCAACCGCTTCCCGACGACCCCGACCAACATCATGCGGCACCGGGCGCGGATGGTCCTCGACCAGTTCCTGGCGACCGACATCCTCGCCCTCGCCAGCCAGGCGATCGACCCGGAGGCCGGCTCGGCGGTCTTCAACCCGACCCGCAACAACCCCGACTGCTCGAAGTGCCACCAGCTGATGGATCCCATCGCCGGCGCCTTCCAGATGTTCGACAAGAGCGACCAGGAGAAGCTCCTCGATCCGCCGCAGTGGTACCCGGAGGTCTTCAGCCCCGGCTACCTCAACGAGGTGATGCCCCCCGACCAGTTCGAGTACGGTGTCCAGTGGCTCGCCGAGCGCGTCGCCGCCGACCCACGCTTCGCCCTCTCGTCGACCTACACGATATACGAGGCGCTGACCGGCCTGAAGCCGCTGCACTACCCGACCAACCCGGACAGCGAGTTCTACGCCAGCGAGCTGACGGCCTGGGAGACCCAGGACCTGATCCTCCGGTCGATCGCCGACAAGTTCGTCGCCGACGACTACAACATCAAGACGGTCATCCGCGAGATCATCCTGACGCCCTACTTCCGGGGCAAGGCGATGAGCAAGGCGCCCTCCCCCGCCCGCGCGGCGGAGCTCGAGGGGGTCGGCGTCGGCCGCCTGTCGACGCCGGAGCTGCTCGCCAACAAGCTCGGCGCGGTCACCGGCTACCGCTGGATCCGCTCCGACAAGCGTGACTACCTGAGCACGGACTACAAGATCCTCTACGGCGGCCACGATTCGAACCAGATCACCGAGCGCCTGACGACCGCCAACTCCGTGATGGCCAGCGTCAGCGCGCGGATGGCCAACGAGCACGCCTGCACGATCACCGCCTTCGACTTCACCCGCCCGGTCGAGGAGCGAACGCTCTTCCCGATGGTCGAGCTCAGCGACACCCCAGACAACGGCTCGTCGCAGGAGATCAAGGAGAACATCCGCTACCTCCACAAACAGATCCTGGGCGAGGACCTGGAGCTGAGCGACGCGGAGATCTCGCGGACCTACCTGATCTTCTCCGACACCCTCGCGGCAGGCCTCGCGAACATCGCCCTAGAGGAAGAGTCGACCGCGCTCCTCAGCAACTGCCGCGCGACCAAGAACCTGCTCACCGGCGTCGCTCTGCCGGCGGAGGAGCAGATCAGCACCGACGAGACCTACGTCGTCCGCGCGTGGATGGCAGTCGTCACCTACCTCCTTTCTGACTACAAGTTCCTCTTCGAGTAGGGACGATCACGACCGACGCAACCTAGGAGTCCACCCATGCATCGCCGAGATTTCCTGCAGTTTGCCGCCATGACCGGTCTGGCCGTCGCCGCCCCGATACGTCAGGCCCGCGCAGCCGTCCAGCCTCACCCGGGCCCCTACTACGTCTTCGTCTCTGCCCGCGGCGGCTGGGACCCGACCTACTTCTGCGACCCGAAGCCGAAGGACCCGGCGAAGTTCAACCGGATCTACAACTACAACGCCGAGGCCCACAAGGTCGGCAACATCCCCTACGCCAACATCCCGGTCTCCGGGGCGGCCCTCGGCCTCGGCGCGGAGGCGGATCCCTACCTGATGTCGGCGAAGGACTTCTTCACCGCCCACGGTGAGCAGCTCCTCCTGATCAACGGGATCAACACCGAGACCAACAACCACAGCCGCGGGGTCAAGACCGCCTTCAGCGGCCGCGGTGACCGGGACTACCCGGCGCTGGCGGCGATGATCGCCGCTGACAAGGCGCCGGAGCACCCGCTCGCGTTCATCAGCAGCGGCGGCTACGCCAACAGCGGCAACCTCCTGCCGGTGACCCGCCTCAACAGCATCACCTCGTTCCAAAAGATCGCCTCGCCGAACCTGGTCAACGTCAACGACCCGGAGGGCCCGACCTACCACCACCCAGACACGTTCCAGCGGATCAGCGACGCCCAGGCGTCGCGGACGATGGAGCTGATCAACAAGCAAGACCTCCCCCGCGGCAAGCGCTCGGCGAACGAGCTCTACATCGCCCGCGGCAGCATGGACCAGCTCTCGACCGTCGAGCTGCCGACCCTCGTCGACCTCCCCGGCAACATGGGGGACCTAGAGCGGATGATGCAGCAGACCCAGCTCGCCCTCTCGGCCTTCAAGTCGGGCCTGGCGGTCAGCGCCAACATCGAGCTCGGCGGCTTCGACACGCACGCCAACCACGACATCAGCCAGGTCCGCCAGCTCGCCAAGCTCTTCCACGGCATCGACTACCTGCTCGCGCAGGCCACGGAGGCCGGGCTCATCAACGAGCTCGTGATCTTCGTCGGCTCCGACTTCGGCCGCGGCAAGGGCTACAATGGTCCGGGCGCCGCCGACGGCAAGGACCACTGGCCCGTCACCAGCATGATGGTGCTCAGCGGCGACCCGGGGATCGTCAAGGGCAACCGCCTCATCGGCGCGACCACGGTCGACAGCCAGCTGCCGATGACCGTCGACCCCTCGACCCTCGACCTCCTGGACGATCCCGAAGAGGGCACCCAGATCAAGTGGGGCCACATCCACAAGGCGATCCGCAACTTCGTCGGCATCGACGAGGAGCACCCCTTCGCCAAGCAGTTCCCGCTCCTCGCCGAGGATCTGCCGCTCTTCGAGTAGGAGGGCTCCCCCAGGGGCCCTCTTCTGCGCGCCGCTTCGACATGCATGGGTGCGCACGACGGCGTGGCGAAGCCGGCCGGATCGATGAAGGCGTGCACCGCTCGACCGCTCTCGTCTCACGGCCTCCTCGCCGTCAGTCTGCCCGCCGGTAGATCGCGCCGAGACCAGGATCGAAGCCGCGCGGCGTCGAACGCTGACTCATCGCTTCGCCCCAGCACCTCCTCCCTGTCATGACGAGAGGAGCCCGCCGCTCGACCCGAACGGCGCCTCGTGAAGAGCCCGAAGAGGCTTGATCGAGACCGCGCATACCAGGCCGCGAAGAAACGCCTATGCCCACCTAGGGGCGTCTACGCGCGCTTCTACGCTGAAAACGCGCCCGCAATTCAGGCATACTTGGCGGGCTCGCAGGCTCGCCCGCTAGCTCGGAAGAACAAACACACGGCGCTCCGCCGTCGCCAAGAAGGTTGTCATGGTCGCGATCCTCCCTCAGCTCGATCCGAAGGGCGACACGCGCCGCAGCGCCCTCGCCCGTCAGCAGCGCAAGTACACCTACAAGCACAGCCTGGTCGAACCGCTCGCCCTCCTGGAGAAGGTCCCCCGCGCCGACAAGCCGAGCCTGCGCTGGTGGATCACGGTGATGAAGGTCGTCGCCGAGAACCTCGCGAACAGCCTGGCCATCAAGGTCGAGCAGGCGAGCCACGGGGTCATCTCCTTTGACGATGACGGCGACGAGAGCGCCGAGGTGAAGGCCGACCTCGAGATGCTGATGGAGGACGCCGAACGGATCGAAGCGGGGGATCTCGCGGGGATGAAGGCCGACGACCTCGAGGGCGACGGGCCGGTCTCCTTCGGCGACGATGACGGCTTCTGGTCCCGGGTCAAGCGCCGGGTCAGCGGCAAGCTGGCGGAGCCTGAGGTGTCTGAGGAGAGCGCCGGGCCGAAGAGCTCGGTCGCCGAAAAAGCTGAGTCGTCGGTGATCGCCGAGATCGAGGCGGCGATCGCCAAGGCCGCCAACAGCTTCCTGAGCACCGGCGACACCGTCCCCCGGGTCGAGGGCAGGGCGACCAGCCTCGCCGACTACGACGCGATCTTCTGCACCATCGACGTCCCGGCGATCCGCGGCACCTACCAGCTCGACCGGACCTTCGCCCGCATGCGCCTCGCCGGCCCGAACCCGGCGATGATCGAGCAGGTCAAGCGGCCCTCGAGCAACCTCCCGATCACCGAGGTTCACTACCAGGTGGCGATGGATGACCTCGAGGACAGCCTCGACCTCGCCGGCGCCGAGGGGCGCCTCTTCCAGCTCGACTACGCCGGCCTCGACGGCCTCCTCGAGGGGACCTACCCGGGCTTTCGCAAGTACATGCCCGCGCCGATCGCCCTCTTCGCGGTCCCCCGCAGCGGCGACGCTCGTGCGCTCCGCCCGGTCGCGATCCAGACCGAACAGCGCACCTCATCGGCGAGCCCGGTCCTGACACCCGCCGACGGGGAGGCCTGGCTCGTCGCCAAGAACGCGGTCCAGGTCGCCGACGGCTGCTACCACGAGGCGGTCTCCCACCTCGCGCGGACCCACTTCCTGGTCGAGCCCTTCGTCATCGCGACCAAGCGCCAGCTCTCCAAGCGGCACCCGCTCCACGTTCTCCTAGAGCCCCACTTCGAGGGCACGCTCTACATCAACGACTCGGCCCAGAGCGCCCTTATCGCCGCGGAGGGCGGCGTCAACCGCCTGCTCGCGCCGTCGATCGACTCCGCTCGTATCGCGGCGATCCTCGGCGTGCAGAGCTTCCCCTTCGACGAGGCGGGCCTCGAAAAGCAGCTCGTCGCCCGCGGCGTCGACGATCCCGAGAAGCTCCCCGACTACCCCTTCCGCGACGACGGTCGCCTGCTCTGGGCCGCGATCCACGCCTGGGTCAGCCGCTACGTCGCCCTCTACTACGCCGACGACGATCATGTCACCGGCGACTACGAGCTCCAGGCTTGGGCCGCAGAGCTGCTCTCCTTTGAGGGCGGGCGGGTCGTCGGCTTCGGCCAGGGCGGCGGGGTGAAGACCCGCGACTACCTGATCGAGGTGGTGACGACGCTGATCTTCACCGCCAGCGCTCAGCATGCCGCCGTCAACTTCCCGCAGGGGTCGGTCATGAGCTACACGCCGGCCCAGCCCCTCGCGGCCTACGCCCCGTCGACGCCCGACGCCAGCCTCCTCGACGTCCTCCCCCCGCTCGACCAGGCCCTCGCCCAGACCGAGCTCGGCCGCAGCCTTGGCCTCGCCTACTACACCCAGCTCGGCCGCTACAAAGACGGCACCTTCCGCGACCCACGGGTCGCAGATCCGCTCTCAGAGTTCCAGGCGGAGCTCGATCGGATCGAGGCGGTGATCGTCGAGCGCAACAAACATCGCGAGCCCTACACCGATCTGCTGCCGTCGAAGATCCCGCAGAGCATCAACATCTAGCGGCCTACCCGACCCGGGGACAGGAGGAGGCCCGCGTCTCTCTCCCGCAGCGACCTGCGACCGCCGCTCGCCCCCTGCGCTCGTACGCTCCGCTCCTACTCCGAGGAGGTGAGCACGTCGTAGAGCTGGGCGGGGGCGACCCCCTCGGCGAGCTTCGCCTCGGCGCGCTCGAGCTCCTCTTGGATGATCATCCGGAACTCGAGCTCTCCGACGGCGCCGCTGATCGCCCGACCGTTGACGAAGTAGGCCGGCGTGCCGCGGACCCCGAGCTGACGCGCGAGGTTCATGTCGCCGGTGATGATCCCGTCGTAGCCGGCTGACTCCATCGCCGCGGCGATCTTCTTGCGGTCGAGGCGGAGCTCCTTGGCGACCGCGAGGATCCCATCCTCGTCGACCGTCTCCTGCTCGAAGATCGCGTCGTGGAACTCCCAGAATTTTCCCTCCTCGGCGGCGGCGAGGGTCGCCCGCGCGGCGAGGAAGGCGTGCTTGTGGAAGGGCAAGGGCAGGTGCTTGAAGACGACCCGCACCTTGTCGCCGTAGCGCTCGCGGATCCGCTCGACGGTCGCATGACCGCGGGCGCAGTAGGGGCACTCAAAGTCGGTGAAGGTGACGATGGTGACCGGCGCCTGCTTGTTGCCGCGGACCGGCGAGTCGCCGAGCGGGACCTTGTAGAGCCCCTCCGCGCTGAGGCCCTCCTTGTCGGCGTAGGTGACCCGGCGATAGCCGTCGGCGATCGCGTAGGCGTAGAGCTTGTCCTTCTCGATCCCCTTCGCCTCCCAGGCCGCGGCGAGCTTGACCTCTTCGTCGATCATCGCCCGCAGCTCCTCGATCGGCTTGGCCCCCGAGATCCGCCGCCCGTTGATGAAGTAGGCCGGCGTCCCGCGGACCCCGAGGCGCAGCGCCTGTCGGAGATCACGGCGCACCGCCGAGCCGTAGCGGAGGGTGTCGATGTCCTCGGCGAGGACCTGGAGGTCGAGGCCGACCGCCCGGGCGTAGGAGGGCATCGCCCGAAAGTCGATCTCGTCGAGGTCGAAGAGGAAGTCGTGGAATTGCCAGAACTTTCCCTGCGCCTGGGCCGAGCGAGCGGCGAGCGCGGCGATCAACGCCTGGCTGTGGAAGGCGAGCGGAAACGCCTTGTAGGCGACCCGCACCTTGCCGCCGTACTCCTTCTCGAGCTGCTCCATGGTCCGATGACCGCGCTCGCAATAGGTGCACTCGAAGTCGTAGAAGGCGACGATCGTCACCGGCGCGTCCGCGTCCCCGCGCGTCGGCGCGTCGCCGACCTCGACGTAAAAACGCTCGTAGGGGACGTCGGGGCGGGTCTGGGGCGCCTCGCCCGAATCGACGTCGAAGCCGGGGAGACCCGCGGCGTCTGCGCTGCCCGCCGGCGTGCCCTCGGCGGGGACCTCCGCCTCACCGTCGCCCTTGCGACAACCGGTGAGCCCGAGGACGATGGCGAGGAGGCCCGCGACGGAGGCGGAGCCCGCCAGAGAACGAGAGATGCGGCGAGATCGAGGCATGGAGGCCGCGGCACCATAGCGAATCCCGGGAACCTTTGCCCGTCCTCGAACGTCTCTACCAGGTAGTCCCCGCGCTCTACGCCCCCCACGGCAACGCTCCCTACGGTCAAGATCCCTCCGAGCCCCGGCGTCCCCATGCAGCAGGTCCAGTGCATCGACATCCACCACTCCTACGACGGCACCCGCGACGCCGTCAGCAGCCTCAGCCTGACCCTGAAGCGCGGTGAGGTCCTCGCGCTGATCGGCCCCAACGGCGCCGGCAAGAGCACCACCCTGAGGATCCTCGCGACCCTGCAAAAGCCCGACCGCGGCGAGCTGCTCTGGGACGGCCGCGACGCCTGGAGCGAACGCTACGAGATCCGCCAACGGATCGGCTTCCTCGGCGACGGCACCGGCCTCTACCCGGCGATGAGCGCCGCCGGCTACCTCCGCTTCTTCGCCGAGTGCTACGGCCTCTCCGACAGGGCCGCGGCCGCCCGCGTCGCCGAGCTCCTGGAGCTCTTCCAGCTCACCTCGAAGGAGAGCGCGACGATCTCGGAGATGAGCAAGGGCATGCGGCAGCGCCTGGCGATCGCCCGGACCCTGGTCCAGCGGCCCGAGCTGCTCCTCCTCGACGAGCCCGCCGACGGCCTCGATCCGCTCGCCCGCCGCCAGCTCCGCGACATCCTCCGCAAGGTCGCCGACGACGGCGTCGCGATCGTCATCTCCTCGCACATCCTCCGCGAGCTCGACGGGTTTTGTGATGCGGTCGCGGTGATCCAGCGGGGTAAGCTCGAGGTCCATGGCAGCGTGGACGACGTCATCCAGGGCTACGAAGTTACGCGGCGGGTCCACGAGGTCCAGGTGACCCGCGGGCTCCAGCGCGCGCTCGAGATCCTCCGCAGCCACCAGGGTCTGGTGGAGTCGGTCGCGCCGCTGAACAAGAGCGAGAGCATCGACGACCCGAAGACCGCCGATCGCGGGCTGGTCCGGGTGCGGATCCACGGCTCCGAGGAGAGCGCAGCGACGATCCTCCGCGAGATGGTCCTCGCCGACGTCGACGTGATCTCGCTGTCCAAGGTCCGCTCAGACCTGGAGGACGTCTATTCGAGCCTCGGCCGCGACGCCGTCTCCTGAGGACAGACAGCTCCGCCGCCGCTCGCTCCGTCCGCCCTCACCCGAGCCGCCACCGCCACCTCACCAGCGGTAGAAGCCCTCGCCGCTCTTCTTTCCGAGCTTGCCGGCGGCGACCATGTCGCGGAGCAGCTTCGGCGGCTTGAAGTGGGCGCCCTCCTCCAGGTGCTCGCTCAAATATTCGGCGATATGGAGGCGGACGTCGAGGCCGACGAGGTCGGTCAGCTTGAGCGGGCCCATCGGGAAGCCGTAGCCGAGAGACATCGCCTTGTCGATGTCCTCCGCCGAGGCGACGCCCTGCTCGACCATCCGGATCGCCTCGAGGCCGATCACCAGACCGAGGCGGCTGGTCGCAAAGCCAGGCGCGTCCTTGACCGTGATGCACTCCTTGCCGAGGCGCGCGCCCCAGGCCTGGACCCGCGCGAGCACGGCCGGCGAGGTCGCCTCGCCGACGACGATCTCCAGCAGCTTCATGATGTGCACGGGGTTGAAGAAATGGGCGCCGATCACCCGCTCGGGTCCGGGGACGCCGGCCGCGATCGCGCCGATCGACAGCGACGAGGTGTTGGTCGCGAGGATCGCATCCGCGGCGACATGGGCGGCCGCGTCGGCGAAGAGGCGCTGCTTGAGCTCCAAGCGCTCGGGCACCGCCTCGATGACGATGTCGACGCCGTCGACGGCCGCGGCGAAGTCCGCCGTCCCGGAGAGCTTGTCCAGGGTGCTGACCTTCGCCTCTTCGCTGACCTTGCCTCGGGCGATCCCCTTGTCGAGGTTCTTCGTGATCTTGGCGAGGCCGTCGTCAACGAGCGATCGGCGGACGTCAAAGAGGCGAGTCGTGATCCCGGCGGCGGCGCAGACCTGGGCGATCCCGTGGCCCATGGTCCCGGCGCCCAAGACCGCTGCGCTGCGGATGCTCTCAGGGGTGCTCATGCCCCGATCTATAGCCGATATGACGGCGCCCTTCAGGCCCAGCCGGGCTCGGCGCGCGAGCCCGCTAGAGGCGCTGCAGACCCGCCCCTGAGACCCCCTGCCCCTGTCGGCGCCCGAACTCCGGGGGCTTGCGGGTGATGTAGTGGAGGTTCAGGAGGTTGATCACGAAGTGGGCGGCGATCGCTGCCCCGAGGTTGCCGGTCGCGAGCGTCAGACCCGCGAGGCAGAGGCCGAGGAGCAGCGAGCTGAGGGTCCAGGGCCAAAGGCTCCGCCTGGGGCCGATGTGCAGGCCGGCGAACACCAGCGACGAGATCCAGGGACCCCAGGCGTCGAGCATCGCCCCGCGAAAGAGCACCTCCTCGCCGACCGACGAGGCCACCGCGAGGATGAAGAGATCGCGCCCGGAGGGTCGCCCGAGGAGATCGCGAAACTCCCGCTGGAGCGCCGGCAGCCAGCTCATCCGCCCCTCGAGCACCCGAAACCCGCGGACCACGGCGAGGCCGAAGAGGACCCCGAGCAGCGGCGTCCACAGGAGGGTGACGAGGCCCTGCTCCGGGTCTAGGCGCCAGAGGTCGTTGGTCTCCTGGGCGGCGCCATGCCAGAAGAAGCCGATCAGGAAGATCACGGCGTAGAAGGTGGCGGCCGTCGACGCCTGAGCAGGGCTCGACTTCGGCGTCGCCGACTGGATCACGCGCTCCGGCACCGGCTGCGGATGATAGCCGATGGACCCGGGGCCGGGAGCGCACACCTGCTCACGCTCTCGGCGCGATTCAGCGGCACTTTCGCGGGCGATCCCGGCTCAGCGACGATCTCGGCGGCTCTCCCGCTCCCCCCGCCGATCCGTCGCACCGCC
>Ga0316189_10005121_pt1 | contig 12572 bp, 11 predicted proteins | sample LowCovwburrow_MG_FD_204930 | JGI IMG/M metagenome (GOLD analysis project Ga0316189, IMG submission 204930) | Coastal sediment microbial communities from Maine, United States - Lowes Cove worm burrow | ecosystem: Environmental > Aquatic > Marine > Coastal > Sediment | place: USA: Maine... | reverse complement strand
TCGTAATGCCGAGAGCCGCTCGTGCGCACCCCGCATCATGGTATTTTCTCCGCGATCCTAGCACGTGTATGGTGATGCGGAGATCATGCAGAGCCGACCATTGCCGGTGTGCCGCTTCGTGCTGGTGGGCACGAAGTTCGCAGCATCGGAAAAAAATCGGCTACTATTTCGCGAATCCGCCAATGTTGACTGGACCAGACAAGGGTACATGACCTCAATTCGTACTTCGGAGTTCGAGCAGCTCTATGAGCTCCTGCGCTCGGGGCAGCATAGTCTGAAATGCCTTTCCCTCGACTGTTTCGATACCATCCTGTGGCGGAACGTGGATCAACCCGTCGACGTTTTTTACCGGCTCCAGCACATGCCGGGCTTTTCCAAGGTTCAGATGAGTGCATCATTGCGGCAGAAGTCCGAGAGCGATGCGCGCAAGATAAGCTCGATCGCAAGCGGCAGCCACGAAGTCGATCTCGAGGATATATTTCGGGCAGCGTATCCGGATGCGGACCGGGAAGATCTCGATCAACTGGTGCAGGACGAGGTCGGCGGTGAGCAGGAGGCCTGTTTCGCCTACCCGCCGATGCTGGACCTCATGCGGGTTGCCAAAGAGGTGGGCCTGGACGTCATCGTCGTTTCGGACACCTATTTTTCGGAACCACAGCTGCGCGCTTTACTCAGCCACAATCTGCCTGATGATGTATTCGAGGCCATAGATCATTTCTTCTGCTCGAATGAACATGGACGGAGCAAGGCGGGTGGGCTGTTCAACACCGTGCTTCGCAGACTCCAGCTGAAGCCCGCGGAAGTTCTGCATATCGGCGACAACGAGGTTGCCGATCTGGAGGCCCCGCTCGCAGTCGGGCTGAGTGCATTTCATTTCGAGCACAGTGGCAGTGCCGCCGCCCAGATTTTGCAGATGAACAGTAATGCAACCGGGCTGTTGGCGCCGGAGGTCAGGGCCAGCGAGGCCATGCCTTCACCCTTTCATCCGGTGTTTGCCAGTTCGTCGGAGGACGAGTCGGATCCCAATGTGGTGATGGGCTACTTTGCGGCCGGACCGCTGCTTTACGCCTTTGCGCGCCTGCTCCGGGCTCATACGGAGCAGGCCATTGCCGAGGGGTCCAAGGTCAAGTATCTGTTCCTGATGCGGGATGGTTACCTGCCGCAACTGGCTTTCGAGCAGCTCTGTCCCCAGTACGCCAACCGCAGTTATGCGGTCGAAGTCAGCCGTTTCGCCGCCTACGCGTGCTCTTTTCGTACCCCGGATGACGTCGATCGCTACATCGCCCGGATGGGGTCGAACCACATTGAGGCCATGGCCAAGCAACTGTTGCTGTCCGAAGCGGATACGCGGGCAATGGTCACCAAGGCACGAAAAACCGAGAATCCGCTTGCTTTCTTCACCGCGCAGGTGAAAAAGCCCGGTGCCCTGAAAAAGATCTTTCGCGCCTCGCAGGCCTTCCGTGAGCGATTCTATCGTTACCTGGAAAACACCATGGGCCTTGAGGCGGGAGATCGCCTGGTATTTGTGGATCTCGGCTATACCGGGACGGCGCAGATGTGCCTGGAGCCGGTGCTGGAGGCCGAGCGTGATGTCACCGTAGAAGGTATCTACGTATTGTTGGCCAATACGCCGGGATGGCGTCGCGGACGGCAGGGCCTGATAGACCCGGACCTGGTCAGCGACAGCGCCGTGATGACGCTGGTGCCCTATGTCGCTGCACTCGAGATGATCTGTACCAATAACGAAGGCAGCGTAGTCGGCTATTCAGAGGATGGCGAGGCCGTCCGAAAGGAACCGGATACCAGCCCGGAACAGCATGAACGGGTACGTCTGGTGCAGGACGCATGTCTGCGTTTTCTGCGCGAAGCGGCGGAGTTTTACGCTACTGCCGGGGAGATTTTCAACATGCGGGAGATGCGCCTGGCAGCCCTGGGTGCGCTCGGCAGGATGACCTTCTTTCCGACCGGCCCCGAGGTGGAGTGTATGCGTGGCTTCCATCTCGATGTGAACCTGGCCACCGACATCACGGTGGCCCTGTTTGATACGGACAGGGCGTTGGACGGCCTGCGCAAGCTCGGCCTGTTCCATGCGCTCACGGAACAACGCATGAATATCCCGACTGAGCTGCGTTATCACGGCCTTGAGCTGTCGCTGTCCCTGTTGGTGCAGCATCGTTTCCACCAGCGCTACAGCCTGGAAGATTTCTCCATCAAGCGTGAGGCAGTCAATGTCATGGTCGCCAAGGGTGCCGACAGTTCGGTCAGCGAGGCGATGGCGTTCCCGGGCCATGACGGATATTTCAGCCTGATCATCCCGGTGGGTGCCTACGAATACGATGTCGGCATCCAGTTCGGCATGAGCTACGAGTGGCTGCAGCTGGGCAGTGTGGTGGCCATGGCGATCCAGGACATCTTTGCCAAGAAGGACTTCAACAAACACCAGCACGAGAGTGAAATTGATATCTCCGGCTATCTGCATTTCGACCAGATGGAACGGGCGGAAGGCGGCATACTGCATTGCCGCAACAGAAATGCCTTTGTCATGGTTGAAAAACCGAAGAAGCGCCCACCTTCTAACAGTATGATCTATCTGATCAATTTCAGGCCGCTGGTAGCCTGTGCTGAAAGTGGTGTTACTGACGACGCGGTCGATTCCTGACCAGCTTGCTTAGCCGATGAATGAAGGCCGGCGCTCTACTTCGTTTGCACGGATTTGAACGGCCTGCACGACAACAAGAATTCCGTTAGACACCGGCGGGTGAAGGTCACAGTTTGCCTTGCTTGCCGTACTTATTTTGGCGCACACTCTGACCATATCAGAGGGGAAGGATTATGCCCGACCTGTTGATTCACTCGATGGCTGAGTTCTCGGACATCATTTTTCCCGCGCTGGAGATTGCACAAGCGAAGAATCTCGTCGAGGTCGGTGCCGAGTACGGCACGATGACACTGAACCTGATCGAGTTCACAAAGCAGAAGGGTGGCGAGCTGGTATCGATCGATCCCTGTCCATCGCCCGAGGCCGAAGAGCTCTTTCACAGCACCGAGCACGCTCGGCTGGTGGTCGACCTGAGTCTGAATGTTCTGGACCGATATGACGCGGACGCCTACCTGATCGACGGCGACCACAACTACTACACGGTATTTCACGAGCTGGAGCTTTCGTGGAAAAAGTCCCGCGGGGCCGGTAGGCCCTACCTCGCCTTCCTGCATGATGTGGGCTGGCCATGCGCACGCAGGGATCAGTATTGCAATCCCGACCAGATTCCTGAGGAATATAGACACGCCCATAGCTGGGACAAGGGCATTACCCTGGATAACCCCGATCTGATCGATGGCGGGTTCCGCGGGGAAGGTGGTTGGGCGGCAGCCTTGAAAGAAGGCGGTCCACAGAATGGCGTGCTGACCGCAATCGAAGATTTTGCCCAGGACAAGGATGAACAGCTTTTCTGGGCCAGGATTCCCGCCGTTTTCGGGCTGGGGGTACTGTTTGACAGAAACGCACCTTGGACCGAGGAGATGGTCGCATTGCTGGGGCCGTTGAACGATCACCCTCTGTTGGCGACACTCGAGCGCAACCGCCTGCAGTGTTACCTGAGGGTCATCGAAATGCAGGACGCAATGAGCGAACAAAACGAAGTCTGATGGCTTCAGCCTATCCAGGCCGGCGCGCCCCGAGTTGTGTGAGTATTACGGTATAGGCCGGCTTGAGTTGGTGCGGCCGGGACTGCCAGGTGCCGTCTGACATGAGGGGAGTGCATTGACGCTTTGCCTGACGGCGTCGTCCCCCCACGTACCTCAGTCGATCAACCCAGTAATTGCAGCACACTCTGCGGTATCGCGTTCGCCTGGGCGAGCATGGCGGTGCCTGCCTGTTGCAGTATCTGGGTCCGGGTCAGGTTTGCGGTTTCCGCCGCAAAGTCCGCGTCTCTGATGCGTGATCGGGCCGCACTCTGGTTTTCGACGACATTTGCGACGTTGCGGATGGTCGATTCCAGTCGGTTCTGCACGGCACCGAGTTTCGCGCGTTCACTGGTGATCGTGTCGATGTCTGCGTCAAGCAGGGCTAGCGCCGCTCTGGCCGCGTCGCCCGTCGCATCAGAGCCGATATCCACGCTGCCCGAAGAAGACAATGACAATGACGTGAGTGCAGACAGGTCCGCCATGGTGATGGTGATCATATTGTCGGCCGCGTCCGTAAAACCGACCTGCAGTGTCACCGACGAGGCACCGGTCAACACCTGGGTGCCGTTGAACTCTGTGGACGTCGTGATCCGGTCGATCTCCTCAGAAAGGGCCGCGTATTCTTCCTGCAGGGAACCCTTGTCTTTCTGGCTCACGGTGCCGTTGGCGGCCTGTACCGCCAGTTCGCGCATGCGTTGCAAGGCGTTGGTGATTTCCTGCATGGCCCCTTCGGTCGTCTGCAGCATCGAAACGCCGTCGTTGGCATTGCGCATTGCCTGGCTGAGGCCTCTAATCTGTGCGGTGATCCGTTCGGAGATGGCGAGCCCGGCTGCATCGTCCTGGGCCCTGTTGATACGCAATCCCGAGGACAGGCGCTCTACCGATCTTTGCATCTCCGACTGCGAGCGGTCCAATGAACGCTGAGAGTTCAGCGACATCATGTTTGTATTGATAACCTGTGGCATCTTGCTTTCCTCTTGCCAGTTTCAATGAGTACGGGCGCCATTCATATGCAGTTTCGTTTCAGCGCACTGGTTGTCTATCAGCAAGATGGATGCCAGTTTTTGAAATCGCCTGTCAGTCAGGGGTTTTTACTGCCTGGCGAGTAAAAAAACCCGCAGTCTTGCAACTGCGGGTCTGTTTATCTGCACAATTGGCTTGAGTGGACACTAGCTGCCGGCCTTCCTGGCAAGCGGTTGCCGTCTTTCAGCGGCAAACCGGCGGCACAGCTTTTCCTCTTTATTGCGCCTGTATCACCACGCCGCCATTGACCTGGTTCAGGGGTTTCTGGATTCCGATGCGGCTTTCGACATTGATGATGATCGGCGCCATGAAGTTCGCGGTGATCCCGATCTCGGGCTCATCCTGGTTGTCGGAAACGGTCACTACGACGACCACATCGTCGGCCGATTCGATCTGTAGCCTGCTTTCTTCTTCGTCGCTCAGTTCGATACGGAAGTCGACCTTGCACGACGCCGGTGTCACCAGCGGCAGTCGGACATCCGGGTCTTCCGTCGACTGCAGATAATAGACTGTCGACTTGCCTTCCTCATGAAACAGCTTGTACTGCTGGAGGTGCTCAAAGCCGATCAAGCCCTCGGGAAAATCGAGCAGGCTGGACCTTTCTACAACCTGTCTGCCGTAACGGGTGTTGATTTCCATGTATTCCTCATCTAGTTCGTGCGCAGCATTGCTGATGGCCATATTCATATGCTCCCTTGGTAATGCTGGATCGGGTGCCGGATCGAATCTGAACCGCGGTCCGGGCTCGGTAGACCCGAGTTGTGAAAATGGTTTGCAGGATGTATGCCACGAACCAATTTCCCAGCGGATAGCTTCATTCTGCAAGGGATCCGCCGATCTCCCCTGGCCGGGCGGCAAAGAACGGCAAAAGGGGCGGCAAACTATTGCCGAATTGGAGATTTTAGGTGTTAAAGCTTCGACCCTTGCGGCCGTAAAGCAACTTGAAAGCGGTAAATGCAGGGATTGGCCCAGCATATCCGCTCACAACAAGCAGACGGTTCATCTCCTTGCGAAACGATGACCCGGTTGCGAGGAGCTTCAAATGGCACAAGTCATCAACACCAATATCTTCTCCATCAACTCCCAGCGCGCCCTGATGAATTCCCAGGCCAGCATGCAGACCTCGTTGCAGCGTCTGTCTTCCGGTCTGCGCATCAACAGCGCCAAGGACGATGCCGCCGGTCTGGCCATCTCTGAACGTATGACCTCGCAGATCCGTGGTCTGGGTCAGGCGATGCGTAACGCGAACGATGGCATCTCGATGCTGCAGACGGCAGAAGGCGCACTCGACGAAGTCGGCAACATGCTGCAGCGTATGCGTGAACTCTCTGTACAGTCGGCCAACGACACCCTGAGCTCTAATGATCGCACCTCGCTGAACACCGAATACCAGGCGCTGAAAGACGAGATCAACCGTATTAAAGATTCCGCCGAGTTCAACAATACCCAGCTGCTTGACGGCACCGCGAGTTCCATTACCCTGCAGGTGAGCGCCAGCGGCGGCGGAGCGGGTTCCACGATCAACGTCGACATGGCGGATATCAGCAGCCTGATGGCCACGCCGGGCGATATCACCAGCAAGGCCAATGCGGTCACCGCGATGACCTTCACTGAAAACGCCATCGACACGATAACCTCAGAAAGAGGCAAGTTGGGTGCGGTCCAGAACCGGCTTGAATCGACAGTGCGAAACCTGGCCAACGTCATCGAGAACCAGAGCGCGGCCAGGTCGCGTATCCGCGATGCCGATTTCGCGGCTGAGACGGCCAACCTGACAAGGACCCAGATCCTGCAGCAGGCGGGTTCGGCGATGTTGGCCCAGGCCAATGCCTTGCCGCAGAACGTCCTCTCGCTGTTGCGATAGGCCGCGATGAGGTAGGTACCTCGTGATCCGGGCCGGGTGCCCGGGTTACGAAGCAGGTATCAGAGGTGGCCTCAGAGGTAGTCGGTGTTTGGCCGGTGGGTTCAGGTCGGAAACCAGGGAAAACAGTTTTCCCTCTTATCCGGAGAGTCTTGACATCCATCCTCCAAACGTCGTTTGAGGCCACCCCTGCCGGTTAAGGGGTAGAGACATGACCAACGAAATGGGGACGATCAAAGCGGTGCTGCCAACGGCGGTGCAATCCAGTCCCACTGCACCCACAGGGCGAACGCCAGAGGCCGAGCGAACGAAGGGTAGCCCCGGTTCCGCCGAGCAAGTCAAACAGGCGGAGCAGAATCAACCGCCATTGGATGACGTGGTATCCGAATTGAATAACCTGGTACGTGAGTTGCATAGGGAATTGCAGTTCTCTGTGGATGACAAGAGTGGTGAGACCGTTATCAAGGTGGTCGATCGCGAGACAGATGAAGTGGTTCGTCAGATACCGAGTGAGGATGTGGTGCGACTCCGCCAGCGTCTTCAGGAGGCAGCTGGCGTGATTTTCCAGGATTCGGCCTGATTTTTCGGGCCGAACCCTTGAGTCGGGGCGGGAGCATTCTCAATGGCAATTACAGCGGCAGGCGTAGGTTCGGGACTGGATATCGAGAACATCGTCTCGCAGTTGATGACGCTGGAGCGCCGGCCGCTCGTCACCATTCAGGGCCAGGTTTCTGTCACCCAGGCAAAAATCTCGTCATACGGCACTCTGAAGAGTGCGATTTCCTCGTTTCAGGATGCGATGCAGGAGCTCAGCACCCTGGACGCATTCCGTAAGTACACCTCCACTTCCTCTGACGAAGGTGTCATGACGGCGGCCGCGGACGCGGATGCGGCTGCCGGCATCTACAATATCAGCGTCGGCCGGCTGGCCCAGAATCACAAGCTTGGTTCCAACGAGTTTGCCGATACGGCGACGGTTGGTGGCGGTGCGGGCGATGCCCTGACACTCACAGTGGCAGGAAATTCGGCAAGCATCGACCTGTCCAGCGCGCAAGACCTCTCACAGGTGCGTGACGCGATCAATGCCGCGTCCGACAATCCGGGCGTGACGGCGACCATCCTGAATACCGGTGGCGGCAACCAACGCCTAATTCTGACCGCCGATGAATCCGGTTACGACAAGCGTGTGGATGTGGGCTACGGTGGTTCGGTCAGCGCGGCGACCTTCGGTTTCGCGGTGACCAACCAGGACAGCCTCGGCGCCAAGCTGACGGATCTGACGCAGCTCGATGCCTCGTACAGCATCGATGGATTTGCATTGACCTCGTCCAGCAACAAGATCAGCAGTGCCCTGGACGGGCTGACGCTGGAACTGAAGGACGAGGGCGATGCGACCCTTGCCCTGGCCCGTGACGATGAGGCTATCGAGGAATCGGCCAAGGCTTTCGTCGATGCATACAATGAGGTGTTGAGCACTGTCAATACCCTGCGCGAGGGCGGCCTGTCCGGTGACTCGGCGCTCAGCAGTATCGTGCGTTCCATGCGCAACACGCTTAACACCCCGCCGGTGGGGCTGACGGGCAGTTTCTCTGCCTTGTCGCAGCTTGGAATCAAGACCAATGCAGATACCGGGCATCTGGACTTCAACAGCAGTGATTTCTCTGACGCGATGGACACCGATTTCGCCAGCATGGCACAGGTGTTCGCCAACGATGATCAGGGTATTGCGTTCCGTTTCGACCAGTTGGCCGACAGCCTGCTGGAAGACGACGGCCTGCTCGACGGTCGGGTCGATGGCTTCAACAGACGAATCCGCAGTCTGGAGAACGATGAGGCCAATATGGAGCGCCGCCTGGAATTGAAAGAGGCCTCGCTGCGCGCACAGTATTCCGCGCTCGATACCCTGGTTGGCAGCCTGCAATCGACCAGTAACTTCCTGTTTCAGAACTTCGCCGTTTAAGGCCGGGAAAAAAGTCTGATTGGGATTTCAAGTCCCTTAATTTTCCCAGTGTTTCGCCGCTAGATTGAGTGTTCGAGGCTTTAACCGGAAACATAAGAAATGACCTACGGTAAGAAAAGTTCAGGTGTGGCGAAATATGGCAAAGTAGCGGCCGAATCCGAGGCGGCATATGCCAACCCCCATCGACTTGTGCAGATGCTGATGGAAGGTGCGCTGGACAAGGTGGCGACTGCCAAAGGATGCCTCGAACGCAATGACCTTGCGGGGAAAAGCCGACAGATTACCTGGGCCATGTCGATCATCAACGGTCTGCGAAGTAGCCTGGACATGGAGGCAGGTGGCGCGATTGCGGTCAACCTAGACGATCTCTACGACTACATGATCCGCCGCCTGGTTGATGCTTCGACCGGGAACGATCCCGCCGTGTTGGATGAGGTCATCGACCTGATGCAAGAGATCAAAGGGGCCTGGGATGTGATGCCTGAACAGATCAAGAACGGTGGCAGAGATGCTGCCATGGCGGGCAAGGGCGCTGTCTGAATAATGGTTCCCTCGCGTCACCAGTTACTCAACGATGCGCTGGATATGAGCCGGCGCATGGCCGCACTGGGTGATGATGGTGATTGGGATGCGGTTGTTGCGCTCGAGCCGGAACGGCGGACTCTGTTGGAGCGGGCCTTTGCAACCCATGCGCCGGCCGATGAGCTGGTCGCGGACCGGGTGCGTGCCATTCTGGATCTCGATAAGCGCCTGATGGCCCAAAGTATCGAGGCACGCGATCGAATTGCCGATGAACTCAGTCAGACCAGCAAGGTCCGCAAGGCCACCAACGCCTATCAGTCCGCTCGCGGCTGAACTTTCCTCAAGCCAATCCTAAGACGCAGTCGGTGTAGGGTGGGTCGAGCCTACGGCGACACCCGCCAGAGTACGGGTGCCGTAGTTGGTTGGAGTTGGCGGGTATCGCCATGCTCAACCCGCCCTACCCAGAGGGTGTGGTGTCGGACCTCGCGGCCGCGGGGGCACGAACAGCGCAGAGTCCGCCATCGGGGTCCCCGGCAGGGGATCCACAAACCTTATTCATTGAGCCGATGGATTGAAATGCCGGTGTAGGGTGGGTCGAGCCAGCGGCGATACCCACCGCATTACGGGGCGCTGCGGGCATCGCCATGCTCAACCCGCCCTGCGCAGAAGACGGCGTCAGTTGCGCGACGCCGGATCTCAGCGGTGCAGAACGAGCTCGATCACTGCCTTGCTGCCGAAATAGGCCAGCATCAGCACCGCGAAGCCCACCAGCGTCCAGCGGATCGCGGTACGCCCTCGCCAGCCAAAGCGGTAACGGCCCCACAGCAGTATGGCAAAGGCGATCCAGGCGACGATCGAGAGCACCGTCTTGTGCACCAGGTGCTGGGCAAACATGTCGTCGAGGTAGAGGAAGCCGGTGAACAGGCCGATGCTGAGCAGCACGAAACCCAGGCTGATCATCTCGAACAACAGGGATTCCATGGTCTGCAGCGGCGGTAGGGCGCGGATGTACCCCCCCGGGTGATGGCGACGCAGGTGATTGTCCTGCACGGCCAGCAAAATGGCCTGCGCGCTGGCCAGGGTCAGCAGGCTGTAGGCGAGCATCGAGGTCAGCACGTGCACACGCAGCGCCCAGCCCGCATCCTGACCGAGCAGATGATTGCCGGGAAAGCGCAGATCGAGCAGCACGGTAATGGCAGCCACCGGAAGCGCGAGAATAGCCAGGTTTTCGACCGGTTTGCTCAATGCAGAGACCAGCAAAAGCCCTGCCACGGTCCAGGCCGCCAGGGATACGGCATTGAAAAAGCTGAGATTGAGCCCGTCGATCGTGAATAGCTCGAAGTACAGCATGGTGGCATGCAGCAGCAGGGCGGCAAAACCCAGCCCGATGCCGAGGCTGCGCGCCGGGCGCCAACCTCCCTCGGCAGAGAACAGCCGCAGGCCCGTACTGAGGCCACCGGCAAAGTAAAGCGCAGCGGCCGGAAATGCGATCAGTGTCATGTTCATTCAGGCTCAAATCATGGCATAACGCTTACACGCCTGCACCCGTATAATACAGCTCATCCTGGGGTCACCGACCCGCCACAGATCGAAAACATGTTTGCCAGTCTCTCCGACCGCCTCGGCGGTGTATTGCAAAAAGTCCGCGGCCAGGGCCGGATAAGCGAAGACAACATCAAGGACACCCTGCGCGAGGTGCGGATGGCCCTGCTGGAGGCGGATGTCGCACTCCCGGTGGTCAAGGATTTCATCGAGCAGGTGCGCACAAAGGCCCTGGGTGAAGATGTCCTGCGCAGCCTGACGCCGGGGCAGGTGCTGGTGAAGATCGTCAATGACGAACTGATCCACCTGATGGGTGAGGCGAACGAGCAGCTCAATCTTGCCGCCCAGCCGCCGGCCGTGATCCTGATGGCCGGTCTGCAGGGCTCCGGTAAGACGACCAGTGTGGCAAAGCTCTCGCGCCTGCTCAGGGAACGCGACAATAAAAAGGTGATGGTCGTCAGTGCCGATGTGTACCGGCCGGCCGCTATCGAGCAGCTGAAGACACTGGCGACCGAGGTCGAGGCGGAGTTCTTTCCCTCCAGCCCGGATCAGAAACCGATCGCTATCGCGCGCTCGGCGATTGCCGCGGCCCGCAAGGCCTTCGTCGATGTGCTGATCGTCGACACTGCGGGTCGGCTGCATGTCGATACCGAGATGATGGACGAGATCCAGGCACTGCATGCTGAGCTGAAGCCGGTCGAGACCCTGTTCGTCGTCGACGCCATGACCGGCCAGGATGCGGCCAATACCGCAAAGGCCTTCGACGACGCCCTGACCCTGACCGGTGTGATTCTGACCAAGACCGATGGTGATGCACGAGGCGGTGCCGCGCTCTCGATCCGCCAGATCACCGGCAAGCCGATCAAGTTCCTCGGTGTCGGTGAAAAGACCACGGCGCTGGAGCCCTTCCATCCTGACCGCGTCGCATCGCGAATCCTGGGCATGGGCGATGTCCTGTCGCTGGTCGAGGAGGTCACCAGTAAAGTTGACCAGGACAAGGCCGCCAAACTAGCCAAGAAGATCCATAAAGGTGAGGGATTCACCTTGGCCGATTTCAAGGAACAGATGGAGCAGATGGCCAATATGGGCGGCATGGCCGGCCTGCTCGACAAGCTGCCGGGCATGGGACAGGTGCCGGATGCGGTCAAGTCCCAGGTGGGTGACAAGGAGATCAAGAAGCTGATCGCGATTGTGAATTCGATGACGCCTCAGGAACGAGCGTTCCCCGCCGTGATTAAGGGCGCACGCAAGCGGCGCATCGCGGCCGGGTCGGGCACCCAGGTGCAGGACGTGAACAAGCTGATGAAGCAGTTTACCCAGATGCAGAAGATGATGAAAAAGATGAAGGGCGGCGGCATGGCCAAGATGATGCGCGGCATGAAAGGCAAGATGCCGGGCGGTTTCCCCGGTGGTGGAATGCCGCCTGGCGGCGGGTTCCCGTTCTGATTATGTGGCGACGGCTGGGATGCCTTGTCGTTTTTGCCTGTATGCCGGGTGCTGTGCTCGCGGCGGATCCCTGCGAGACCCTGATCGAACAGAGCAACGCTCAACTGGAGGCGATGCGCCGGCATGCACTGTCGATCCAGGAGAGCCTGCAGGGCCTGAACGATGCACTCAGGCGCGCAGAGCAGCGCAATCAGGAACAGACCCGCGTGATCGAACGTCTCGAGGCCGAGTTGCGTGCCCAGCGCGCGACCGACCCGGGCGAGCACGAACGCCAGCGGCGTGAATTCTACCGAGAACTGCGTCGGCAGCTGCCGATGTCCGCACTTTACGAGGTATTGCCTGATCGCCTGATCATTGCTAGCGACCCGGTTTTCATCTTTGGCAAGGGGGAGCTCGGTGCCGAGGGCCAGGACCGGCTGACCCCACTCGCCGATGTGCTGCGCCACCTGGTTTCACAGATGCCCGAGGAATTTCCCTGGCGCCTGCGCATAGAGGGTCACAGCGACAGCCGTCCGCTGCGGGATAACAAGAAAT
>Ga0316189_10005120_pt1 | contig 12574 bp, 11 predicted proteins | sample LowCovwburrow_MG_FD_204930 | JGI IMG/M metagenome (GOLD analysis project Ga0316189, IMG submission 204930) | Coastal sediment microbial communities from Maine, United States - Lowes Cove worm burrow | ecosystem: Environmental > Aquatic > Marine > Coastal > Sediment | place: USA: Maine... | reverse complement strand
AACCCGCGGACGAGCACGCGTTTGAGCCAGCGAGGCATGCGCGCGTCGCTCGGCGGAGGGCGAATGTTCCCCTCTGAAGTGTTGGTGAACAGCTCCGCGTTGGTGAACCCCTCGAACGGGCGTTCCCCACACAGCGCCTCCCACAAGCTCACGCAATAGGCGAACTGGTCGGCGGCAGGTGTCAGTGTCGCGGCACGAACTTGCTCTGGGGCCATGTACGCGGGGGTTCCGGCGACGCGCCCGACCGTCGCCTCGGTCAGCAGCGAACTCGATCCCGAAATATCGACGCTCTGGCTGTCAGCCGCCCCTGTCTTGGGACGCGCGAGTCCAAAGTCCATGACGCGCACGCGCCCCTCGTGGGAGATCATGACGTTATCGGGCTTGAAGTCGCGGTGGATCAACTCCCGACCGTGTGCCGCCTGCAGACCCCGCCCCGCCTCCACAAACACGTCGAGGATCGCGCGCCAGGATCTGCGCTCGGAGGCCAACCACCGCTTGAGCGTGTCGCCCTGCACGAACTCCATGGCGACATAGATCCTGCCCTCGTGCTCACCGACGTCGTGCACCGTCACCACATTCGGGTGCGTCAGCTTGGCCATCGCTTGGGCTTCGCGGAGTAAGGCCTGCCGCTTGCGGGGGCTTGACGCTCCACGCCACAACTTGAGCGCAACGCGACGGTCGAGCTCCGGGTCGTAGCAGAGCGAGACGGTACCCATCGCGCCCGCGCCAAGGGTCCGCAACACGACGTATCGCCCCAGGCTCTCGCCCTGCTCCAGCCTCAACGGCTCGCCCCACCCCGCTGGCCCCGGCTCCGCGTCAGCCGACGCGGCCGCTTCCGTCGCTTCAGCGTCCAGAGTCTCGGTCGACGTGGTCATACCTGGCGACCGCTGCTCGTCCGCCTCGCCCAAACCCGCTGCTGCGAAACACTGGGCTACAGCGATCACACCCAGGTTACCGCCCCGCCACATCGGGCGGCAAGCGCTCCGCTGGCGTGGACGACCGAGCTGCAGCCGTGGGAGTCACCGCGGGCGGCTCGCCCGCCGCAGCGGACAAGCTCAGTCACACGCCGGGGCCGTCGCTGAGGATCAGCGGGAGGCCTTCGCCCGGAGGTCGAAGGTCCACGTCGTACAGACTGGAACCGGACGCCCTTGCGCCTCGAAGGGCGCGAAGCGCCACCGCGCAATGGCGTCGGCGTAGAGCGCCTGCCATGGATCTCGCTCTCGCCGGTTCTGCCTTACGACGTCTCGCGGTCTGCCCTCGCGATCGATGCAAAAGTCGAACACGAGTGCGCGACGTGGCCGGCCACGCGCTGCGATCAGCTCGGAAACGGCGTGGGGATCGGGCAGCGGAGCCACGCTGACGTGCGCAGCCGCGGTTTGTTGGCTGACCTGCGGTCTGGGGAGGGGCGACGGCGCCGAGTCACCAAACGCTGAGCCACCGCCGCGCACCCCGACGATGTAGGCGTCCCCTTCGTACAGCTGGCTGGGGTCCACTGCCTCGAGTTCGATCTCTCCTACCTTCGCCAGCCGCGAGCCCGCCGTCGCCGAGGGGCTCGATGATCTCGGTGGCATTTGCGACACGGCTGGCGCACTAGGTTCCGGTTTCGGAGCGCTCGACTCCGTGAGCGTGTGATCGTCTCGCTGGGCACTGGTCAGGTCCGGGTTCGGCTCCGCTTGTGCGGTCCGTGGTGGGGTGCCGTGTGCCTCGGTGGTTTGCGCCTCGGCGGTTTGTGCCTCCGCCGCCTGTGGCGCCGGCGCGTTCGGCGGGGTCGTCCGTTGCGAGCCACATGCCGCCGCCAGCCCAGCCAGCAGAACGGTATGGCTCAGGGCCTCCCAGCGACCGATGGCCTTGTGCCCCCGCAGGCGTCGCGAGTTCGAGACTCGGCGCCGTCCGCTCATCGTCCCCCCGGAGCCACCGCGCCAGTATCGCAGCGTTGGGCGGGCTCGTGAAGCGATCGTCAGTTCCGCAGTGCAATACCTTGGCGAAGCTGCGTGGTCCATGGCGCGACGTCATCGACTCCGAGGCCCGTTGCATTGCGGGGCTGGCGACAAACGCTTCGATCGCTTCGGGCAGTTGCAGCCACGCAGCCGCGTCCCCCGGGATGCTGCCGTCGAGGCGACAGTCGCCGTCCACTGCCAGCCTATCTGCGACACGCCGCCGAGAACCAGGCCGTACCAAGTCTCGGCCGTCATCGGAACCCCGGCCATGGACGCTAGCCCCGGGGTCCGTCGGGTCGCGCGGGTGGGTGGGTGCGCACTGCATCAAAGCCAGCAATTCCCGCCCCAAATCGCGTGGCCACCTGACTGGCGGCGATGCGATGTGCCGTCGCCAGGCTGTGTCCTGCGTGGCGCTGGAGGCAGCGCGTCAGTGCGGTCTCCCATGTGCTCAGCGGCGTGATGCTGACATCCATGCCGCCGAGACCGATAGCCTCCATCGCGCGCGCGCCAACCTCGATCCGATCGCCGCCCGCCTCGGCCAAGTACCATCCGCCTCGACTGGTGTGCAGCGCAAGCGCAGCGGTGGGAAGTGATCGTCGCAATGTCTGACCGCGGTCTCCCGTCCTGGCGGACCACAGCAGCGCCCCCGGTTCGCCATCGCGAGCATCAAGGGCTTCGACGGTCACGGTCGCGCCCACAACGGGTCCCTTGCAGGGGCTCCCGCCCCCGCTGTGCGAGCCCCCGTTCCACTGTTTGCACACAACACAAGCGATTGGTGTCGTGGAAGCTCGCTTCGATTGCCCGGGCCGCCACAGCCCAACCGCGCGCGCCTCACAACAGCCGCCGTAACTCAGCCCAGCGCGGCGGAGTCCCTACAGGGCAACCGTATGGCGAACACGAAACGAATCGCATTGGTGGTCGGAGTTGGACCCGGGCTCGGAGCCGCAACTGCGCGTAGACTGCACGCAGACGGATTTAGGGTGGCTGTAGCCTCCCGAGATGCGAACCGGCTGACCGACCTGGCACAGGAGATTGACGGCCTGGCTCTGTCGATCGATGCAACGGATCCGGCGTCCGTCCGCGCGGGAATCGAGTCTGTGGAGGAGGCGCTGGGCCCGATCCATACAGTGGTCTGGAACGTCGGCGGGGGCGTGTTTGGCACGCTCGAGTCGGTCGACACCGACGGTCTCGATCTCGCCATCGGAACCAACACACGTGGCTTGTTCGTTCTGGCCAAACGCCTCGTACCGCGCATGGCGGAGCGCGGCGACGGGAACCTGATCATCACGGGAGCAACCGCGTCGATTCGCGGCAAGCCGTTTACGACCGCGTTCGCGGCCGGAAAGGCAGCCCAGCGCTCACTGGCGCAGTCGCTTGCGCGTGAGTGGGGGAAGCAGGGGGTTCACGTCGCGCTTGTGATCGTCGACGGCATGGTCGACCTCCCCAACACCCGCGCCCGCATGCCCGACCGCGACACTGCAGAGTTTTTGTCGCCGGACGGCTTCGCGGAGACCGTCTCGTTCCTGATCGGACAGCCGCGGAGCGCTTGGACGTTCGAACTCGATCTACGCCCACATCTCGAAGACTGGTAGTCGGATAGCGCAACACAGCCCCCTTCGAGCTCGACGTCAGCGCGGCCCATAGCGACCGGCCCGCTCGTGAGCGATATGCTCCGCGTCAATGGGGACCTCCAATACCCGGCCCCCAGCGGATCGAGTGACCGCAGCACTCAGCAACTCCACGTCTTCGGGGAGCGGCACGGTGAACCAGAGACTCGTACGTCGTCGCTGAAGCCGCTGTCCAAGGCGATCTCGTTACCCAGGTCGGTCACAACCAGCGCGCCAGACTCGTCGACTTCGCCCAGCTCGAGCACGATGGACTCCACCTCCGTGCTGTCGCCGCTCGAGCCCGAGTCATCGTCTGGGGGTGCACCTCGTTCCGGCTTCTGATTCTCTTGGGCCTTGACCCGGATCGGACGCTCTCGCTATCCGAGGCCGCGGGCCGCATTGGGGTTTCGGGCAACCACCTGGAGAAGATCGCCCAAGACCTGGTGCGCGCGGGGGTCGTTGAATCGGTACGCGGCCGGAGTGGCGGCGTCCGGCGTACCGCGGGGAGCCTCGATACAACCGTGGGCGACGTGGTTCGTTCTGTGGCGTCGCTGACGCTGGTCGAGTGCTTCGATCCCACCAACGACACCTGTCGTCTCTCTCCGCCGTGTCGGCTCAATAAAGTCCTCGACGCCGCGCTCGATGCGTTCCTTGCGACCCTCGACGAGGTCACTGTCGCGGAGCTCTGCGCACGACCGACAAAACTCCGCCGTCTGCTCGCCTAGTCTTTGTCCCTTTCCGACCGCAGACTGTTCTTCGGCTGCACGCGGGGGACACATCCCCCAACTGGGGGTGCGCACCGCAACGCCACCACCCAAGACTTGGTGTGCGGGTGTAGGCGATCGTTTGCGCGGCGACGATCGACACGAGATGCGACGGTCAGTTTCGCCGATGCGATGCCCACGTTCGGCTGCGCCCGTGGGACGATCGGATCGTGAAACTCGAGTCGATCTGGACGCACCCATCCATCCAGTTCGCTGCCTTCGTCCTCGCAATCGGTTGCAGTGGAGACGATGGCGGCGACGGCAATGCGAGCGCGACGGAGCCGGGAGTCAACGCGACGGATGGCGATGACGGCGACGGCGACGGCGACGGTGACGATGGCGGTGACGATGGCGGTGGCGATGGCGATGACAGCGATGGCGGCGTCCCTGGCTCTTGTGACGACGCCCCGCTCACGCAGTGGGAGCAGATGATGCTCGACTCGCACAACACCTGGCGCGGCTCAGTCGACCCGCCCGCGGCGAACATGCTGCGCGTCTACTGGGACAAGGGCATCGCGGGCAATGCCGCCGACTGGGTATCGAGTTGCGACCCAGACTGGCCGCATTCATCCGAAGAGAGTCGCAGCAACATCGGGGGCTATGACGTCCTGGGAGAGAACCTCTCGTACTGCGCGGGGACCGGCTGCTCGCCCCTGCCTCAGGTGACCGATGGCAGCGGCTTGGGGGACGGCGAGGGGTGGTGGGACGAACGACACGACTACACCTGGGAGGACGACAGCAGCAGCGACATCACCTCGCACTACACGCAACTGGCGTCGTCCAACGTTTACGCTATCGGCTGCGCAACCCAGCAGTGTGACGCTCCGGGGCCGTACGATTGGGACGGCGACTGGTGGTGGACCATCTGCCAATACGGACCGCGCGGGCATGCGTATTGGAGCGGGACAAAACCGTACGACACGGGTGAGGGCGGGTTGATCGATCCCCCCGCGGAAGTCTGGAACCAGCATCCATTGCTCTGCGGCGGCCCAGAGTAGTCCTTGCGCGGATGCGCTCTACGGTCGCGCTCCGCCCAACGACGGGTCACGAAACTCTCGTCGCGATCACCGTTCTACGTCCATGCTGAATCGCTCGACCCCGCGCCGACCATATGGACCCGGCTCGAGGACGAGCACGCGGTATCGCGCACTCGGTTTCTCCTTGCCGCACGAGGGTCCCTTGAGGCCTACTCATGTCGGACTCTTGATGGCGAAACAACGTAGAGCAGCGACGTGGCTCGTGCCCGCCTTCGCGAGCTGGATGCTCGCGCTGAGCGGTTGCGGAGACGATGCGGTCGGCGCCACAGGAAGTGGCGGCGGCGGTTCAACCGGGGGGACAACGGGCGGCGTGAGTGCTGGGGAAAGCGGACCTATCAGCGTCAGTGTTTCCGTCAGCGCGTCTGGGTCTGGCGGCGCCGATTCGACAGGCGCCGATTCGGGCGACACCGACTCGGGCGACACCGACTCGGGCGACACGGGCTCCGGCGACGCGACCGATGGAAGTTCGGACACCGGTGAAGAAGTCGAACCCGGCCAGACCGCTTCCGGGTTCGTCAATGCGGGCACAGTCTCGACCAGCCCCGGGTACCGGCTGATCTGGACGTTCGGGCAAGAAACCCAAAATCAAAACACGATGGACTCCGCGGGGTACACCCTCCGCGGCGGTCTGATCAACGCTAGCCAGTGAGGCGCAACAAGATGATGTCATTTCGCAAACTATCTGGTTTGGCCGCTGCACTCGCCATCGCGACGACGACGCTCGCGCTCTCCGTTGAAGCCGTGGCCGCCCCGTGGAGCGGCGTCCATCAAGGGCGACTGTTCGACGATGTTGGCGACGCGGTCACCGGCACGTTGCCGGTCACATTCACCCTCTACGACGGTGAGATGGGTGGCGCGGTCCTTTGGACCGAAACCGTCGATATCGACTTCGACGAGGGCTACTACTCGGCAGCCCTGGGCGAGGTCGTCCCGTTTGACGACGGAATCTTTGACGGTTCCGTGCGATGGATGGGCATTCAGATCGACAACGAGCCCGAGATGACGCCGCGTGCCCCGGTCCACAGCGTGCCGTACGCGATGATCGCCAACGACGCCGTCGGCGACATCAATCCGACCACGGTGAGCATTCCCGGTTTTGGCGAGGTGATCGACGAAGACGGCAACTGGGTTGGTCCTGCGACCGGCCTCGTCGGCCCGACGGGGCCCGCTGGTGCCGTGGGTCCTGCCGGACCCGCTGGCCCTGCCGGACCCGCTGGCCCTGCCGGACCCGCTGGCCCTGCTGGTGCCGTTGGACCCGCTGGTGCCGTCGGACCCGCTGGCGCGGCCGGTGCCGATGGTGCTGTCGGTCCCGCTGGTCCTGTCGGTCCCGCTGGCGCCGTCGGTCCTGCTGGAGCGGTGGGCCCAGCCGGAGCCGACGGTGCGTCGTGGGCGCCTGTGGCCGTCACGCAAGCCATCTTCGGCGCGGGGCCCATTACCCACTACGATGGTGGGAACTGGCTCCTGGAGGCTGTCGACTCCAACACCCTCCAGCTTCGCCGCACAGGGTCCGGCGGGTTCCACAACTGGAACATCATTCATGGATCGGGCTGCGTCGGAAATGGTGCGGGAGGCAGCGCCACGATGGCGGAAGAATCGCGATGGAGCACAAGCGTCGGCGACACGCTCAGCGGCGACCTCTGTTCGGAGGGCAGCACGTCGCTGGTCACCGTGCACGACGGCGTGGACGTCTTCCTCTTCCGTTGCTGGCGCCGAACCGGCAACCACAACGTTTGCCAACGGTACTGGTAGAGCGAAACGGGTGCTGAGTTGAACAGCTCCGGCCTTCCCCTCGGGCTGGCCACGCTCGCGCTCGTCGTGGCGGGCTACGCGATCATGTCGAAAGGCCCGACGTCGGAGACGGGAGTCTGCGACTGTGACACGTCGGCGCTACAGGCTGAGCTCGCGCAACTCAAACGCCGGGTCGAGGTCGCCGAGCGAACGGGCGCGCAGCAAACCATGCGACGCGCGCTCTCTGCGGCCCGGGAGCCCGAGCCTTCGGATTCGGACCCTCCTCCAGCGGTCCCGGAACCCGCCGAACCGCCTGAGCCGACCGCCACCCCACGCTTTGCGAGCTTCACCGTGCCAGAGCCGGGCGTGACCGTCTCGCAAAGCGAGGATGGAGGCATCAGCGTGCGCAACACAAACGCAGCGCTGGAGGGCGATGTGTTGATCGTGCAAGCTCGCGGTGAAGATGGACTGCTCCGCGACCTCCCCATCACGGTCCCGCCCGCGGAGTAGCGTGCAACGTCGCCTATTGAGATGCGTGTTTGCGGTCGCCATCACGGCCCAAGTTGGGTGTAGCGACGCTGCGCCTGTCGCCCCGCCCACCGACGCCGAGCCCCCCAAGTCGACACCAGCGCCCCTCCCAAACGAGGGCTCAGCCGAGGCCAAACTGCTCGTGGACCGCTCCATACTTCTGGAACGGCAAGGTCTACTCGACGAAGCCGCCGCTGCCGCCACGCAAGCGATCGCGGCTGGTGGTGGCCGACCCGCGCAGCTCCAGTCCGCCAAGATCGCGATTCTCCGCGAGCACTACGATGACGCCGAAGCGCGACTCCGACCCCTTGTCGAAGCCGACCCCAAGGACGCCGACGCTCACTACAATCTGGGCCTCATCGCCCACCGCCGCAACCGATACAACGCCGCACGCTCCGGCTACCTCGCGGCGCTCCGGGCCAAAGCAAACTACCCCGACGCGCGTTACAACCTCGCTGTGTTGACTTGGAACCGCGAGGTGAAGGGGGAAGCCCGACACCACGTCGCCCGCTTCATCGAGCAGTGGCCAGCCGACCCCCGAACGCCAGAGCTCATCGCGCTGGTGGGCGCCCGTGCCCCTGAAGCCGCTCCGGCAGCTTCACCACCATAGACCGCGGCTCCGACCACACGCAGGGCATGAAATGCCACCGTTGCTTGGCGACGCCCCGTGGTATCAACTCTCCCATGCGGTTGATGATGATGCTCGGTTTGGGGTTCGTGGTCGCGTGCGACGGAGGCTCCGCCAAAGACGCCGATTCCGGGAAGAAGGCCGATCCAAAACCGGCCGACGTCATAGCAAAAGACGCGTCAAAAGACGCGACCGCGAAGAAGGCCGACGCCGCGAAGAAAGCCGACACGAAGGAGGCCGACCCCGCGAAACCGAAACCCGCGGAAAAAACCGACCCCGCCGCGGCCCCCCCTCCCGCAAAGGAGATCTCCGACACGCGCGCGTTGGTCGTCAAAGACGGCGAGCTCCTCAGTCTCGCCCCCAGCGGCAAGACCGAGTTGGTGGCCAAGGTTCCCGGGATGACGCAGTGCGGGGTCGACGATCACCATCGTGTCGTCTGGCTGACCTCCACGAGCGATCTGTCGGCGTACGACCCGAGCGACAAGAAGGTGCACGCGGTCGCAACGGGCGCTGCGCTCGTGCCATCGCTGCACCCGCACATGGTCTGGAGCGTACAGTACACGCAGGGCGCGCCCTTCCCCACCCAAGCAGCTGGCAATGCCGACGGCCTCGAGCATTGTGCAGGGCTCGTGGTGCAGATCGGGGACAAACCTTCCGTAGGCGGCGGGCTGCTTGCCGATGGTGACCGCGAGATCTACTGCAACGAGGAGACGGAAGACTTCGATGCGCCGCCCGTGCTCAACGCAGAGTTCGCGCCCGTCAAGGCGGGCTACGACAAAGCCAAGCTCGTCGACGCCGCATACCTCGCCACCCTTGCCGCACGCCGCACCAAAGACGGCGTCCGCAAGCGCACCAAGCTCACCGCCCCAACCGCACCAAAACTCGAGATTGACCCCAGCAACTGCGACGGCGGCGAAGAGGATTGCGGGGTTGCAACGTACGTGGGCGGCTCACTGTGGTGGGTTGTCACCGCGACTTCTCGCGGCGACTTCTTTCACGAGACGCGCGAGCTGTACGACACCAAGGCCAAGCAGTTCTGGAACTTGGCCACGGACAAGCGCTATCCCAAAGCGGAGGCCGGCGACGACAACACGACACCGCTCGAGGTGAGCCCGGATGGGCAGTGGGCTGTGTATGAAAAGAAGGTCTTGTCCCTGGGCGACGCGAAACAGACCGGAACGTTCAGTGGCAGCTTCTGTGGCTGGAAGTAAGCGCAGACCCGCCTGCCGCGCCCACGGCGCTGGCGACGTGTCGTAGGCTCGCCACAGAGTCCCGTGGGCGACGCTCAACGCACGCACGACCCGGACCGCACCGGTCCCGCGCCACAAAGCCAACCCGCGAATGTCGAGGGGCAGATTGTCGGGCGCTACCTGTTGCTGCGCTCGTTGGGCCGCGGCGGCGGGGGCGAAGTGTTCTCGGCGTTCGACCCGGTGCTCGACCGTAAGGTCGCGATCAAGTTCCTGCACGGTAGCGACCACGCACGCGAGGCACTGATCAACGAGGGGCGCATGCTCGCCAAGGTTGTGCACCCGGCCGTCGTAGAGATCTACGAGGTGGGGTTTCATGATGAGCAAGCGTTCATGGCGATGGAGCTTGTCGATGGCGACTTTGAGAGTTTTGCCGAGGAGCGCCGAACCACGGGCGACCTCGCCGCGCTTCTCGATGGCTTGCGCTCCATCGCCGCGGGGATCATTGCGGCACACGAAGCCGGGGTCATCCACGGCGATATCAAACCCAGCAACGTGCTCGGTGCAGCGCCTACACAGCTCAAGGTCTCGGACTTTGGGATCGCCCGAGTCCTGGCGAACGAGGCCCCGGACGACGACGGCGCAGCCGGAACCCCGGCCTACATGGCGCCAGAACAGCTCGCGTCTGGGCATACCGACGAGCGGAGCGATCAGTACTCGTACTGCCTGATGGCGTGGACGGTGCTGGCCGGCACCCACCCGTTCGATCGGCTGACCCACGCCAGCGCGCGCACCTCGGATTCTGCAGTGACGGCCGGCAACATGCCCCCGCAGCTGAGCCGAGAGTCGGCCCCTGTCTGGCCCAAGACGCGCGGCGTCCCACGTCACGTCGCCGACGCACTCCAACGAGGCCTCGCCTCGGATCCGGACCAGCGGTGGCCGTCGATGGCTGCATTGCTGGCGTCGCTCAGTCCCAACCCCGCTCGGCGACGCATCCGGAATGTAGCGATCGCGGCGATTGCACTGACCGCAGGGGCGGGCGGCATCAAAGCCTACGAGAACTACACGCTACGCCAGCGCGTCGCACACTGTGACGCCGCGGGTGACGAGATCGATGGCTCGTGGAACGAGGCCAGCGCGTCCAACGTCCGAGACGCGCTCGTGCTCACGGGGGCCAGCTACGCCGAGACCACGGCCGACAAAGTCATCGCGCGACTCGACACGTGGAGCGCCGACTGGCGATCGCATCGCACCGAGGTGTGCGCAAACACCTTGGTCACCAGCCAGTGGTCCGAGGCTACGCACTCCCGCGCACAGTGGTGCCTGGTGCGCCGCAAGCTCAAGTTCGACGCCGCGGTCGCCGAGCTTCAGCGCAGTGACGAATCCACGCTACCCAAGGCCATCGCGTTGGCCTCGAGTCTGCCGCGCACGCACACCTGCACGGACCTCGGCGCGCTCATGAACCGACCTCGCCCGCCGTCGGGTGAGGCCCAGGAGCGATTTGCGACGTTCCTCGCAGAGCTCTCGCGGGCGAGCGCTCTTCAGCGCACGGGTCGGTACGAAGAGGGTCTTGCCGCGGCTCGGAAGGCAAGCGAAACGGCAGCAGAGATGGACGACCCGCAGGCCATCGCGCTCGCCGACATCTCAGAGGGTCGGCTCCTTACCGACTCGGGTGCCTACGCAGACGCCGAAGCAAAACTCCTCAAGGGTTATCTCGGCGCGGCCTCAGAGCGCGACTGGGTCGCGGCGACACATTCCGCCGAAGCGCTGATCCTGCTGGTTGGCCTGCGCCTCGATCGCATGAACGAGGGCGCGCAATGGGCACAGCACGCCGAAATGACGAGCCGTCTCGCGGGCGACCCCACCGGACTCCACGCGGTGTCGCGCGCAGCCAACCTCGCCGTCGTCAAGCGGCGCGCAGGTGACTACGCCGAATCACTCGCCCTCCATCAGCGCGCCAACGAACTCGCCACCGAAGTCATGGGCGCGGCCCATCCGTCAACCACCATCCGCCTCAACAACTTGGCATCCCTCCACTTCACGATGGGAAAGACCGAGGAGGCCATTGCGTTGTTCGAGCGAGTGTTCGAGCTTCGCACCGAGTGGCTCGGGGCCACCCATCCGGACACCATCAGTGCGCTGGGCAACGTGGCCGCAGCACGCAGCGAGATGGGCCACTATGCCGAGGCGCGCGAGACACTCGAGCATGTCCTGGAAATGCGAGTGCAGGTGCTCGGACCCAGTCACCCCGACACCGCGCAAACGCTCAGCAACCTGGGCTCGGTCGCCAAGCTGCTCGGCGATCTCAAAGTGGGCGAGGACTACCTGGACCGCGCGCTGGCGATCGAGCTCACGCACGGAACCGAGACACACAACGTGGCGTTGACGCTTGTGCACCTGGCGTCGGTCTACTCGGCCCGTGGGGACCAGGCTCGGAGTATCGCAACGCAACAACGCGCACTCGCGGTCTTCAAGAAGGTCTACGGGCCCAATCACAAGGAGGTCGCGGGCGTGCTGCTCAACCTCGGCACCGACCACTTCATTACGGAAGATCTCGACGCGGCCGAGGCCGCGTACGCCGAGGCGCTCAAGATCTTCGAAGAGACGCTAGGACCCGACCACGCGAGTGTGGGCGCGGCCCTCAACAATCTAGCCGACGTCGCGGCGACGCGCGGCGACTACGACAAGGCCATCCCTTTGTACGACCGGGCGTACGCGGTGTGGAGCAAGGCCTTGGGTCCCACGCATCAACACGTGGCCACCGTGCTCGGCCACCTCGGCGTCGCCCGGATCGCGGTGGGCCAGCGCGCTGAAGGCATCGAGTTGCTGCAGCGCGCCATCAAGGCCTGGGACGCAGCCGAAGGGGTCGAGGAAAATGAGGCGTTGGCGCGCATGAGCCTCGCCGATGCGCTGGCAACCGATCCCGAGCAACACACGCAGGCGGTCGCGCTAGCCAAGCGCGCGCGCGAGATCGTCGTCAAGCTCGGCGTCGGACACACGGTGTCCGTGGCCGAGATCGACACCTGGCTCGCCGAACACGGCGCGGGCTAGGGGGTGTCCCTAGTCCGATCGCGCGGCCATAACGGCGCCCCCGAAGGCCACTTCGTTGTTCCTCCTCGGTTACTTGTTCCCGACAAGCGCCCTCGTCGAGCCGAGAA
>Ga0316189_10005119_pt1 | contig 12574 bp, 13 predicted proteins | sample LowCovwburrow_MG_FD_204930 | JGI IMG/M metagenome (GOLD analysis project Ga0316189, IMG submission 204930) | Coastal sediment microbial communities from Maine, United States - Lowes Cove worm burrow | ecosystem: Environmental > Aquatic > Marine > Coastal > Sediment | place: USA: Maine... | reverse complement strand
AAATTTACCTAATGATTCCGCTATTAACCTTTATCCAAGTCTAGGATTGTTCGAGGGCACCAACATCAATGCGGGTAGGGGCACTGAGTTCCAATTCCAGCGTTATGGAGCCTCATTCCTGGATAGTACACAATACAGCTTTCGATATTGGCCAAGACCAAATTTTGGCTCAAAAAGCCCTAAGGAAAATGGTAAAGTTTGCTATGGCAAGGATTTATCCAAGGCAGCTAAAATGAATGGGGTTTCCTTAAATTGGATTATTGATGCCTATAAAAACACCAAGGACAAAACAAAAGTTTTTAATACCAATGGATTTACCAAACACGCTGGGACCCAGAAATTACAGCAGCAAATTGAAGCTGGCCTTTCCGAGGAAGAAATAAAGAAATCCTGGCAATCGGATTTGGATAAATTCATGAAAATAAGAGCCAAATACCTACTTTACGATTAATTGGGCAATTTCTTTTTCATCGCCTCCACAATATTGAAGGCAGCCGGACAGATGGCCACATTCTTTAAAGTCAGTTGACTTATTTGATGGAATTTCTTTCGGTCTGTATGCGGAAATTCGCGACACGCTTTAGGCCGAACATCGTAGATAGAACAATAATTATCGTAACCCAAAAAAGTACAGGGTACCTGCTGAAGCACGTAGTCATTGTCCTCATCCAAACGTAAATTCTGTTTTATAAACTGTTGGGGTTTTAACTTTAAGTGCTTTGAGATCCGTTCCACATCTGCATTGGTAAAGAGGGGACCTGTGGTCTTGCAACAATTGGCACATGTAAGACAATCGGTACTCTGAAACTCCGCTTCATGTAATTCTTGCATTACATAATCGAGGTTTTTGGGAGGCTTTTTTTTTAGTTTGGCAAAAAACTTCTTATTCGCTGCATGCTTCTCTTTCGCCTTAAGGGGAAGTTGTATTAAGACCTCATTCATTATTCAACAAGCTTATTGAAGTTTCGTATAAATACCTACTCCAACTTTCAGAAACCTTTGATATTTCTTCGGAAAGTACTTCTTGCTTGCTTATGATTTTCTGACCAACGGCTGAATTATAAAAATCATTTAGCTCTTCTTTATGCGACTCGGTCATTTTGGAACGGTCTTTTAACAATAATATCCCAGCTTCAGATTGATAGAATCCAATCATTTTCGTTATTTCGTCATGTGTGAAATTCGCTTGATAAATCGGAATAAGCAATATTTTCATTTCGGCCACTGCCTTACTTTTATTCCCCTCTAAATATTCCCATCCTTGCGCATTATTTTCATTTTTAGGATATTGGCTTCCTAACATTTTCATTAATTCACCGTACGCAAATTCGTACTGCAACATGGTTCCATTATTATCTAAATAATCGGCAATATCTTTGGTATAGGTTGATTCCTGCGCACTGAATACCATAGGAATCAAAAGAAGACAAAATAAAAATTTCTTGATGTGATGCATTATCTGTTTTTTAAAATGGCGTAAAAGCCTCATTTTTGTGCGCAAAGTACGAATTATAAGCCAATGGATATTCTAGGGAAAGCGTTATTGGATTATCAAAAAGGAAATTATATTGAAGATATAAAGACTTTTTCCTCATTGGATGAAGAGGATACCATACCCTTACCCTATCTTTTTAGGAATTATGGGGAAATGCCAGCAATTGAACAAAAAGCATTACAATTATGCCGAGGGAGCGTATTGGATATTGGTTGTGGGGCTGGAAGCCATAGCCTTTATCTCCAAGAAAAAGAAGTACAGGTAACTGCGTTAGACAGTTCCAAAGGCGCTGTAGAAACGTGCAAACTAAGGGGAGTGAAATTAACGCAAAACTGCTCAATCCTTGATTATAAGAATCAAAAATTTGATACACTCTTATTGCTGATGAACGGCATTGGTATTGTGGGCAGGCTAGAATTTTTAAAGACTTATTTGACCCATTTCAAATCACTTTTAAATACAAACGGTCAAATCCTATTGGATTCCAGCAATATTATTTATATGTTCGATGTCGATGAAGATGGTGGGCACTGGATTCCTGAATCGAAAGCTTATTATGGGGAAGTGGAATTCACAATGAAATACAATGGCGAAATAGGTAATCCTTTTTCATGGTTATATTTGGATTATAAAACCTTGCAAAATGCTGCTTGGGACTGTCAATTTGAATGCGAACTTGTAAGTGAAGGGAAACATTACGACTATTTAGCTAGATTAACCGCTATATAATACTAGTAGGCACGTTTTTTGCGTTATCTTTTTATATTTTAAAAATTAGGCTATGAAAAATCGCTTTTTGGCAATACTAATTGTGTTTTTGGTCTTAGTAAGTTGCTCAAAAGATTCGGGGGAGGATGGTACAAATCCGGTTACTATTGATAAAACAGCAAATTTAAAAACCACCGGGGATTCTGCCAATGAGATTCTTTCCAATGCTACTTTTAATAAACTACAAATTGAAATTGCATACGTAGCAGGTTTCAGGCCGACTTCAACCGCGATGACCGACTTTGTTTCCTTTCTAAAACTGCATTCCTTTAAACAGGATATAGAATTGATATATAAAGAATTGCCTTCACCCAATGAAGAAAAACTAACACTTGACGAGATTTTTGATTTAGAGAAGGAGAACAGGACTATTTATAATGATGGAAGTACCTTGGCTATTTATATTTATTTTGCCGATGCCCCATCCGAAGATGATAAAGAGGAAGAGGAATTGGTGACTTTGGGAGCGGTTTATTTGAACACATCAATGGTCATTTATGAAGAAACCATTCGCACCTTGGCTAGTAAAAGCAATTTGGTTTCTATAGGTGATGTCGAGACCGCTACTTTAAACCATGAATTTGGGCATTTATTGGGGTTGGTAAACCTAGGTTCAATATCAGTGAATGACCACGAAGACGTTGATGCAGAAAACCATTGTAATGTTGAAGGTTGCCTTATGCGTGCAGAATTACAGTTTGGAGCAGGAATGAAAAAAATATTGGAAAATAGGGCTTCAAAAGGAATCATTGATGCTCCTGGTTTAGGTCCGGAATGTATATTAGACCTTCAAGCGAACGGCGGGAGGTAAGCCCCCTAACGCCCAAAGGGGGAATAAAAGTTAACGGTTCTAAGTTGCAGTTAGCAGTATTATAAATTAGCTTCTCTACCTATATGCCTCTATCCACTGTTTACCCACCACTGCGTACTACTTACTGATTTTACTTAAGGAATATTCAAATACTTATGGGTTTGTAGCGATACTTTCCATTTGGGGTTTTCCATAACATAATCCACAATTAGGGGTATTATTTTGTCTCGTACACTCCATTCGGGTTGTAGGTATAGAATGCAATCATTGTTCACCTTTGCAGCCTGTTCTTCGGCAAAAATCAAATCATGCTTATTATAAACAATAACCTTTAGCTCGTGGGCCTCGTTATAGATCTTAGCTGTAGGAAGCTTATTTTTTTTTGGCGATAGGCAAATCCAATCCCAATTCCCAGTAAGCTCATAAGCCCCAGAGGTTTCAATATGTGTCTGAACATTCTTGGCTTTCAACGCTAGGGTCAAAGGTCCCATATCCCAAGTCAAAGGCTCACCTCCGGTTACAACGATCGTATCTGAATTTTTGACCGCTTTTACAACAATACTTTCGATATCAGTTGGTGGATGTGTCTCGGCATTCCAACTTTCCTTTACATCGCACCAATGGCAACCCACATCGCAACCCCCTACACGAATAAAATAAGCAGCCGTACCCTTGTGAAAACCCTCACCTTGAATTGTGTAAAATTCTTCCATAAGCGGAAGCATCAATCCCTGGTTAACCTTAGCTAAAACATCCTCATTTACCATTTGGCAAAGATAGTACTAACTTATCGTTTTATTGTTGCCTAAAAATGCCCTATTTTTATCAAAAATTAGACTTTATGAGTACCAAAGACGAATTCTTTGCACATATAGAAAAAGGATATACTACCAAAGGTGATTTTATAACGATGGGTGCAGCAATGCTCGATGGTGAAGCCGTTACCAATGCCCTTGTTAAAATACCCCTTAAAACGTTGAACCGTCATGGTTTAATTGCCGGCGCCACAGGTACTGGAAAAACAAAAACACTTCAGGTCCTTGCAGAGAATTTATCAGACAAGGGTATTCCCGTATTGTTAATGGACCTTAAAGGTGACCTAAGTGGCATTGCCGAACCAAGTCCAGGGCATCCTAAAATTGATGAACGCCATGCGAAGATTGGAATTCCGTTTGAAGCCAAGAGTTTTCCTGTTGAAATACTTTCGTTATCAGAACAGGATGGGGTTAAATTAAGAGCTACGGTATCGGAATTTGGACCAGTACTTTTATCACGAATATTGGATTTGTCCGAGACCCAGGAGGGGATTGTTGCCGTGGTCTTCAAGTATTGTGATGACAATAAATTACCACTTCTGGATCTAAAGGATTTTAAAAAGGTATTGCAATACGCCACAGGAGCAGGAAAGAAAGAATTCACAAAGGATTATGGTCGAATATCGACAAGTTCCACAGGCACCATCTTGAGGAAGATCATTGAAATGGAACAGCAAGGTGCTGATTTATTCTTCGGGGAAAAATCCTTTGAAGTAGATGATTTGACCAGGATTGATGAAAACGGAAGAGGCTATATAAACATTATTCGATTAACCGATATTCAAGACCGTCCCAAACTGTTCTCTACATTTATGTTGAGTTTGCTGGCAGAAATATATTCCACCTTCCCAGAGCAGGGAGATAGTGATAAACCAGAGCTCATTTTGTTTATTGATGAGGCCCATTTAATTTTCAAGGAAGCTTCAAGGGCTCTTTTGGACCAAATTGAAAGCATTGTTAAATTGATACGTTCTAAAGGCATTGGTCTTTATTTTGTAACCCAAAACCCAACCGATGTACCGAATGAGGTATTGGCGCAATTGGGCCTAAAGGTACAGCATGCCTTACGGGCTTTTACAGCTAGGGATAGAAAGGCCATTAAATTAACGGCCGAGAATTACCCCATATCGGAATATTATGATACCAAGGAAGTCTTGACTTCATTGGGTATTGGTGAAGCATTGATTTCCGCCCTTGATGAAAAAGGGCGTCCAACTCCATTAGCTGCAACCCTATTACGTGCGCCAATGAGTCGTATGGATGTACTTACCGATGGGGAACTTAGGTCTGTTATCAAGAATTCTGACTTAGTTGGTAAATACAACAAAATCATCGATAGGGAAAGTGCCTATGAAATACTCAATGAAAAGATAGAAAAGGCTGAAAAGGAAGCCGAAAAAGAAAGCGCCAAACCAACGAGTAGAAGAACATCTACCAGGAGAAGCACGAGACAAAACCCAGTCATCAAGGTATTGACTAGTGCCACTTTTATTCGCGGGGTTTTAGGGGTGTTAAAAAAAGTAATGCGATAATAAAATATGAGGAAGATTATTATTGTTACCGCCATTTTCGCGATTACATGTATGACGCAATGTACTGAAGAAAAAGACACGACCTTTCTTATAACCAATACAAGCGTTGGTAAACTCGATAAAATTAGTCTTGTCCGGGATTTGGGAGTCATTTATGACCAGGATTCCGTCGTGAGGGATACCCTAAAACTGTCATTGGGTCTTGGCACTAGGAATATAAATATCTACGAAAAAGGAGGTAGCCATTTATTGACCTTGACACCAAGTGCCGATAGTATTCCGAAAATCCAGAATGTAAGGGTCAACGACCCAAGATTCAAAACCGATAAAGGTATTGGACTTAACAGCACGTTCAAGGACATAAAAGAAAAATATACCATCCAGAAAATTGTGACCTCGATAAACAATATCGTGATTTTCGTTAAAGACAGCGATGTGTATTTTACCATAGATAAGAGCGAACTTCCCGATAGTCTGAGATATGTTTCAAGTCCGAATATTGATGCCGTGCAGGTTCCTGAAAATGCTAAAATCAAATATTTGATGGTTGGTTGGGATTAACTTATCACGCTCACTGCTTTTACCTAAAATAGTAGCTATGAATCCAATCTTACGGCACTTACTGGTTGAACGTGCAAAGTCGCGTTTAAAAAAAAGAACAGGGCAGGAAGAAATTCCAAAAGAGCTTCTGGTAAAAGAGGTAAGGTCCGGGCAGGTAGAACTGGCACATCTGCTAAAGGAGGTTTTGTTCATGGCGATTGGGGTGTTTGCCGCGGGCTTTGGATTGAAAGGGTTTTTACTCCCCAACTCTTTTATAGATGGTGGTGCTACGGGAGTATCCTTATTAATAAGGGTTACTTCAGATATCCCACTAGGCATTTTGTTGATTGCGGTTAATTTGCCTTTCATAATTCTCGGGGCTAAAACCATCGGAAGAAAGTTTGCCATAAAAAGTATATTAGCCATAATTGCTCTAGCCTTACTTGTCCATTTTATCCCCTATCCTACAATTACATCAGACAAATTATTAATTGCCGTATTTGGCGGATTTTTCCTTGGTCTCGGTATTGGTATGGCAATGCGGGGAGGTGGCGTCATTGATGGGACCGAGGTACTGGCCATCTACCTCAGCAGAAAATGGCATCTTACCGTTGGGGATGTACTGCTGCTTATAAATATCCTGATTTTCTCAGCAGGTGCATATCTGCTATCTATAGAAGTTGCACTTTACGCGATACTTACTTATTTGGTAGCGGCCAAAACCGTGGATTTCGTAGTGGACGGGGTTGAAGAGTATATTGGAGTAACAATAATTTCTGCCAAACATGAGGAATTACGCAAAATGATCACAGAAAAAATGAGTCGGGCCTGCACCATTTATCACGGAAAGGGCGGCTATAAGAAATACGGAGAGAAACAAATTACAAATGAAATTATTTACACTGTGGTCACCCGATTGGAAATTGCCAAACTAAGCACCGAGATAGATAAAATAGATCGCAAAGCTTTTGTGGTAATGGGCATTGTCAAAGATCTTAAAGGCGGAATGATCAAAAAGAAACCTTTAAAGGACTGATATTCCGTTTACCAAGGTTAATTTGGTCATAAAAATAAAAGGGGTTTTGTTGAATTAATTAATTTGTTGCTAAATAATCCAACAATGCACCCAAACCACCTATTCTTCTAACTTCTGTTTGTTTTTATAAGCAGTTTTTCGCAATACAAATATGAACCTTTCGCTGAGCATCATTTTTTGGTCTTCCAAATCCTGGTGCGCCAGAGCAGCTTCTGAAATTTGAGCCTTTAATTGGCGAATGTGACTGCAAATCGGTACTTCGGAAAGCAGATCAAAGCTGGGCAGAACCCGCTGACATGATCTGGCGTTTTAAGTACATTATGAACGAGATGGCGGTACAAGATGAAACACTAAAGGCAGATTAGCAAAGTGAAAAAAGTCCATACAATTATTAAACCGCCTGATAAGTACGACGATTATTAATTACCGTATCCTTATGTAGCTCCGCCCATTCGGTTAGATCTATAAGCTTCTGCAAATAAGAATGGCCAAAATCTGTTAATTCGTATTCTACCCTGATAGGTACTTCTGGGAACATGGTTCGTTTAAGATACCCGTCTCCTTCAAGTTGTTTTAGGCGTTCACTTAAGACCTTATTGGAAATTCCATAGACCTTTTTCTTTAACTGATTAAATCGTAAAATAGGGTAATACCCTAAATACAAAATAATCAGAATACTCCATTTATCGGAAGCCAAGGCCATTACGTCACGTATGGGACAATATTCAATTGTCGTTCTATCAATATGACCGAACATTTTTTTTATTTTTTTTGCGACCTTAATCTTTTGATTATCAGTAATAGTTTCCATTTGCATACCTTGTTCCATTTTTGAGACTTATTCCAATTAGTCAAAATTTTATTTACCTTAGTATTTAATAAAGAGTAAGTTACAAAAAGAAACTTAATTTAAATGAAAAAAGTAATTAATAAACTTCTACCCTTGGCCTACGGGACCTACTTTAACACAACGGCTATATTTTCAAAAGAGGAGGCTTCGGAAAAAGCTTTCAACCTATTTTGTACGCCGAGAAAAGGAAGGGTTCGACCAGAACAAAAGGATTTTTTGGACCAAGCAAAATCTACAAAAATCAAGGTTAATGACCTTGATCTACAAGTGTATCATTGGAAAGGTAAACGGGAAACCGTTCTACTATTACATGGTTGGGAAAGCAATACCTCTCGTTGGCGCAATCTAATATCCTATTTAAAAAATGAAGAATATGATATAATCGCCTTTGATGCCCCTGCCCATGGCTATTCAGCAGGTAATATATTCAATGTACCTCTCTATACTGAATGCACAAATGTTGTTGCAGAAAAATACCACCCAAAAGTTGTTATAGGGCATTCAATTGGTGGCATGAACGCTTTGTACCATCAACAGATATATCCAACCAATGAAATTGAAAAAATTGTGACCATAGGTTCTCCTTCAAAATTACAAGACATGATGGTTGATTACCAGCAATTTCTAAAATTCAATGACGTAGTCATGAAGGGATTGCATGACTACTTCATAGAACAATTTGGTTTTAGAATAGATGAATTCTCAACATCCCAATTCAAAGGTCATCTATCAAAAAAAGGACTTCTTATCCACGACAAAGAAGATACAATTGCCCCCTTTAGTGCTTCAGAGCAGGTACATGCTTCTTGGAAAAACAGTACCTTTTTCAAAACCAAGGGATTTGGTCATTCAATGCATCAAGATGAAGTAAACCATCGCATAATGGACTTTATTAAATCATAGAAATAGCATATATTTATTCAAACTATTTTCAACATGCAAAACGTATCGCCTTTCCATATTGCCATACCTGTTCACAATTTGGCTGAATGCCGTAAATTTTATGGGGAAATACTCAATTGTGAAGAAGGTCGCAGCAGCGACCATTGGGTAGATTTTAACCTATTCGGACATCAATTGGTAATACATTACAAGCCTAAATCCAAAGAAGAACTGCATACCAATCCGGTAGATGGAAAGGATGTGCCTGTACCACATTATGGTGTTGTACTTCCTTGGGACACTTTCCAGACTTTTTCATCAGCATTGAAAGCAAAAGGTATAGACTTTGTTATTGAACCTTACATACGATTTAAAGGCCTGGTAGGGGAGCAGGCAACCATGTTCTTTTTAGACCCAGCTGGTAATGCATTGGAATTCAAGGCATTTAAGGATATGGGGCAGTTGTTTGCCAAATAAGCCATTAATATAGCGTAAAACCAAAGCCATCTAAATTGGTCATAAATCAACCTCCCCTTTTTTCTCCTTCATTGCATTTCGGAGAATTCATACCCCTCCTCGTCTGAGGAGGGGAGCTTTTAATTTTTATATTTCCAGATCCAGCTGGCAATGCTTTGGAATTCAAGGCATTTAAAGATATGGGGCAGTTGTTTGCCAAATAGATTATTGTGACCAAGCCGTTGGTACCCTATCCCAACGATGCTTTCGAAGCTCCTTGAACAATGGTTGAGGCAACCCATTACCATCACTAACTGCCGTATTTGCCAATACATTACGCTCTTTTCGCATTCCAGGAATCATAGTACTCACCGATTTATTCATTGTTATGAACCTAAGTGCCATTTCAGCCATGGTCATACCTTCAGGAATCAAAGGTCTCAATGCATCCGCTTTTTCCACGCTGGAATTTAGGTTCTCGGGTACAAAATAAGTTCCGCGCCAATCACCCTCTGGAAAAGTCGTTTCTTTGGTAATATTGCCGGTCAACGTACCTTCATCAAAAGGAACCCTGGCAATAACGGCGATATCCATTTTATCACATAGGGGAAACAACCCATCTTCGGGTGCTTGGTCAAAAATGTTATAGATGACCTGAACCGCATCGAGCATCCCAGTTTTTAAGGCTTTAATGCCATTCTCTGGTTCCCAGCGATTTACACTAATACCCATGGCAGCGATCTTTCCTGATTTTTTCAAGTCTTCGATGGCCCTCTGCCATTCTTCCCGTTCAGCCCAAACATCATCCCAAGTATGCAACTGCATTAAATCTATTTGTTCTAACCCCAAATTCTTTAATGTCTTATTGGTATATTCCACAATATGTTGTGTGGGATAAGAATCCTCAAAGCTATATTCAGGTCTGGCCGGCCATTTAAAATTTTTGGGCGGAATCTTGCTTGCGGTATATATTTTTTTGTTTGGATGCCTTTGCACCAATTGCCCTAACAATTCTTCACTATGCCCTTCACCATACCCCCAAGCTGTATCAAAAAAGTTAACACCATTTTCAATGGCCAAGTCCAAGGATTTGGCTGATTGAATATCGTCTGATTCTGTCCATCCGCCCATACCCCACATGCCATATCCTAATTCACTTACTTGCCAATTGGTCCTTCCAAATTTTCTGTATCTCATGTTACTTGTTTTTGCTTTTCCATTTTTCCCTAAGCCAAATAAAAATTCCGTATAGGACTCCAAAGACAAGGCTCTCCGAAATTTCACGTAATATTATTTCGTTGGAATATTCTTTTTCCAATATCAATGAAATAATAACATAGAGAAGCACTGCTGCCAATACTTGTATTAAGAATCTTTTCTTGTCCATTATATTAATATTGATGAAATGCTTGAGATACAAATTCCAATACTTTAGGCAGGGATTCACGCCAGTAGGTCCAACTATGCCTGCCCTCCCTAACCCGGTATTCATGTGGGATTTCTTTCTTTTTCATGGCGATATGCACCAAACTGTTTCCTTCAAACAAGAAGTCATCATCGCCGCAATCTATGTACCATCGCACCGATTTTATATCCTCGACTGGCACACTTTCAATTAAATTAATGGCATTGTGCTGTCTAAAGTATTCTTGGATAGCTACCTCTGTATATGTTTCGTTTTCCCTTTTCAATCTTTCCTTATAATCCTCAATGGTCAAAGGCCCTACATATGCACTTAAAGGGCAAGCTGAAGAGAAAAGTTCAGGGTGATGTAGGGCATACATAAAAGATCCACCACCACCCATGGAAAGCCCGGCAACAGCTCTGTATCGTTTTTCACTTTTTATTCGATATTTCTGTTCAACAAAGGGCATTAATTCCTCAAAAAAGAAATCTTCATAACGCCAGTCCCCTTTGTTAAAATAACCGCGTTGGCCCGTATTCGCATCTGGCATTACAATTATCATTGGTGTTGCCGTACCATCTTTAATGGCATTATCGGTAATCCTCAGCACTTCACCAAATTGCACCCAACCTGTCTGGTCATCACCAGAACCATGCAATAGATATAAAACTGGATAACTACGGTCTGATGTTTTATAATCCGGTGGAAGATATACTGCATACTTGCGTTCACTTTTCAAGATTTTACTGGTCATGGTAAGATTGTCATAGACCTTGCCCGTTTGAGCGAAGCTTGAAAAGATGAATCCAAATGTCAAGCATAGTGAAAGAAGTGATTTATTCATAATAAACATGGTTGTTTCAGTCTAAAAATAAGAATATACAAGTTAGTGAAATGTAGTCAGATTTGTTACCAGAATTATTGCAAAGAATACAAAAACAATGAAAGCCCAAATGGGTTTTACCTATTATAAGTCCCCTTTTTTTAATCCAGAAAAAAGCAAATATAATATTGGGAACCCAACATAAGCATGCCACTATGCGGTAGGCAACTTCAAAGTCATCAAAAAAATATTCAAAATAGGTAACCAAATACGAAGGGTAAAACTATATATTTTACTGATTCATGACCGTCATAAATACATTTGTTTCGACATACGAAAAACGGTATCCAAATATACCACCTGCAATTACCAGCTTCCGCCGCCGCCGCCGCCGAATCCGCCGCCGGAGGAGCCACCTCCTGAGGAACCACTGCTGGATGGGCTACTCACCATATTCGATTTTGCCCTTGCCATGGAACTCGAGAACGATTTTGAAAAATTGTGCATGCTAAGCGCATTGTCTGAAGGGGATGTGTACCATTGGGGCGGAGGCACGTGCAACGCTTCGAACTTTTTGGCCCATTTATCGAACATACCAAAGGCAAGCGCATACCCCATGGTATTTTCAAAATAGCCCGGATCGTCCTTTATCAACATTTTCAATTTATTTTCCTCCGCTACCTTAATAAATTGCCTAAACCCCTTTAATTCAGAAAGCATCCTATTACCCCTGCTATTTTTTTTCACCATATAGATATTGAGGATGATTAACAAGACGCAGGTAAAAATTAGGACCACAGCAGCCAAGGGTCCCCAGTAAAACAATCCCACCAAAGACAACAATATTGCCAATACGATTAAAACGACCCAGGTAATGCCCTGTATTTTTTTTGATTTGGCCTCGTAATAGAGCTGTGCCTTTTTCTTTAATACACTACCTGCCCCTGACATCGTAGTGTAAAAGGTATCTTTTAGACTACTTACCAGCACTTCGGCAGCATCTTTGCCATGTTCATTCCCAAACAGCCCATTGAATATCTTCAGTTCATAATCCGCCACCTCGCTTGGCAATGGTTTTATACGGATAAGTTTGGTATCCTTTTTTCCGAACAACCCTTTTTTTGGCAACTCTTCAATCCGCAAATACCCTTTTGATCCCCA
>Ga0316189_10005117_pt1 | contig 12575 bp, 7 predicted proteins | sample LowCovwburrow_MG_FD_204930 | JGI IMG/M metagenome (GOLD analysis project Ga0316189, IMG submission 204930) | Coastal sediment microbial communities from Maine, United States - Lowes Cove worm burrow | ecosystem: Environmental > Aquatic > Marine > Coastal > Sediment | place: USA: Maine... | reverse complement strand
CCCTAAATAAAAGGTTCAACCCGTAATGGTAAGCCCGGGCCTGTCTGCAGGACCTGGAGCGGGGTTGTTATTGGCAATGTCCGACCATGCGGAGCGAAGATCTCTAACCAGCGTATCCAGATGGTTCAGTGTCTTCAGGTCATTGTGCATGCCCACTTTCATCAGCTCGTTGCTCAGGTAATTGTAGATTCGATCCAGATTACGGGCCACGTCGCCTCCCCGTACAAAATCCAGACTGCCCTGAAGCTCATCTACGATGGCAAGGGTCTTATTAAGATAGGTTACCCTGTTGGGAATGTCGTTGGCTTCAATGGCGTCATGAACTTTTTTCATGAAACGAAGCATTCCGTCGTAGCACATGACAACCAGCTGAAGGGGAGATGTATTTACGCTATTTGTTCGATACTGGTTGGCAGAATAGCTTGCCGAATACCCGCCTTGGTGACGAGGTGCAGAATACATTAGAAAGCGCCTCCCTTCTGCAAATACGGCTTTTAGCCTATGGGGATTTACGTTGAAAATGGGGTGTTGGCCCATTTTCCCATCGGCCCTATGTCAAATATAACAATATTTGCCGATAATCGGTGGAAAAATGGTCTCCATCCTTCATTTTCTTATTGACGAACCGCTGTTCGACAGGCTGCTAGAAGCCGTACACAATTCCTATCGGGGGGGATCTGGAACTTCTTTAACAAAAGGTGCTATAAACCCATAAATTTACTGAGAAACAACAACTTCTGCCTTTTTCTCACGGGTTGAAACACAACGAAATTTACTTTCTTCCTTCATACCTGCCCCAATACACCTCATTCCTCAATAAACTGTCCCAGTTCTCCTCCACATGATCGGGGTTCTCCTCCCAACCCCTGCAATAACCTGAAATCTGAACCCTGAGATGGCCTTCCCTTCACGGCCTGAAATCCATCCTCAACTATCTGTGGATTGAATGTGTAACACAGGACAAACCAGGCTATAAAGGCAAATGCAATGGCGAGTCAACACGCAAGGAGCCAGAGTGGTGACTCGGGCTTGTGGGCGTTCACCGGGTGATTGGCAAAGTCATCTTGGGAGAATACTCGGGCATTCCTGGCAAATCTGGGGTGTTGTCATGGTCTGCATTGTGGTGCTCGTTCAGAGCGCGGACCCGGCAGTTTGAATATTTCAGGCAAACTGTCTCAATAAACCATCCTTTTCCCACTGAGCTTTGTCAGAAAGCAGTCAATTGCAGGCCATGATCACCGACCCTCATGCCTCAGACAGCCCCGCTAAGTACAGCCCTTTGCAGTTGGATCTGCAAAGTTCCGCCATTTTTTTTGTGATTGCCCCTGTTTTGGAGTTGATTGGTCTTTAGCCCATAAGACAAATGCGTTATGATCAGGCGTTGAAAGGTTGGTCTTGATCGGGGTCCCAGCTTGTACGATAAAAAATTCTATCTCAAAAAACAATTGCTCATTCAACGGGACGAGCTCCTGGTAGAGATTGGCCTTCGTATTTTCGAAGGCGGTAATCTCCCTGATCGTTTCCATATGATGCCTCAGGAGTTCCATTCCATCGATATTCTGGTTCGCCAGTTGGAAGATCGCCTGAGAGCCTTGATTGAGGAACGGGAACGGGTGCATCGGGAGGATTTGGAGCTTCTCTCTCGTAAATCTAAATTGGAACGGGACTATGAAAAAAAACTTCAGGGGCCAAAGCAGGATTTTGACGCGCTGAATTTAAAGATTCTTTATCAAAAGGACCAGATCCGCAATCGGCGGAAACCCAAAAAAGACGAGAAAGCGGAGAGTCTTCCTCAGTTGGAAGAAAAGGCCGGGCTTCTTAACGAGGAGATTTGCAAAGCCGAAGCAGAACTCGAAGAAAAACTCTCCCAGTTGAAGGCCCAATGGGAACCCCTTCAAACAAGACTCCATATGCTTGACAAGGGCACCCTGAAGGTTCAAAAAGAAATGGACCATTTGAAGTCTACCTACAACAAACGTCTCCTTGAACTGGCCTGGTATTATTTTGAGCGGAAACTGGAGAAGGAGACTTATGAACAACAGTACCAGTCTCTTGCCAGATTACGAACTGAATTGGCGGACAGTACACGAACAACCCGTTATACGGAAATTGAGTCGGACAAGGTGGAGCAGGAACGGGCCAAGTGGCGCGGGTTCCTGGCCCTGGCTCTGGCTGTGTTATTAATTGGTTATTATTTCCGCACGCAGTTTCAGGAACAGCCAGACTCCCTCGCGGCTATTGCCAGGGGACTTGTCCCAAAACAAAAACACTCCCAGATTTTCGCCGATCTAACCGTTTTGAAAGGCGCTGCATGGGACATGGTCCCCCCTTTTCCTGAGTTGCCATCGGGCGATGTGGTTTTTAAAGGGCTTAAGAAAGAAGACGTTCAACATCTGCTCATCACAAGAGACGCTAATGATCATCTGTTATTCTGCGGTTTGAAACTCTCCCGCTCTCCCGCCCGATTTGAGATGAGACTCACCCAAAACGGCTGGCGCTATATTCCCACATCCAACTGGTTGGCATTAAGCGATACAGACAATAAATGGATCTGGCTGGTGCTTAACAACTCTGAATTCTTTCTCTTCCCTTCTCAATACCTCAGTGAATTCGAAGCATTAAATCTCACGCCTTGCCATGACCTCCTCAGATTAAGGTTGAACATTCCTGCTTTTGGAAATAACAGCCCCCTGTTACAAGGTTATGATCACTTAACCATGGTGTTGGATGCTAATAAATTTAAGATAGAATTATCCGCCACACAGGCCCCGGAAGATCTTGAACTCCGTCTTAAGCGTCTTGCTATCTTAAATAATACTGGTCAGCGCGAATTGCAATTTGAGCAGGTGGATGGTCTCTTCCGCATGAAAGGCCCCAGTTCGGCTTTTAAGCCGGATAACTACAGTCCCCAGGGGTTAAAAGATTTCGTAGCCAAAAAAGTGAATGACCTGGAAAAAGCATATCAATGGAGCCTGCCACCCAAGGACGCATCTCCCATTGCCGGAGTCTTTACCGCAAGCCCAACCCATCAACGTTTAATGGTTTATAGCGCCACCGGTCCCCGACTCCAACTTTTATCTGAAATTAGGGTGGGATCAGATATTTCCGGGTTGTCTTATTTAAATGAAAGGAAGACCTTACTGGCCATTGACAGGGTTAACAGAGAGTTGTTGCGGTTCACAGTTGAAGACAACGATCTCTCTTTGGAGGATCGGCTTGGTTTTCAAGATACCTCTTCTGGTGCCTTCGAGCCGTCTCATCTGGAACCCACCCCTCAAGGGAGGCGTCTGGCAGTTTTGGGGAAGAGCCTGGCAGGGAATAACCCAGCGGTGGCCTTTCTCGATCTGGATACAATGACTGTGCTTCAAATGAAGAGACTCCCTGAAGAAATTAAAGAGGGGCTCAGCCTTGGTTGGGATGAGAATGGCGAAACGCTTTATGTTGGAGGCGCTTCTAAAAAGGGGCGTGGTGATTACTCTCTGGCCGTGGTGGTCTACAACAAGGAAAATGACGTGTTGCGTCCCTTCCGCTTTATTGACCTGCCCCATAACGGCGCTCCTTCTATTCAGGTATCCAGCCTGGCCTGGCGTCATGGCGAAGGTGCCCTTTATCTGTATCAGTCGCCCCAACAAAAGTTGGTCCGTTATCGCCTTGAGGGTGCGCCCGAAATGGATGTATTAACACTGGGCTTGGGCCGCACCAATGAATTATTGCCCTACCACCTGGTTCTCAATAGAACCGGAGACCATGCCCTTATGATTGGGAAGGGACGGCTTACCGAGGAAAGCGCCACCTTCCTCTATCTGGCCCGTTTGTCTGAAGACGGCCCGGTTCTGGTTGATAGTATTGATCTGGGATTTGTTCCCCTTCAAATAGAACGCACTCCCTTCCGGGACAGTTTTTGGATTACCGGTCCCATGGACCGAACCCTGGCTCGTGTTCGCATAGAAAATGGTAAGATTAAGACCGAACGCGTTCAGCAGATGCAATGGAAGCCGGAGCATATGGCTTTGGATCAATGGGGTGCCTTCCTGTTTGTGGCGGGAAAAGCTGAGTAAGGCAAGTTAATTTTACTTTGTCACTTAAGAAAAATGGCCATCAGTCGGGTTCCAGGGTTGGGTTTTGGGGATACCCATTCATTCATATTCTTTAGAATCACCATTGATCGATGGCCAGCCCTGAGTGGAGGTCATTTTTTATCTGGTGCTGGTCACTTCATCTGCTCTGAGATTTCCAAGGGTACGGCGTCAAATGGACAGGCTACCCAAGGGTGGTTCAGGGTAAACCGCTGGGTTTGGAAGTTCTGGCCTGAAACATTCTAATGCAAGCCAGAATCAACCGACGGGTGTGCCTGGTGTTCAACAATATTTTTTTCTCAACCACAGAATAATGTTGTATACGCTGGAATCTTCTTCTGTCGCCTTTTCTAGATCTTATGGCTCGGTGGTTGGTTTTGTTTGATCCGGGTTCTCTTTTCAATGGTTTCTCAGGTAATTCGGGCTGGCTTCGGGGTGGGTTGGATTGGCTTTGTTGCTGTTTATCTCTCGGAACCCAGGCTATCATCCTACACGACGCCCTTTTGGCATTTTTTTTGATCTTCCTTCAAGAGTAGCTTTATAAGCGCGGTAGCTGTCCGCCCCGCCAAAGAAGCTCTTCCTGTAGACAAAGGTCTACAAAGCTCGCGTGATATCACGGATTTTTGTAAAAGAAACAGAGCTTTAACTTCGGGGGCAATGCGTTCCACACTCAGTGGGAAACCCAATGCCCCAGTGACCATGGGCTCCTCACCCAGTGAAACCCCATCGCCACCGGGGTAAAATAGTGCAGTGGTGGCGAGTCCCCTATCTCTCTCATATTTAGCTTTGCCCATAATAAAGAAAGGCCTTGCATTTGGTATATATTATGGGATGATGGAAGACCTGCTGTCACCAATGATTCAGTAGTCTCTCGGTGGAGTTTGTTATGAAAATAAGTATGACCAGCATTTTAGTTGACGATCAGGATAAAGCGTTGGATTTTTACACCAATGTTCTGGGCTTTGTTAAGAAAAGTGACATACCCATGGACGAGTTCCGATGGCTGACCGTTGTTTCTCCAGATGGCTCTCAGGATATTGAACTTCTTCTGGAGCCCAACCAGAACCCGGCCGCAATAATTTATCAAAAAGCCATTTTCGATCAAGGTATTCCCATCACCATGTTTACCGTAGACAACCTCTCCACAGAGTTTGAGCGGCTCAAACGAGAAGGGGTCGCCTTTACTATGGAACCCACGGATATGGACTCTGTTAGAGCAGCCGTGTTTAGCGACACATGTGGGAACCTCATTCAGCTCATTGAACATATGCCAGGTAGTTAATCTCTCAAGTTTGGGCTCAATTCCTGTCCAGTCCTTCTCCCTCAAAGAAAATGACCAGCTCAATTCCCTATAGGTACTGCTTTGATTATCTTATTTACCGGGGTCCCATCACAGCCGCTCATCCCGGTGGAGCCGACGCAATTGGAGGGGTTGTGGATCAGCGGTTGGAAACTTCCATTCGTGGGTTTTTTTTTACGATGGTTCCGTTATTCCCGGACTAAGGAGACTCCCGCCCACGCTTTCCATCATCTGCCTGAGTTTGAGGCTTGCGGAAGAGTTGGGATATTAAAAGATACCTGCAAGCATTAATTGACCATTGAGCCGGGTAGGTCTATAATGATGGTCTGCCCGGTAACGGGTAAATAATAGGATGGGGGCGATTTGGCTTCGACGGGGATACAAGAACCGCCAGCTTCGTGCCGAGTTGTGATACTCGTAAAACAATCGCACATAAACACAACTGCAAACAACAACTTTGCACTAGCTGCTTAACGGCAGCTCGATCATGATAGGACGTCCATGGCCTTGAATTGATCGTCATACTTTAGTGGACTGGCGCTCCGGCCTGAACCAGGGGGACCGGAGGGCGAGAAGTACTTGGTAGGGACTTAAGAGTTTTGGCCCCATTTAGCCTTTTAAGTTCGACACAAATCAAATGAGGCTACGCACGTAAATGTTGTCGGGGAAGATTCTCGGACCCGGGTTCGATTCCCGGCGCCTCCACCACCTACTTAATAAAAACCGTTGGAAAGCCAGCGCCAGTACTCACCCGCTCTTTGGCGGGTGATAGTAAGCAGCTTGCTTTTGAACAATCTCTCCAATCTGTAACCTGCTACACAGCTGGTTCGATAGACTCTATCACGAAACGAACCGAAAGTTCCGGCAGATCTACCTTACTGGCACGCAGCTTGATCCGGGAGTTCAATTCACAATCGGCACTTAGTTGAAGCTGTGCTTCCAGACCCAGGTCGGGAATGATTACGGTTCCTCTTTTGCCCCGCTTATCCACCAGAATCCCAGTGCCCTGCCATTCGGGATGATGCTTGAGATGGACCAGCGTCCAATGTTTATTGGAGAATCGTTCCGCGCGTCTCAGGCTATCTGTCATGGCTTCAACGGCTCCCACCCGTTCGGTAATCTCCTGAGGCGCCAGAAGTGGCTCATCTTTGAGATAGGCCCGAAGCTGCTGATGGGCTACCAGGTCCAGGTACCGACGGAGCGGACTTGTGACGCGCGTGTAGACTTCCAAACCCAATCCCGTGTGAGAGTCTGGGATGGTTTTTGTTTTACTGCGCTTAAATTGTTTGCGATATGCGAACATGCCAGCCATGTCATTGGGGGTTGCTTTGGTGTCGGGCGGGTCTTGGACCGTGTAGGGGAAGGGGATTTGATGTTTCATGGCAAATCGAGCAGCACCTTCTCCGGCCATTAACATGGCGTCTGTCACCATTTCTCGACTTCTCAATTTGGGCAGCGGCGAAATGTTCACCACACCCTCTTCAACCCGCACCTTTACTTCGGGTAGATCGATGCTAATGGAGCCACGTTCCCGACGGAGTTGTCCGAAACGATGGGTTAACTGCCAGATCTCTTTTAAAGGCGACACGTCCAACTGTTCTTCCGCCTCAGCGTAACTGAGCCGGGTCACCTTAACCCAACTTGGCGTTACTTCAACATCTTGAATTTCATCGGCTTCATTCAAAAAAAAACTAAAAGACAGAGCCGGTGAGATGTCTTGGAGGCCCAGACCAAGGATGTCCGTGGCACCAGGAGGCAGCATGGGAATGGTGTTTTCTGGGAGATAGAGCGTTCCGGTTCTGGCGCGAGCCTCGCTGTCTAAATTGGTTTTGGGACGAACAAGAGCCGCTACGTCTGCTACATGAACCCAAAGCCGGTCACCTTCCAAGCTGATGGCGTCATCCGGGTCCTTGCTTCCCGCATCGTCTATGGCAAAGGAATGGAGATGGGTCAGATCACGGCGTTCTTCCTCGGGTAATTCCGGTAACTCACAAATGGGGGCTTCCATGGCGAGATCAAAGCGGTGGGGATAGGGATTGGTGGCCTCGTTCCAATGACCCAACCTCAACAGCAGGGCATGGGCGTTTTCTGGTGATGCGCCGCGTCCCAACTCTCTCAACACCCTACTTTGCGCCGTTCTTCCATAGGCAAGGGCTTCCACTCCGGAGAGATTCTCTGTTTCGGCAGGCAGAACCTTGCCTTCTTGAACCCGGTGAATAAACTCCGACCATGCATGATCATCGGCGTCCCTGGCTGCCCTGGCCGCCTTTTCTTTTTCCAGGGATTCTGGGGTACGAACGGTTATTGCATCCGGTGTACCCTGGAAATAGAGACCCTCTGTTACATATTCCCAAGCTTCCCAAACACTGGATGGTGTGGCTTCATCAAAAATGAGTTCCGCCAGTTCCATGATTGTAGTGGTCTCGCCAGCAAGAATTTCCCAGGCAATTTCAACATCGCCAGACATGGCCTTTAAATGGGAAAGTTTTTCAAGGGGGCCGGGGTGCAGTAGGATCACGTCTTTGGGACGCACTTTCAGGCTTTTGCCATTTTCCAGTTCAATCTCTAACTTTTCACCTGCATGGGCAATACGAGCAGGTCGGTTCTTATATAAAACGAGGCTTTTCTCAACAAGCACAGGCATCCATTCCTCATATATTCCGGCTCATGTGGGCTGTATAAAACCCTCCCCTACTTTACTGGAAGGGTTGCTGGCAATCATACAGAAAAAAAGATGTGTCAGCCAGAAATATTTTTACGAGACCCTGTTTCTGCCGTAATTCTTTGCGGTTTCATGAGAAAGAGGAGATCTTCTCCCTGCTTTCACGGTCGAGATAATCGGCGGCTGCTGCAGAGGAAATGGGCAGTTCTAAAATGAAGGACGCGCCTTTTCCGGGTCCATCGCTGTCTACCATGATGCGGCCCCCCATTTCCGAGATGGCGTTGGCGCAGGAATGAAGGCCAAAGCCCTGGTGGCCAGGCTTGGTGGAGAAACCATGAGCAAATATCTTCTTGAACAAAACGGGTTCAATACCCATGCCCGTATCGGCAAATTCCACAAGAATAAAGCCGTCACATGCTTGGGTGCGAATGGTTATATGGCGTTGGCCATCCGGCTTGGAAGCCACTGCTTCACAGCCATTTTGGATGATGCTTACCAAAACCCGGAGGAGTTTGCTCTTTTGACCTTTAAATGAAGGGAGACGTTGATAATCCTGATGGATCTCTACTTCAAGATCTGTGAGGAGTTTATTTCTCAAGCGAAGGGCATCGGCAATGGTTTCTGGTATGTCTACGCTGCTCACATTGCCGTGTACCCGAGCATATTCTTGTTGAGCCCTAACTGTTTTGGTCATGTGATTGAGGTGGCCTCTTATAACGCGTACATGGTCGTGCATGCGCCTGGCATGCTCCGGCATGGCCAATACCTTGTCCACCAGATGGCGTCGAACCTCACGGCCTTCTCGCAGGGTTAACAACCAGGCCTCCATATCATCTTCGTGCTCCAGCAACAGCGCAATTTCATCTTTTAAATCATCGTAAACCTGTTCGACGGAAATCTGCTGATCCATTTGCTCTGAAATAATGCTTATTTTGGAAATGGAATCGCCGATTAAATGTAATACGTTGGTTGCAATTTCAATCATGCCCGCACGGTGAGCCGCTGCAATCACTTCCCCCTGGGCAGATAATAACCTGGCATTTACCTTCTCCAAATCGGCGGTTCTGTTGGCCACAATGGTTTCCAGGCGCCGTTCTCTTCGCTCAATGCGAATCAACCTGAGTCGGTGCATGGCAAGTGCGCACACAATGGAAAAGATGACAACAAAACTTCGGAACAACCAGGACTCATAAAACCTGGCCTTCAAATAAAACTCCAGCTGGGCACCCTCTTCATTCCAAACCCCTTCGCTATTGGCTGCTTTCACACGAAAGGTATAGGGGCCGGGTCGGAGATTGGTGTAGAAGGCGGTCCGATCAAAGGCACCGTCAATCCAATCGGGGTCGTGTCCCTCCAGACGAACCTTGAATGCCACTCGCTCCGGGACTGTAAAACTTGTGGCTGTATATCGGATTTCCAGTTTTTCCGTTTCGGGAGGAAGTAGAATCTTCTCACCCATATCTACATGAACGTTATTGGCCTGGACAGATTCAATATGAACAGGCGGTTTCAGGGGGTTTCCCACAACCAGACCGGGCAATACAGAGACTGCCCCTTTCATGGTGGGGAACCAGATGGAACCATTGGGGGAACGGGCCAGAGAAGGAAAGGTTCCCCCATTGCATTCCTCACTTTTCATGCCTTCGTTTAATCCAAAGACCTCGGGCGTTAGCAAAGGTTCCCCACCGTTGGCCCTATCGAGAAGGGCTTGAATGGGAATGGACGAAATCCCCTTGTTACTGCTTAACCATAAATTGCCGCTTTCATCTTCAATGGTTTCATGAATGGTGTCGGCAAGAAGTCCGTCCGCCACGGTGAACAGGTGAACCTTGCGACCGTCAACCATAACCAGGCCGGTCCGGGAAGTAGAGAACCACAGTCGGCCACCACTATCTTCGAAAATACCAAATACTTCGAGGCTCTCCAAATTGGGAATAGGCGGAGCGGTGAAGGCGCCGTCGCGAAGAACCCGAAGCCCGGCCCGAGTGGCTACCCAGAACAGCCCTCTACTGTCTTCAAAGATATTAGCCACAAACCGGGATCTGAGACCATGCTCGGAAGAAAAGACTTGAATATTGTCTTCATCAATCCGGGCCAGCCCACTGTCGGTTGCTGCCCAGAGTGCGCCCAATCGATCTTCGAAAAGCGCACGAACCCGGTTGGATGGCATGCCATTTTCCTTGTCATACTTAACAAAACGATCCTGGTCCATACGAAGTGCGCCACTTCCCTCTGTGGCTATCCAAAGTCTTCCTCTACTATCTTCAAGAACGGCATTCAGGCGGGTGTCGGGCAGTCCTGATTGGGTGCCGTATACCTTAACAAGACCGTCCTGCAAATAAGCCAGGCCGCCGCCAAAGGTAGCTACCCAAATGCCGTCTCTACCTGTTGCAAGACCCTGAACCAGGTTATGGGGTAAACCCTCTTTTCGGGTATAGGTGGTCACCGACACATCCCCTAACATTCCCAAGCCACCGCCGTCCATACCAAACCAGAGATTACCTTCCAGATCCTCCAGGAAACAAAGAATCTTATCGTCTTCCAAACCACTGCTCCGGTCAAATACATGCTCCTGACCATCTGGGTTTATGCGAACCAGGCCGCTCATCTCCGTTCCCAGCCAGATATTCCCGTCCCGGTCCTCAATCACGGCGTTGATCATGGCTTTCTTTAACAGGGCGCTTTGGGATATTAACTCAACAACCAGATCCTTTTGGGAATACAGACCACTATCGGTTCCTATTAGAAGAGCTCCATTGCTGCGGCTGTAAAGACAATTGATTCTTTTATTCTTCAAAATGGGTTGATCCGGAATCTTTATGCCGCCCCCGGTCCAGCGGTTCAAACCCCCAGAGGTTCCAATCCAAAGACCGCCTCTACCATCGTCCAAAAAGCAGGTGACCGAACCGGATTGTAAACCGTCTTTTGCTGTAAAATTGGAGATCGTATCATTCTCGAAACGGAACAGACCCTTTTGAGCCACCCCAGCCCAAATAACCCCTTTTCTGTCTTCATAGGTCTGCAGCACCCACTCTCCCTCTAATGCATCAGAGAGTTTAGAATTTACGGCCATGCCATTGACCAGGCAGGACAAACCATTGGAAGACGCAGCCCATACCCTCTCCTTAGAATCTTCCATGAGATGGTTAATGTACATGCTGGTTAAACCTTCAATTACTTGAGGGTTCCACTGGGTGAAATGATGGCCGTCAAAACAGGCAATCCCCTCCTGGGTGGCAATCCAGATATAACCTTTTTTGGTTTGGATGAGGCTATATGCTGAGTTTTGTGGCAAGCCCTTCTCTTGATTCCAACTCCGATAATAGTACTGGGTAATCAGCTTGGACGGGTCAAGGCCCCACAATGTTTGTGGGGTGGTAAGGATCAGAACGAGGATGGCATAGGCGAACCTTCTCATGAGTCACCCCCTCTTACACAAGGGAGTTCCACGCTGAAGGTGGCGCCCTTGCCCCGACCTGCACTGGATGCTGTCAGCTTGCCCCCCATTTCCTCCACCACTTTCTTACAGTAATGGAGCCCGAAACCATGTCCGGTTGTTTTGGTGGTGTATCCGTGTTGAAAGAGATATTCCATATCTTCCGGCGCGATGCCGCATCCGGAGTCTTGAAGCTGTAGGGTCAGTTGATCGCCCCTGGCAAAACTGCGCAGGATGAGGGTATGGGGGTTCTCTGATGATCCCATATGGATGGCCTCTCCCGCATTTTTTATGAGGTTGATCATTACCTGCATGAAATCCGACTTCCTTACGGCCACACCGGTTTCTGAAGTGGTTTCCCATTTTACTTCAACGCTAATGCCCCGAAGATAGGGAGCCTGCATTTTTATGAGATCTTCCACAACCTGCAATGGATCAAAGGGTTCGGTTCCTTCCTGATTGGGCTCCAGTCGAAGCTGGGAGTTCACTATTTCTTTGATATGCTGAATCTGGGTCAAGAAAATGCCAACCTCTTCCGCCAGAGCCTCTTGACTCTCGGAGAGGATGGGGCAGAGTTGACTCATGGCACTTAGGATCTTTTGACCCTTGGGATCTTCTTTAAAAAACGGGGCCAGGTTATGTTCATGTTCTAATACCAATTCGGCCACATGACGCACCACGCGGCTGTCTAAATCTTCTCGGAGCACCTTTTCCATCATATTCCCGGAAGTATTGGCGCTATTCATGGTGTTTCCAATATTATGAAGCACTTCCGTTGCAATCTCAGCCATGCCGGACTGACGGGCATTGTCGGCCAGTCTACGGTTGGCAGTTACCAGATCTTCATTGGTGCGAGCCAATTCATCGGTGCTGTTGCGAACCATGACCTCCAGGCGCTCCTCATGTTTTCGATGGCGTTTTAGACGAAAGGCATGGAATAGGAACCCCACCATAATGGCCATGGCCATACAAAGAACATAGAAGATCCATGTCTGGTAGAAAAAGGGTTTTAGGGTAAAAGTAAACTCGGTACCGTGCAAATTCCAAACACCGTCGCTGTTGGCTGCCATGACCCGAAAGGTGTAAACACCAGGCTTTAAC
>Ga0316189_10005116_pt1 | contig 12575 bp, 9 predicted proteins | sample LowCovwburrow_MG_FD_204930 | JGI IMG/M metagenome (GOLD analysis project Ga0316189, IMG submission 204930) | Coastal sediment microbial communities from Maine, United States - Lowes Cove worm burrow | ecosystem: Environmental > Aquatic > Marine > Coastal > Sediment | place: USA: Maine... | reverse complement strand
TTCGCGTCCTTGGGGTAGACTCTCGGCATGTGGAAGAAGAGCCTTGGGATCGCTTTCTTCGCTTCGATCGTCGCCTGTGGGGGCAGCAGCTCCTCGAGCGAGTGTGAAGGGCTGAGCGTTGAGCAGTGCCGCGAGCCCGATGCTGGGGTGCCGGTCGAATCAGGCCTCATCGTCGATGCTGCCTGGCTCGCCGAGCATCTGGACGATCCGGGCGTTCAGGCGATCGATGCCCGGGGTGGCGCGTTCGCAAGCTCTAGCATTCCAGGAGCGATTTCGCTGACTCCGGGTGAGCTCTCGAAGACCATCGATGGCGTCCCGGGCCAGCTCATCCCCGCCGAGGAGGCCGAGCCGAAGCTTCGCGCAGCCGGGCTCGGGAACGACGTCATTGCCGTCGTGTACGGCGCAGCGCCCGAATACAACCCCGCGCGCATCGTCTGGGCGCTCCAATACTATGGCCACGAGGACGTGCGCTATCTCGATGGAGGAATCGCCGCCTGGATCGAGGCTGGTGGAGAGACCGACTCCGACTCCCCCGAGATCGAGGCGAGCGACTACGAGGTCGGCCCGGTCGTCGAAACGCTTGTCGTGACCGGTGAGTGGGTGCGCGAGCAAATCGGCGATGAGCCCTACGACATGCCCGCGATTCAACTCGTCGATGCCCGTTCGGAAGGCGAGTACGATAGCGGCCACATCCCGACCGCTCGCAGCGTCAACTGGACCCGCAACCTGGGCGACGGCTTCCTTCTGCCCAGCGGCGAGCTCGAGGCCCTCTACGAAGGCCTCGATCCGAGCGTCACCACCGTCACATACTGTGCCTCAGGCCAGCGCGGCTCCTTCGCATGGCTCACCCTGACGGCCCTCGGCTTCGAAGACGTCCGCCTATACGACGGCTCCTGGAACGAATGGGGGACACGCAGCCCCTCCAAAACCCCAACCATTCCAACCCCTTGAAGACCGTATCGCGCAATTTGTCTTTGTTCCCCCGCTTGGCCAACGTCGATTCGCGTCTCGCCCTGCTCATCGGCGATGACGGGTGGACCTACGCCGAGCTCGCCCAGGCCGCGCAACAACACGTCGCATGGCTTCGCCGTCAGGGGGTCGGCGCGGGGGCTCGGGTCGCAGTCTGGGCGCAGCCAAGCCCGTCCACCGTCGCGGCCATGGTCGGCAATCTCGTGGCCGGCGTAACGACCGTGCCGCTCAACCCGAAGCTGGGCTCCGCCGAGGTCACGCACATCTTCGGCGACTCGTCTCCGAGCATCGCGTTCTGCGCCGAGGGCTTCGACCTACCGCACGAGGTTCCGGGAATCCGGTCCGTTCAGGCTGCCTACGCTCCGGACGATGCGACCCTCCCCGCGATCGAAGCTGACCACACTCCTGGCCTCATCCTCTACACGTCGGGTACGACGGGCCCCCCAAAGGGCGCCGTGATCACACGCGCCAATATCGCAGCCAACCTCGACTCGCTCATCGAGGCGTGGGAGTGGACGGAGCGCGACACCGTGGTCCATTCGTTGCCCCTGATTCATGCACATGGCCTCGTACTCGGGCTCTTCGGGAGCCTCCGAGTCGGCGGGGCGCTCCACTACGTCCCCAAGTTCTCTCCGGACGCCATCGCCGACGCGCTCACCGATGCGCGTCATGAAGAAACCATGTTGTTCGCGGTCCCAACGATGTACCACCGGCTCGCCGAAGCGGCCGAAGAGGACACAGCCCTTCGCGAAACGCTCCGCAAGCCGCGCCTTCTGGTGTCGGGCTCGGCCGGCCTCTCGCTTCGAGAGCACGAGCACATCCAGGCGCTCACCGGACGCGGAGTCCACGAGCGATACGGCTTGACCGAGACCCTGATCAATTGCGGCGTCCGGGCAGCCCATCCCCCGATGCCCGGTTACGTTGGTCCGCCGCTCCCAGGCGTCGAGCTGAAGCTAGTCGACGAGCAGAGGAACGAGATCGCCGCCCATGACGACACCACGATCGGAGAGGTCGCCGTCCGCAGTGCCGCGGTCTTTTCCGGCTACTTGAATCGGGAGGACGCTACCGCCGCCGTGCTCGACGAGGACGGCTGGTTCTACACCGGCGATCTCGCCACTCGCACCGAAGAGGGCGCGATTCGGATCCTCGGTCGACGGAGCACCGACCTGATCAAGACCGGCGGCTACCGCGTCGGCGCAGGTGAGATCGAGGCCTGCCTGCTCGAACACGCGACGGTGCGCGAGGCGGCCGTCGTTGGAATTCCAGACGATGACCTCGGCCAACGAATTGAGGCCTTCATCGTGCCTCGTCCCGGCGCATCCCCTGATGAAGAGGCCCTGGTCGCTTTCGTTGCCGAGCGCCTGAGCCCCCACAAACGTCCTCGCGCAGTGCACTTCCTCGACGAGCTGCCGCGAAACGCGATGGGCAAAGTCCAGAAGAAGCTACTGTAACAGCCGCCCGGTCGACTCACCCCGTTTGTGCCAGCGCCTCGCGCGTGATCCCGCACGCCTGGGCGACATCATCTCGATAGGCCCGCCAAGCGTCGACAGCCTGCGCCATCGCCTCGACGACTTGCTCCCGATCCTCTGCCGGCACGTGTTCGAGCATGACCCGCCACGCGGCCTTTCGATGTTCGCCTTCAACGGACCGGTGCGCCTTGGTCAGGGCCAAGCACGCGACGGGCAGTCCGTAGTGTTTCACCAGCGGATGGTCTTCGAGCGCAGGCTGAGGTCGCGGAGGCGAGGCATCGTCGAGCTCGTGTCGCTCGTACGGCGTGCCCTCGATGAATAGCGTGGCAATGGCCGCCGCCACCGACCAGCCACGCCCCTGCGTCGCATCGTCTAGGAACGTCCGATACGCGCGCGCCGCGGGCAATAGCTCCACCCGCTCGAAGCGCGACAGGTCCATGCCGAGGCCCTCTGGATACATCATGAAGAGCTCGGGGTGAGGCTTCCCGGCTGCGAGGCCGCCGGTCTCCTCTTCATAGAGGTTCTCCGCCAGCTCGCGGCGCACCTCCGCGATCGGACACGCCACGTACGCTCGTCCGACCAGGACGGGAAAGTCCCGCACGTACACCTCCCACTCGTGTTCGAGGTGGATGTGCAGTTTGTCCTTCGGAACCAGACCGCCGGTGAACGCCGGCCAAGCCCAATGTGTCTTGCGCTCCATCTGCTCAAGAAGCGCTTCCTGGAAGTCGAGTACGTCCACCCTCTCAAGGTAGAGGCTGCGTGTGTCTCTGTCGAAAATACCTGGAAACGGGTGCGTTTCAGGCGTCACCCTTCAGATACGTGTAGCCACGTAGGCTCTGCTCGTAGTGACGCATGAAGGTGCGCAATTGCGGCAGCGTCATCCGGCCTTGATTGAGCGCGCGCTCCGCCTGCTTGCGGACCTGCTCGACCATCTCCTCCGGATCGTATTGCAGATACCGCAGCACCTCGTCGATCGAGTCACCCTTGATGACGTTCGCGACGCTGTATCCATAGTCTTCGAGCCGAACGTGCACGGCATTCGTGTCGCCGAAGAGGTTGTGGAGGTCGCCAAGGATCTCTTGATAGGCACCGCCGAGAAACATGCCGAGCAGGTAGGGCTCGCCCGCCCGAACGGGGTGCAAGTCGAGCGAGTGCTGCACCTCTTCGACATCGATGAAGTGATCGACCATCCCGTCGGAGTCGCAGGTCAAATCGGCGAGGCGCGCGCGCACAGTCGGCTCTTCGTCCAAGCGATGGATCGGCATGAACGGGAAGAGATGATCCATCGCCCAAATGTCCGGCGCCGACTGAAACAGCGAGAAGTTGCAGTAGTAGATGGCGCCCATCAAGTCGTCGACTGCATGCAACTCTTCGGGCACGAACTTCATCCGCTTCATGCAGTCGCCGATCCTGCGGCAGCAGCTCCAGAACGTTTGCTCGGCACGCGCGAGCTCCCGGATCCCGAGGTAGCCGAACTTGAAGAGGCTCCTTGCTTCTTCGAGCGCTTGCTGGGCGTCGTGCCACGCCTCCTGCACGTTTTTCGGCTGTATGCCTTTCCAGGTCTCGTAAAGCTCGTCGAGTATTCGATGGTCCGTCGGCGCCGGTTCTTCTGGTGCCTCGACCGCAGGGTGATCGACCCCGAGAGCGTCAAAGATGAGCACCGACTGATAGGCTGCGATCGAACGCCCGCTCTCGCTCACGATGGTAGGCACCCGAACGGCTGCCTTCTCGCAAGCATCTTGAATCCCCGAGACGACGTCGTACGCGTACTCCTGCAGATCGTAGTTCATCGAGCCCCGGAAATCCGTCTTCGATCCGTCGTAGTCGACCGCGAGCCCGCCGCCGACGTCCAGGAACTCCATCTCGCAACCCATCTTCGCGAGCTCGACGAAGATCTGACCGGCCTCGCGCATCGCGTTCTTCACCGGGATGATGCTCGAGACCTGACTTCCGATGTGGAAGTGAAGGAGCTTCAAACAATCGAGCATGCCGCGCGACTCGAGCTGGTCGACGACATGCACGATCTCCGACATGGTCAGACCGAACTTCGCCCGATCCCCGGCGGAATCCGCCCAACGGCCCATGCCCTTGCTGCTGAGCTTCGCGCGCACGCCGAGACAAGGTCGGATTCCGAGTTTCTCGGATGCCCGAAATGCGAGCTCGAGCTCCTCGATGCGTTCGAGCACCACCACGACGGTATTGTCGAAGCGCTGCGCGACCAGAGCGGTTTCGAGATACGCGAGGTCCTTGTAGCCGTTGCAAATGATGAAGCCGTCTTCGTCTTCCATCGCAGCGAGCGAGATCAATAGCTCGGGCTTCGAGCCCGCCTCCAAACCAAATCGCCAAGGTCGCCCGGACTCGATGATCTCCTCGACCAAGTGCCGTTGCTGATTGACCTTGATGGGAAACACGCCGCGATACTTCCCAGCGTAGTCGTACTCCCGAATCGCGTTCTCAAAGGACTCGTTGAGTAGCCGGATTCGGTCTTGAAGTATGTTCGGAAAACGAATGAGGAGCGGCAGTTCGAGGCCGCGGGCTCCGAGCTGCATCGTGAGATCATAAAGGTCGATGCCCCGGTCCTGGGTGGGGTCCGGGCGCACCTCGACGCGGCCTGCCGCGTTGATTCGGAAGTACGGCTCTCCCCAGCCCTTAATCTGGTAGAGCTTCTGACTCTTCTTGAGGCTCCACTCGGAGGGTTCGCCGTTGCCGTCCATCGAACTCGTCCACTAGCACATCGGAGGCCTTCTGGGTCCCGCAGCGCCTTTGCCCACAAGGCCACGCCGTGGTAGCCGAACGGCCGAGGGGGAAGCCTAATGAAGAGCCGCCTGGCACTTGTGTTCATCGTCTGTTTCTCAGGTTTCACCTGCAATCCGCAGGAGCCGCCGGCATCTGCGCGCGCCACAACCGAGCCGGAGGCGCCGACCGCGGAGCCTGCGTCCGCCCCAAGCGCGCCGGTCGCAGCCGCCGACCCAGCCCCGGTCCTCGCGCGAGCACCCAGCGGAATGGCGGTTCACCAGGACCTACTGGCTCTCCTTCACCTGGCCGACGTATATGACCCCGCGGGCCTCTTCATCGACTTCGGCACCCCCCAGCGCCTCAAGTACACCAACGGCAACTGGAACAGCGGCTGGCTCGGCGAAAGTCGGGAGGGGGCAGTTACCGTCTCGACCTTTGGCAAAACCGCTCGACTCTACCTCCCGGTCGAGACGCGGGCCCCGATGCAGCTCCGCTTTCGCGCTAAGCCCTACGCTACCGGTACCCTGATCGCCTACGTCAACGGGAAGACCGTCGGGGAAGCCAAGGTGACTCGCACGGACGGGTTCCAGGAGATCGTGATTCCGATTGGCGCCGATGCGCTTCGCGTTGGCGAAAATTCGATCATGCTTCGCGCGACCAAGACGGCAACGATCCGCGGCAAGTCGCGCTCGGTGGCGATGGACTGGCTATTGCTGGAGCCCAAGACGGCGGCCGAGGGGAGGGCGGTTCCCCGCGGGGTCGCGTTGTCGCGAGTCGAGGCAGGCGCCACTCGTCAGGCTGTAACTCTCCCGCCGGGCGCGCGCGTCGACTGGTTCGTCGAGGTTCCGGAGGGCGGCACGCTCGCGTTCGGGGTTGCGGCGAACGGAAGCTCTGCCGGCGCCGTCGCGCTCGAAGTGAAGAGCGACATGGCGCGCGCCGCGGAGAAGATCGACGCCGGGTCCGCCTGGGCCGACCGCCAAGTGTCTCTCTCGCGTATGGCCGGACAGCTCGCCCGAATCCGGTTTTCCAACACCGGAGAAGCCAACGTCTCCCTCAGTGAGGTCCGCGTCCTTCGCCGGGCTAGCGAGCTCGTCGCCATCGAACAGCCTGCGCGCAATGTGGTCGTCCTCCTCATCGACACGCTCCGGGCGAGCAAGCTCCAGGCTTACTATCCAAAGACCCGGGTCAAGACCCCGGCGGTCGACCGCTTCGTATCCGAAGGCGCGCTATTCGAGCGAGCCCAGTCACCCGAGAACTGGACCAAGCCCTCCGTCGCGAGCGTTTTGACCTCTCTGCACCCTGCGACCCACAAGACGAAGCAAGACGCATCCAAGCTCCCGAAATCGGCCTTGATGCTGAGCGAGGTCTACCAGAAGGCGGGCTTCAAGACCGCGAGCTTCATCGCGAACGGCTACGTCTCGAACGCATTCGGCTTCGACCAGGGCTGGGACCACTACACCAACTACATACGCGAACGTCGCAACACCAACGCGTCAAACGTATTCGGCGAAGCGCAGGGCTGGATCGAGAAGAACAAGGGCGATCGCTTCTTCGTCTACATCCAGACGATCGATCCCCACGTTCCGTACGACCCCCCCGACCAGTTCCTGAAAATGTACGACCCGAAGCCCTACAACGGCCAGGTGCAGAACCGACGAACGCACTTGATGCTCGATGAAGCCAAGAAGAACCCAAAGAAGTACAAGTTCACCGAGCGCGACAAAGAGCACATCGAGGCGCTTCACGACGGCGAGATCAGCTACCACGACTCCTACTTCGATAAGTTCTTAAAGAAGCTCGAGGAGCTGGGTCTCGACGAGAACACCATCGTCGTCGTCACTTCGGATCACGGCGAAGAGTTCCAAGAACACGGCTCCTGGGGTCATGGGCACTCCGTCTACCAGGAGCTCCTCGGGGTCCCGCTTCTCTTTCGCTGGCCCGGCGTCATCCCCGCGAAGCTTCGGGTTCAGCCTGTGGTTAGCACGATGGACATCGGCCCGACCGTCCTCGAGGCAACCGGGGTGCCGATCCCCGATCAGTTCGAAGGCCGAAGCCTCCTCGGCTTCATGCGTGGCGACTGGCCGCTCGGCCCGTACGTCGCGTTCAGCGATTTTCTCGACCACCGACGCGTCATCCGCGGCGGCGACTGGAAGCTCATCATCCGAGGCAACCTCTCCCAGGTCATCTTCGACCTCGGCAACGACTACTGGGAGCAGAAAGAGCTCGACGGCAGTCAGAATCCGATTGCCCAGCGTTATCTTCGGACCTTGCACGGGCAGTTCCTCGGCGCGAGCGACCGTGGTCATTGGCTCGCCGGGACCAGCAGCTCCGGGGGAACCCAGAAACCGGGGCTCCAGGAGGAACAGCAAGAGATGACGCCCGAGCTGTGCAAGCAATTGGTGGCGCTCGGCTACATCAGCGCTGAGTGCGATGCGCTCTTGAGCAACTGAGCCGGCTCACGCCGCTTGCTTGGGGCCGGCTCCGCCGACGCGCGCGACCAGCGTCGTTATCAAGTAGCCTAGACCAACCAGGCCGACCGCCATCATCACATCCGAAAATCCCGGGGAGTAGAACTCCGTCGGGTACTTGTCCGGGGTGATTTCTGCGAGGCGCTCAGCCGTGAGCACCTGACCCTTGAACATCTCGCCGACCTTCGGGGGCACGCCCTCTTGAAACGGCCACAGTCCGACCACCGCGCCCACGAGCAGTCCCATCAATAGGCCAAGTGTGGGTTGCTCGTACTTCTCGAGCACGACTCGCAAGAGGTTGCTCACCACGAGGATACCGATTCCGACACCGATTCCAACCGGCAAGACGACCGATAGAACCGGGTCGGTCGCCGCCGCGAAGTCACTTGCTTTGAGCGCTTCCTTGAGGGCGTGGATCGCCGTCAGAACAGGAACGTAGACGCCGAGCACCAGCAGCAGGTAGCCGCCGCTCACTCCAGGCAGGATCATCGCGCTCGCCCCGGCCACGCCTGCGAAGAACATCATCATGAAGCCTTCACGATTGGCACCGGAGTCTGCGCCCGCCATCTGGAGCCACGCCAGCGCGATCATCCCGATGAGTCCGACGCACGCTGCCGCCCAGAACGCCCCGGTCGCCGGCTTTGCCATCTGCCAAAGCACGGGAACGCCGCCTAGGGTGAGACCGATGAACACGCTGTACATCGCCCAGCGGTGATTCACGACGGCGTCCTTCACGGGGCCGGCGCCAAGCAGAATGGACGTGGCCGCCGCGGCTCCGACGAGACCGAGGACGAAGAACGAGCTCTTGCGGAACCGGAGAGAGCTCAAGTCGGCGAGCGCGTCGATGAACCTCGGGTAGATCCCGGCGGCGAGCAGCATCGTGCCGCCGCTGATGCCCGGCACGAGGTTCGCAAGCCCCATCAGCGCGCCGCCGAGCACGCACCGAAGACCCCATTTCGGGCTCATGGAATCGTTGTCTGCCGTCTGCATGGCGCCGGGTGTACGGCACAACACCGGGGCTCGCCAAGCAAAGCGTGGGTAGCGCGGCCCTGGGAACGGACTTAGGTTCGACCGGTGGGCCGTCTTTTCCTGTTATTCACCGTCGTTCCGCTCGCTGAGCTCTACCTTCTCATCGCGGTCGGGAGGTTCCTCGGCCCGGTCCCAACCATCGCGCTGGTGCTCGTCACGGGCGCCCTCGGGGCATGGTTCGCTCGGCTCGAGGGAGCGCGCGTGATTCGCCGTTGGCAGGAGGCCATGGCACGCCAAGAGCTTCCGAAAGACGGCGTCATCGATGGCTTTCTGATCTTCATCGGCGGCGTGATGCTCATCACCCCCGGGATTCTCACCGACATCGCCGGGCTCTCGATGGTGATGCCACCCAGCCGCCGCTTGATCGCCGGCTTTGTGCGGCGCTGGGTCGAGCGCCAAATCGCAACGGGTCGCGTACAAGTGTACGCACCCGGTTACAATGCAGGGGGGCCTCAGCGTCCCGGTGTCATCGACATCGAAGGCGAGGTCGTCGAGGTCGTCGAGAAATCCGACTCGTCACCGCGGCTTGATAAGTAGACAGCAAGCCGAGGGTCGGCTACCACGCCCGCATGAAAAGCATCTGGACCCTTGTTTGTTGCGTGGTGCTCGCCGCCGCGTTGACCGCGTGTAAGAGCAGTGCTCCCGAGCCCACCGAAGGCGAGGCCGCTGCCGAGACCGAGACGCCTACCGAGGAAGCAGCCACTAAAGAGGAGGCAGCAACTCCCGATGAGGCTCCTCAAGCGCAGAAGCCTGCCGACATCCCGGCACCGCCCGATGTGGCCGCGCCCCCCGAGAATGCGAAGCGCAGCGAATCTGGTCTCGCTTGGACCGTCTTGCAGGAAGGCACCGGCGACGCGCATCCGAAGGAATGGGACATCGTCACGGTCAACTACACCGGCTGGACCACCGAGGGTCGTATGTTCGACAGCTCGACCAAGCGCGGAAAGCCCGCGGAGTTCCCGCTCAACCGTGTGATTCGTGGTTGGACCGAAGGCGTGCAGATGATGGTCGCTGGAGAGAAGCGACGCTTCTGGATTCCGGGCGACCTCGCGTACGGTGAGGCGAAGGGCGACGACCCGCATGCCGCCTTCGGCCCGCCTCGCGGGACCCTCGTGTTCGACGTGGAACTCATCAGCTTCAAGGAAGCGCCGAAGCCTCCGGCGACCCCGAAGGACGTTGCCAAGATTCCAAAGAACGCCAAGAAGACCGCGTCCGGCCTCGGTTCGCGCGTGCTGAAGAAGGGCACCGGCAAGGACCACCCGACCGCGACCAGCGTCGTCACCGTTCACTACTCGGGCTGGACCACCGACGGCAAGATGTTCGATAGCTCGATCGTCCGCGGCGCCCCGGCGACCTTCGGCCTGAATCAGGTCATCAAGGGCTGGACCGAAGGCCTGCAGCTCATGGTCGTGGGCGAGCAGCGCCGGCTGTGGATTCCCGAGGAGCTTGCGTACCAGGGCCGACCGGGTCGACCCCAGGGAATGCTCGTATTCGACGTCGAACTGCTCGAGATCAAGCAGTAAGGCCGCCTCTTCGAAAAAAATCAGATCTGAACGGCGACCTCGCGCGTCTACCTGGCAAACGAGGAGTAATCGATGATACGAGCAATTGCTGTTTTGGGTCTGTGCGCGGCCATGGCTTGGCCGACGACGTCACGCGCGTTCTGTGGGTTCTACGTTAGTGGGGCCGATGCGTCGCTCTACAACAACGCTACGATGGTCGTGATGATGCGCGAGGGCACGCGAACCGTGCTCTCGATGCAGAACAACTATCAGGGTCCAGCTGAGAGCTTCGCGATGATCGTGCCGGTGCCTGTGGTGCTGCAAGAGGACAACGTGAAGACGTTGCCGCGCGAGGTGTTTGCTCGCGTAGACAAGCTCGCCGCGCCCCGCTTGGTCGAGTACTGGGAGCAGGACCCCTGCGAACAGATAGTCATGTACGAGATGGCCGCGGGGAACATGCCGCCCTCCGCGGCGATGCGGAAATCAGCCGTCGCGGACGCAGAGGCCGACCTCGGCGTCACGATCGAGGCCGAGTTCAAAGTCGCCGAGTACGACATCGTCATCCTGAGCGCGAAGGACTCGGGCGGACTCGACACGTGGCTCCGCCAGAACCGCTACAACATTCCCAAGGGCGCCGAGAAGGTGCTGCGGCCTTATGTGGAGCAGAACACCAAGTTCTTCGTAGCGAAGGTGGACGCGAAGAAGGTGAAGTTCGAGAACGGAAGCGCAGTTCTGTCCCCGCTTCGTTTTCACTACGACGCGCCTACGTTCACCCTGCCTGTGCGGCTCGGCCTCTTGAACAGCTCTGGCAAGCAGGACCTCATCGTGCACCTGCTCGGCAAGCAGCAGCGATACGAGGTTGCCAACTATAAGAACGCATCGATTCCGACGAACATTCGCGTCGACGACAGCGTCCGAAACGGCTTCGGGGCTTTCTACGATGCTCTGTTCGAGCGAACGATCGAAAAGAACCCAGGCGCAGTCGTCACGGAGTATTCCTGGGACGCGACGAGCTGTGATCCCTGCCCCGAGCCCCCGCTCCGCCAGGACGAGTTGATGACGCTCGGAGCCGACGTCATCGTGCCGACCGAGGCCGACCCGTACTCCGACATCCCGGGCGTCGTCCCACAGCGAAGGTCTCCACCTCGTTGGCGACCTTCTGGGTTCGTGCTCACTCGCTTGCACTATCGCTACGGAAAGGACGGCCTGGACGAGGACCTGGTCTTCCGCGCTGCCGGGCCGATCATCGGCGGTCGCGGGATGCCCGACCAAAGCGGAGAGCTAGGCGAGCGGAAGGCGCAGGCTTCGAGCTACAACAACTTCCAAGGGCGCTACGTCATCCTTCATCCATGGGAGGGTGAGCTCAGCTGCGAGAATCCGACCCGCGGCCGATGGGGAGGGCCTCCGGGCGGGCCGACGCCCAAGCCGGTCGCGGCTGGCAATGCGGTGCTTGGGGGTCAGCAGAAAACGTTGACGAGCACGCTGCCCGCGCTCATCGAAACCGACATCCCCGAGCTCGACCTCGAGGCAGGCGTGGAGGAGGTCACACCGAAGGGCAAACCCGAGCCGGAAACGTCCGAGTCCGCCTCGCCCACCTCGAGCTGTTCTGCCAGTCCCGGCACCAGCGCATCGCTCGGTTGGATTGCCCTCGCCATCGTTGCTATGGGGCTCGCGAGGAGACGCACGGCTCAATAGTTCATGGCGGAGTTCATCTTTACGATGAAGGGGGTGACGAAAGTCCATCCCCCGGACAAGAAGATCATCGAAGACCTCTATCTTTCGTTCTTTCCGAACGCGAAGATTGGGGTCATCGGCGTGAATGGCACCGGCAAGTCGTCGCTCCTGCGCATCATGGCGGGGCTCGACGACAGCTTCACCGGGGAGGCTTGGCTGCGCCCGGGCGCCAAAGTCGGCTACTTGCCGCAGGAACCCGACCTTGGGGACGCCAAGACGGTGCTCGAGGCGGTTGAAGCCGGTGTGGCGCCGGTACGGGCGCTCCTCGATGATTTCAACGAGCTCAGCATGAAGCTCGGCGAGCCGATGAGCGACGACGAGATGGCGAAGCTCCTCGACCGGCAGGGTGCGATGCAGGACAAGATCGACGCCGTCGACGCTTGGAACCTCGAAAGCACGCTCGAGATCGCGATGGACGCTCTTCGGCTACCGCCCGCCGACGCTGATCCGAAGTCGCTTTCGGGCGGAGAGCGGCGCCGCGTGGCGCTCTGCCGCCTGCTTCTCGAAAAGCCGGACTTGTTGCTTCTCGACGAGCCAACAAACCATCTCGACGCCGAGTCGGTCGCATGGCTTCAGGGCTACCTCCAGAAGTACCCAGGCTGCGTGATCTTGGTGACCCATGACCGCTACTTCCTCGACGAGATCGTGGACTGGATCCTCGAGCTCGA
>Ga0316189_10005115_pt1 | contig 12577 bp, 9 predicted proteins | sample LowCovwburrow_MG_FD_204930 | JGI IMG/M metagenome (GOLD analysis project Ga0316189, IMG submission 204930) | Coastal sediment microbial communities from Maine, United States - Lowes Cove worm burrow | ecosystem: Environmental > Aquatic > Marine > Coastal > Sediment | place: USA: Maine... | reverse complement strand
TGACCCAATTCCAACTCTCAGCATACATTAAGATAAATGGAATGGGTACAGCAACCAACCATCCGATAATTAATAAATTTTTTCTACCAACTCTATTAGCTAAGGCACCTGTAAAGTAATTTGTTATAGCCTTTACAATACCAAAGACGATGATAAATGAAAGTATTAAGGAAGTAGCTATAATATTAAATTCTTCAGCCGCCAATTTTGGTAGGATCGTTCGCTCCAAACCCACCATACCTCCAACAAAAGCATTGACGATCAGCAGTAAACTAAATTGTCTCCAATTTTCTTTTAATCCTAACTGTATACTGTCTTTTTTCACGAATTGAAAATTATTAGATGCTAACTATTCTGATAGGTTTAAGTTTTTTAAAGGAAAAGAGTGTACAGGTTGAGAAGAGCGTATTAATTATTTCTTCTTATTCCTTTGATTATAATTTTTATCTCCCCTGGTTTTAGGTTTTTTGTACTTTTTTGCTATTTCACGTCTGTAGGAGCCACCTTGATTTGTTTTTTGATTCTTGGTAGATTTTTCATGAAAGCCAGAGTTTGTTCTTGGTTCTTGTCTTTGGTTAGAACGCTCTAATTCTAGATCTCTTGGCATTTCTTCTGGAGTTAAATCTGTAGAAATCTCCAATTCTTCTGGCAACTCTAATTGCGGTATTTCATATGACATTAACTTTTCAATTGCCTCTTTATATTCTATCTCTTTCTCTGTAAAAAATAAAATGGTATTTCCTTGTTCTTCTGCTCTACCCGTTCTCCCAATTCGGTGCATATAATTTTCAGGGTATCTAGGGGTATCAAAATTAAAAACATGCGTTATTTTATCTAAATCTAAACCACGAGCCATCACATCTGTAGCTACTAATATTCTGTTTGATCCTTCATCAAATTGTTTGATAGACCTTATTCTGTAGTTTTGCGTTTTATTTGAATGAATAACACAGGTTTCTGAACCGAAACGTTCCTCTAAGGTTTCAAATAAGCTGTCTGCACTTCTTTTATTTGAAACAAAAATCAATACTTTACTATAAGTATCTTTATCTTTTAATATGTACTTCAGTAAATTAACTTTTGTATAAAAGTTTGGAACAGCATAACAGTATTGTGAAATATTATCTAAAGGTGTTCCGCTTAAAGCGATGGAAATCTTTTCAGGATTGATGAAAAAATCGTCAATTAAGTATATAACATCGTCCGTCATAGTAGCAGAAAACATAATGTTTTGCCTACGCTCAGGTAACAATTCAAAAATATTAATTAGTTGAAAACGAAAACCCAGATCGAGCATTACATCTACTTCATCGATCACTAATTTTTTAATATCTCTTAATTTTAAGACTCTACTTAATGTTAAATCATATAGTCTTCCTGGTGTTGCCACAACTATATCAGTGCCAATAGCACAAGCTTGCTTTTGTGTGTTAATATTTGCTCCACCAAAAACACCTAGTACACGAATATTTAAGTATTTAGAAAAACTTTCTATCTGTTCTACAACCTGCAAAACCAATTCTCTGGTAGGAACAATGACTAAAACTCTGGGAGTAATTTGCTTAGAAAATTTTAACTCTTGCAAGATAGGCAACATATAAGCGAAAGTCTTACCTGTACCGGTCTGTGCGATACCTACCATGTCTTTGCCCGATAATATAACCGGAAAAGCTTCTTTTTGAATAGGTGTTGGCTGATCAAATTTCAAATCATCAATTGCGTATTGCAGTTGATTTGATAAATTAAAATTTTCGAAGCGTCCCATTAAAATACAATTTTTGCAAAAGTACATTATATAATTAGCATTGGCATATAGTTAGCAGAGAACATCTATATTTGTTAAAGCCTAATCGATATATTTTGCATCCAAAAAGTATTCATAACAAACCTTATGATTTTAAAATTTTAATAAGCTCACATCCAGAATTAGAACCCTATGTATTCGTAAATGATTATAATACATTGACCATTGATTTTTCTGATAAGGAGGCTGTTCTACATTTAAATAAGGCTATTCTAAAACAATATTATGGTATTGCAGATTGGAATATTCCAGCTGATTATTTATGTCCTCCAATTCCGGGAAGAGCAGATTATATTCATCATATAGCAGATCTATTAAAAAAAGAGGATCAAAAAAGACCTATAATGGGCTTGGATATAGGTGTTGGTGCTAATTGTATCTATCCAATTCTTGGAAGCCAAATTTACGAATGGAAAATGGTCGGTACAGATATAGATATAACTGCTGTTCAAGCAGCTCAAAGAAATACTGGGGATATTAAAAACCTTAAAAACAGTATAGAAATAAGGCATCAGAAAAATAATGCACATATTTTTGAAGGGATAGTTAAGAAAAGTGAACATTATCATTTTTCTATGTGCAATCCTCCCTTTCATGCTTCCGCGGAAGCTGCCAAAAAAGCAACACTACGTAAACTAAATAATCTGAAACAAAAAAAGGTATATGCACTGAACTTTGGCGGACAGCCAAACGAACTATGGTGTAATGGTGGTGAAGCCTTATTTATAAAGAGGATGATCAAACAAAGTGTAGCATTTAAGGAACAAATTAAATGGTTTACCAGTTTGGTTTCAAATAAAGAAAATTTAGCAAAAATTGTAAAACAAGTCAAAAAACTTGATGCTTCTTATCAAATTGTAGAAATGAATCATGGAAACAAGCAAAGTCGATTTATTGCCTGGAAATTTGATTGAAACTATTCAGGCAATTTGCCATGAATTTCTTTGTAAATACTATCAAAATTCTTACGTAAAAATGTGCGTAATTTGAATTGATAATCCTCTTTTAACCAGTTTACAAAGTTATTTGTACTCTTACTGATACATTTGGTGTAATGACTAATTCTATAATCTATATCATCACTTAATAGCTTAGCCAAATCTAAAGCGTCATATACGTCTTCACTATTTTCTGTACACATTTTTGCGTGATGTGCAATTGATATTTCTAAAACTACTTTTGATGAGAGTCCATTCCGTACAGATTCAATATAGGTTTCTTTAATGTTAAAATGCATATCCTTTGAATTACTGAATTTTGCAAGTATTTCTTCTGGCATTTCATATTTAAAATTCAGCTCTAATTCTTCATCACTTAATAAATTATCTACATAATAATTTGGTGATCTAAAAATCTTTTGCCAATCTAAATTTATTCCCCAAGGTCCAAAACGATGGAAATTATTTCCTAAATCTATCACAGAAAAGATTGGTTTATTATTTAAGATTCGAGATCCTCTTCCAATCATTTGATAATACAAGGTCAGGGACTTCGTTGCTCTATTTAAGATAATGGTATCTACTGTAGGTTCATCAAAACCTGTAGTAAGAATACTTACAGATGTTAATATTGCATCAGGCGTAACTTTAAACCATTCTAACAATTGCTTTCGTCTTTTTTTAGAAGTAGTATTGTCTAAATGCTCAATAGGATAACCTGCCGACTTAAAAACATCATAAACATACAAGGATGTATTGATTCCATTATTAAAAATTAATGTCTTTTTATCTTTAGAACGTTCTTCATAAGCTTGCAATAATTTCCCAAGCATATTGCTATTGGTATATAGGTCTTCTGAAGATTTTACGGTATAATCTCCATTAGAACCAACAATCAAAGAAGTTAATCCTACATTGTAAGTGAACATTTCTGCCCGTGCCAAAAATTCATTTTCAATTAAAGATTCTATGCTCTCACCAACAATAAGCTCATCATAGTTATCTTTCATGGGCAACTTAACATTGGAACTTAAAGGAGTTGCCGTAACACCAAGTATAAAGGATTTTTCAAAAAACTTAAAAAGTTTGGTAAATGAATTATAGTGTGCTTCATCAATAATAACCAAACCTATATCAGAAATGTCCAACTTAGAATCATTCAATCTATTGTTAAGCGTTTCAACCATAGCTACAAAACAGCTATAATTGCCTTGATCATCTAATTCTGCCTTACTATCAACGACTTTATTGTTAACGCCAAAACCAGTAAGCATTTCTGAAGTTTGTCTACATAACTCAACACGATGTGTCATTACTAGAACTCGTTTAGAATGGTGTTTTAAGTATTGACGAACAATTTCTGAGAAGATAACAGTTTTACCTCCCCCAGTTGGTAGTTGATACAATAAATGATAATCATCTGGAGCTTCTTCAAATAATTTAAAGATCTTACTTATAGCACCTTTTTGGTAGCTGTAAAGCTCTTTACCAGTCTTTCTTTCCTTAAAATCTACAGCCGAAGTTATTATTGACATTTAATATTTTGCTTAGTTGCAAAAGTACGTCCTTTTTAGTGTTTTTTTTATATAAAAACTTAAATTTTATTCTGATCGGAAACTTTTTTTGGCATTGGACCTCTTAAATGAATGATCAATCCGTTTAAGAAATTGCGTAAAATCTGATCTCCACATTCCATGTATTTTGGATGGTTTTCATTTCTAAAAAAAGCACCCAATTCACTTTTTGAGACTTTAAAATCAACTAGAGCACATATTTTTACAATATCATCATCACGCAACTTATGAGCTACACGTAATTTTTTAAATATATCATTATTTGATAAAGCCATAATTTAAATAGTTGTTTCTTTAAAATGAATTCCCAATTTACTTTGAAGTTCATGTACATGTGGTAGTTCACTTGGTAAAATCAGGGCAATTGAAAAGCCCGTTTTTCCGGCACGAGCTGTTCTACCACTTCTATGCGTATAATATTCCAATTGTTCGGGTAATTGGTGATGGATCACAAAAGCTAAGTTATTTACATCGATACCTCGCGCCGAAACATCTGTAGAAATTAAAACTTGTAAACTTTCATTTTTAAAAGCACGCATTACTTTGTCACGTTCTTTTTGCAGCATATCACCTTCTAAGGCTTCAACCGAAAAACCTTCCTCTTTTAAAACTTTAGTTAAGTTTTGAGTTCCCGCTTTTGTTCTACAAAAAATAATTCCTCTTTCATTTTGTCTATTCTCTAATAATTGAATTAACAAATTGACCTTCTCTTTTATTGAAGTTTTAATATATAAATGAGTAATATTAGCGTTTACCAGAGCATTTTTATTCACTTCAACTCTAGCAGCATTCTGATCCATATAAGTCTTAACTATTTTTTGTATTTCTTCGGGCATAGTAGCAGAAAACAGCCATGTATTTCTTTCACCATCAGTATATTTTAAGATCCTGTTCAAATCTTGTTTAAAACCCATACTTAGCATCTCGTCGGCCTCATCTAAAACCAAAGTTTTAATTTCTTTAATATTCACTTCACCTCTTTCTATTAAATCTAATAATCTACCAGGTGTGGCAACCACAATATGAGTAGGTCGTCTTAAATTTCGTAGTTGAATGTCAATTTTTTCACCACCATAAACACCTTCAACAAAGATCTTTTCATCAACATATTTAGTGAATTTAAAAAGCTGCTTTTTTATTTGTTGTACCAATTCTCGTGTTGGTGCTAATATTAAGGCTTGAATTACTGGCTTTTTTGTATCGATCTCATGTAAAATTGGCAAGCCAAAAGCAGCAGTCTTACCTGTACCTGTTTGTGCGAGTCCTATAAAATCTGTTTTTAACTGTAATAATTTAGGAATTGTTTGTTCTTGAATTTCAGTAGGATTGTTAATTCCTAACTCTTTCAATCCCTTTATATATTCTTTTCTGATTCCTAATTCTAAAAATGTTGACATGCTTTTGATTATAAAATGCAAAAGTACGCTTATTTACGAGGATTTTATCAATAAGTTTATGAAACGAATATTAGTTTACTCTTCTTCTTTCCTCTTCGGCACCAGTCTTGCGATCTCTTGAAGATTTTAGTTTTTTATTTCCAAAATTGCGAGAATATGTAAGTAAAAAAGTTCTGTTGCCAAAATCAAATAAATTTCTTGTTTTTATATTTTGGTCAGGTAAATCTGTGCCTCCATTAAATTCAAAAGAGTCAAAAATATCGTTAACAGAAAATTTTAGTGATCCCCATTTATCATTAAACTTCTTTTGAAAGCCTATATTAACTCTATAGACTTCATCATATATTGCCGTACCAAAAAAACTTTTGCTAGTATAGAAAGCCGAAAATTCTCCAGAAAAACTGTCGGAAAACTTAAATGATTGCGAAGTGTTGGCTGTGAAATTACCTATAGTTAATTCAATAGGCTCGTCATTATAAAAGGACCTAATTTTTTGATCTACAAAATTAAAATTATTCTGCATGCGCCACCAACCGTTTACTTTAATTGGAAATCCAAGTGTTATTGCGAAAGTATTTATATAATCTAGGTTTGATGCCTCAAAAATAAGCCTTCCGGTTACTTCATCTATGCGTTCTTGAAAACTAGCAATAGCTGAATCTTCATTTGTATATTGAAAAGCTAATACATAAGATTTATAACTAATATCATACTTAATTGAATTAGAGATTGCCGGTTGTAATGCCGAATTACCAGATAGAAAAGTGTTTGGATCGACCAATAACACAAAAGGAGCTAAATCATTAAATGTAGGTCGAGTTATTCGTTTAGAATACGATAAATTCATATTTAAATTATCGTTCAATTTCCTGTTAATGTAAGCACTAGGGAAAAATATACCATACTGTCTATCTACAACTTTACCTTCTGTGTCGGTATCTAGCTGTGAATCGGTATACTCATGACGCAATCCTAATTTTACACTGGTTTTATCATCAATAGTATAATCTAATGCACCATATATGGCAAATATTTTTTCATCAAGATTACTTTTATTAGTTAATGTTGGATCAATTATCCAATCAATTCCAACTAAATCTTCAACAGACACATCATTTTTAAAATCTGATAAAGTACCTTTAATTCCGGCTTCAATTTTTATCTTTTCATTAATTTTATTACTATAGTCAAACTTACTTACATATGTTTTAAGTGGTGTTACTTTTCCACTTCTTAAAAATTCAGTGTTTATAAAGGTTCTATTTTCATCAAAAAATGAATTTTCGTAGTTCGTTGGGTTATTATCTTTATAATACAGATAATCAACATCAAAACTTATAAATTTATCATCTGTAAAATTATGTTTTAAGTTATAGTTCGCTCCAAAGTGTTTCCAATGGTTTAATTCATCATTTACAAGTTCAACATAAGAGATAATTGCACCATTTGAAGTATCAAAACTTTCATTAAAGGCATCCATTGTCCATTTTGTATCATATCCGTTTAACAGTATACCCATAACAGTTTTATCAGATACCTGGAGATCAATACCCATTCTTGCATTATGATCTCGTTGTGTTGGATCTCTATTAGTAACTGTGGATGTTGTCAAAAAATTATTATCTAACTCATATTCACGACTTGTTTTCCAGAGAGTTGATTGACCATTCAATTGAAAAGAATAACTCCCAAAAATATTTATTTTGTTTTTTCTATAATTAAAATTAATATTATCTGATGTTATTTCGCCTTTCCCATAACCAGCAGACAAGGAATATGAACCATTTAGACCAATATCTGTCCGCTCTTTTAATACTATGTTTATAAAACCTGCATTTCCTTCAGCATCAAAATTTGCCGGTGGAGTTGTAATTAATTCAATAGATGAAATGTTATCGGCACTCATCCCTTCAAGTAGTTGGATCAACCCTGAGGCTGGTACATAACTTGTTTTACCATTAATCATTACCACTACGCCGTCTTTACCGACAACAGAAATTGAACTACTTTGCTTATTTACAACAACACCTGGTGAACGTTCTAAAATTTCTAATGCAGATCCGCCTGCAGAAACTATACTGTTTTCTACATTAATAACCATTCTATCTATCTTTTGAGAATATAATGGTTTATCGGCTTGAACTATAACTTCATTTAGTGCCTCACCTTCAACGAGGGTGATATTTTCAACTTTATAATTAGCAGTTAAATTGAAAGATTTAGAATATGATGATGAATAACCAACCACACTAACCATTATTAAGTAATTACCATTCTGAATCTTCTCAAAGATATAGCCCCCATATTCATTTGTTACTGACCCTTTTACCAAAGCAGAATCCTTTTGTTGTAACAATAAAACATTAGCAAAAGGCAATGGGTTTTTATTATCTTCGGTTACACTCCCCGAAATGCTATATGAGCTTTGAGAAAAAGAAAATAAAGGCAAAATAAATAATAAAATAAATAGAAAAGTTGGAGATTTCATAGCAGTTCGTTAGTTGGCAATCGAATATACAAAGAAGGCTTAAAAAAATACTATTAAACTTACAAGAAAAACTGAATCCTAAGATTTAGATAAAACTATTATTTAAATATTGTTGGCTAGCCAGTCTCCTACTTCACTTGTTTTATAAGCTTTTGAGCTTTGTGCTAAATCTTCAGTAACTATATTTTTTGCCAATGATCTATTTACTACATTTCTAATTGCCTGAGCTTCCTTATTTAAATCAAATTGATCAAATAACATGGCGGCAGATAGAACAGTAGCCAGTGGATTTGCAATATCTTTTCCTGCAGCTTGAGGATAAGAACCATGTATTGGTTCAAATAAGCATGCGGTATCTCCAATTGAGGCAGAAGGCATTAAACCCATAGATCCAGAAATTACCGAAGCTTCGTCGGTCAAAATGTCTCCGAATAAATTTTCAGTGATCAAAACGTCATATGAACTTGGCCATTGTACCAAACGCATGGCAACAGCATCAACAAATTCATAAGACACTTCTACTTCAGGATATTCTTTTTCTAAACTCTGCACTGTTTCTCTCCATAATCGAGAAGTTTCCAGAACATTTGCTTTATCAACACAGCATAATTTTTTTGAGCGTGTCATAGCTAATTCAAAACCTTTTCTTGCCAAGCGAATAACTTCACTCCTTTTATAAGTACAGGTATCAAAAGCCGTTTCGCCGTTATCTAAGCGTCCTCTTTCGCCAAAATAAATTCCACTTGTTAATTCACGTAAAAAAACAAGATCTGTACCTTCTATTCTTTCCCGCTTAAGCGGAGAATTATCTATCAAAGAAGGAAATGTAAAGGTTGGTCTTACGTTTGCAAACAAGCCTAACTTTTTTCGCATTTTTAATAAACCCTGTTCCGGACGAACTTTGGCTGATGGATCATTATCAAATCTTGGATGACCAATTGCTCCAAAAAGAACTGCATCTGCATTAACACAAATCTCATGAGTTTCATCAGGATATGGGTCTCCAACTGCATCGATAGCCGCAGCACCTGTCAATGCGGGAATCCAATTTATTTCATGATTGAATTTTGAGGCTACTGCATTTGATACTTTTACAGCTTGATCAATTACTTCCGGACCAATTCCATCTCCGGCTAAAAGTGCAATATTTAATTTCATTAAGGTTTTATATTTAAATGTTTAGCATTTTTTGAGTTGCCTTGATCGCCGATACGGTTTGATCAGAATCCAGACCTCTAGTTATAAATTTTTTTTGATCATTTTGCCAGGTAATAATAGTTTCACATAAAGCGTCTGAAGCACTTCCCGGCGGAATTCTAACAGCATAATCTACTAGTTTAGGCAGTGTTAAATCTTTACGTTTATACAGTTTACTAAGTGCATTCATAAAAGCATCAAATTGACCGTCGCCTTGAGCATGCTCTTCGTATAGATCACCATCAATATTTACTGAAATTGTGGTTGATGGCCTCAATCCTTTTGCATGTGTCAAGGCATATGACTCTACTATTATTCTTTCCTGATACATGTTACTATCTAAGACATCTGAAATTATATAAGGTAAATCTTCTTTTGTAACAAGCTCTTTTTTATCTCCTAATTCAATAATTCGCTTTGTTACTTTTTTAAGATCTTCATTATTTAATTTGAGTCCTAACTCTTGAAGGTTCTTTTCAATATTCGCTTTTCCAGAAGTTTTTCCTAAGGCATATTTACGTTTTCTGCCAAATCGTTCTGGTAATAAATTATTAAAGTATAAGTTCTTTTTATTATCTCCATCAGCATGTATTCCAGCTGTTTGAGTAAATACATTTTCACCTACAATTGGTTTATTAGCTGGAATTCTAAATCCTGAAAACGTTTCTATTAATTTACTAACAGAATATAGGGATGTTTCTTTTACGGTTACTTGAATTTCATCTGCAAAAAAATCATTTATAACCGCTATTACACTTGCCAGCGGCGCATTTCCGGCTCTTTCGCCCATTCCATTAACAGTCAGATGTAAACCTTTTGCTCCTGCTTTTATGGCTTCCATAACATTGGCCACCCCAAGGTCATAGTCATTATGAGCATGAAAATCAAAATGCAAATTAGGATATTTATGTGTAACCTTAGAAAAGAACGCTCGTGTTTCACTTGGAGTTAATACACCTAATGTATCAGGAAGCAAGATTCTTTCTATAGGTTGCGTCGCAAGAAAATCTAAAAACTCAAAAACATATTCTTGTGAATTCCGCATACCATTACTCCAGTCTTCTAAATATACGTTCGTAAGTATTTCTTCACTCTGTGCTAGTTTAATAACATCCTCTATTTCTTTAAAATGCTGTTTAGGTGTTTTTTTTAACTGATATTTCAAATGATTTAATGAACCCTTGGTCAATAAATTTTGAACCTTAGCTCCTGTTTTTTTCATCCAATCTATAGAGCTGCCACCATCAACAAAGGTCAAAATTTCAACTTTTTCAAGATAATTATTATCTGTAGCCCATGCTGTTATATTTTTTACCGCGTTGAATTCCCCTTCTGAAACTCTGGCAGAAGCGATTTCAATTCTGTCTATATTTAATTCTTCAAGTAAAAGTTTTGCTATTGTTAATTTTTCTGATGAAGAAAAAGATACCCCAGACGTTTGCTCACCATCTCGAAGTGTAGTGTCCATTATTTCAATTCTTCTTTTCATCTAAAAGTGTAATTCAAAGGGTTTCTATAAAAGAAAACGTTTCGATATTCAACGAAACGTTTTTAAAATGTTATTAATTTAATACTCTAAAAAGGTCTCGAATCAGCTACGCGCTTAATCTCATCTTTCATTTTAACTAAGTAGTCAATATCATCATAGCCATTTAACATATTGTCTTTTTTATAGCTATTAATATCAAATGATTCTTGTGCTCCACTCTCCAATAATGTAATTGTTTGTTTAGGAAGATTAATTTCTATTTCTGTATTTGGATTCTCTTCAATAGCTTTAAATATTTTTTCTAAAAATTCTGCTGAAACTTGAACTGGTAAAACACCAATATTCAAACAGTTATTTCTAAAAATATCTGCAAAAAAACTAGAAACGACACATCTAAATCCATAATCATATACCGCCCAAGCTGCGTGTTCTCTGGATGATCCAGAACCAAAATTCTTACCGCCAACTAATATTTTTCCTTTATAAATTGGATTGTTTAATACAAAAAGTTCTTTTGGAGTATTGTCAGGGTTATATCTCCAGTCTCTAAAAAGATTATCCCCAAAACCTTTACGCTCAATTGCTTTTAAAAAACGTGCCGGAATAATTTGATCGGTATCGACATTCTCTATTGGTAATGGTACTGCAGTACTTCTTAATATTTCAAATTTATCGTATGCCATTTTTTTATTTTACTGTTCACCATTTGCTGTTGCTATTGGCAAAATTTTAATTAATTATTAAACTTTATTTTAAGGGTATAACTAAAAGCAAAAGCTACTATAATAAGGTTCTTGGGTCTGTTACAACTCCAGTTACCGCTGTTGCCGCTGCAACTAATGGACTTGCTAAAAGAGTTCTAGAACCTGGACCTTGTCTTCCTTCAAAATTTCTATTTGAAGTACTTACAGCTAGTTTACCGGTAGGCACTTTATCATCATTCATAGCTAAACAGGCTGAACATCCTGGTTCACGTAATTCAAATCCTGCATTGTGTATAGTATCAAGGATGCCTTCTTCTTTGATCTGTGCCTCCACCTTATGTGATCCAGGTACCAACCAAGCAGTAATATTGTCAGCTTTCTTTTTCCCTTTTATAATAGATGCGAAGGCTCTAAAATCTTCAATTCTACCATTTGTACAACTTCCTAAAAATACAAAATCGACTTCTTTACCAATCATGGCATCTCCTTCTTCAAACCCCATATAATCTAGAGATTTTTTATAAGTAGTCACTCCACCTTCAAGCGTATTTCCTTTTGGTATATGTTGAGAAATACCAGTTCCCATTCCAGGATTTGTACCATAAGTAATCATTGGCTCTATTTCACTTCCGTCAAAAACCAATTCTTTGTCAAAAGATGCATTTTCATCGGTTTTCAAGGTTTTCCAATATTCCATAGCTTCATCCCAAGCTTTCCCTGTTGGTGTGAACGTTCGACCTTTAATATATTCATAAGTTTTATCATCGGGCGCAATCATTCCGCCACGAGCACCCATTTCAATACTTAGATTACATACGGTCATTCTACCTTCCATAGACATGTCAGTAAACACCTCACCGGCATATTCTACAAAATAACCAGTAGCTCCCGAAGTTGTAAGTTTTGAAATGATAAATAAAGCAGCATCTTTTGAAGTCACGCCAAAACCTAACTGCCCATTAATGGTAATTCTCATCTTTTTCGGC
>Ga0316189_10005114_pt1 | contig 12578 bp, 16 predicted proteins | sample LowCovwburrow_MG_FD_204930 | JGI IMG/M metagenome (GOLD analysis project Ga0316189, IMG submission 204930) | Coastal sediment microbial communities from Maine, United States - Lowes Cove worm burrow | ecosystem: Environmental > Aquatic > Marine > Coastal > Sediment | place: USA: Maine... | reverse complement strand
GACGGTAATCTGCCGTTCGGCCATGGCTTCGAGCAAGGCTGACTGCACCTTGGCTGGCGCACGGTTTATTTCATCCGCCAGCACCAGATTGTGGAACAAAGGCCCGCGCTGGAAATTGAAACTGCCGCCCTGAGGGCGATATATCTCTGTTCCGGTTAGATCTGCCGGTAATAAATCCGGGGTAAATTGAATGCGGTGAAAATCACCTTCGATGCCCTCGCCGATGACTTTAATGGCCCTGGTTTTCGCCAGTCCCGGCGCACCCTCGACGAGCAAATGGCCGTCGGCCAGAATTGCAATAAGCAAGCGTTCGATGAGCGCATGCTGGCCAATTATTTTTTCACTGGCAAACTGCTTGAGTTGAAGAATGTCCTGCTGTGACAAAGATAACCTCGCTATTCTCTAAAATTTAATATCTAAAAAATTACTTTTTGGCAGCCATCGGCAGATGGCCGGATTTAACCCAGACTACGGTTTCATCCACAACATAGGGACAATGCTCACTATTATGCGGACTGCGAACCCAGCTACCGGCTGGATATTCACCCCATTCATCCATCAACCTGCCGGAGAGAACAAAGACCTCTTCACCACCAAAATGACTATGGCGTAAATTCCTGGTGCCTGCGGGCCATTTTTCCAGCGCGACTGTTTCAAAATCATGATAATGCAATGGCATAATTTCGAGATTATAGTCGCCTGGCAACCAGCCAATTTTATTAGTGTCCAGCCGAATTGTTGTGGAATCCTCAGGACTAAACTGATCAAGTTTGACGAATAACACGCAGCCTTCTTTGCTAAAAGGCTTATGCTTGGAGCCTGGCGGATGACGCAGATATGACCCCGACGGATAATCCCCATGCTCATCCGAAAACACGCCTTCGAGCACAAAAATTTCTTCACCCATGGGATGCGTGTGCGCTGAGAAATGAGAGCCAGGTTCAAAATGCACGACACTGGTAGTGTGACCATGCTCGGCGGCCTCACGGGCCAGCGGTTTACGCCAGACACCCTTCATCGGGCTGGCTTGCCATTCCTGTTCGTTGGTGTTTATGACGACTGTTTCGTTAAAATTCATGTTTAACATTTTGTTACCCATTTTGAAAATTTATACCATATTCTGGCGAACCCTATAGTAAGCCCCAACCGAGCAGTATTAGTATGGAAAAATTACCAAAAATTCCCCGGCAGACGATGTTTTTTCAAGCTTTCCGGATAGTTTCCACTAAGTGGGTGCGGCTTGGAGAATTTTCAATAGGTGACACTCATGTTAGGCTAAAAACATGACCGATAAAAAAGCCCTGGACTGGTTTGTTTACATGATAGAAGCCGACGACGGTAGCTACTACACCGGCATTAGCACCGATGTCGAGCGACGCTTCGACGAACATTGCGGCAAGTTATGCGGCGCAAAGTTTTTTAATGGTCGATCACCGGTAAAAATCGTTTATCAGGAAGCCGAGCACAATCGTAGCAGCGCCAGCAAACGCGAGTTCGCCATCAAAAAACTCAGTCGATTGCAAAAACAGCGGTTAATCGACGCTCAACTCTCCGACCCCAAGCATGGTTAAAATCTGGTTTTGTGCGGCGCTTAAAATCAACTGACGTTCTTCTTCACTTTGAATGCTTTTGGCGATGGCGACAGCGCCGACCAGAGCCGCGAGCATGGTACGCGATTTCTGCGTAACAGAGGTCTGCGCAGGAATAGAGATCTTGTTGAGCTTGCTCAATGCGATGATTCGCTTTTCCAGAATTTTGAGCACACCCAGGTAGGATTTTTCATACAGGCTGCGGATTTCGACACTATCACTGGCTATTTCATTGAACAGGATATTTTCAGGTGAAGGTGCTGACTGTTCGGATAAGGCGCGCAAATTGAGCAAGTTGCTGGCGATTTGCGTCAAATGCTGGATCGAGAACGGTGCTTTTGATAGTCGACCCGTGCTGCTGCCATTTAATGTCTGCAAAAACGAGGCTTTATACAACGCCTCCTTCGATTCAAAATGCGCATAAAACGCGCCATGTGTCATCTTCGCCAGTTTCATGACCTGGCTGATAGAAACTTTGTCAAAGCCAAAACGGCAGAAAAGCTCGGTGGCTGACTCTAAGATTCGCTCCTTCGATCTAATTTTATGTTCAAGTGTATAAGGCATTGTCGTCTCTAGCGATGAATACTGACTTTTCAGTCAGATCCAAAAAATTATCTTGATCATATATTACATGTGATTAGTGTTTACCGCCAAATTACCTGAGTTAACCTGAGTCATTTATGAAAGAAACAATTGTAGTCACTGGTATGGGCATTGTCAGCCCATTGGGTTGTGGTGTCGAACAGGTATGGAAACGATTAATCGCAGGGGAAAGCGGCATTGGCGCTATCGACCGATTTAACACTGAAGATTTCCCGATCAAGATCGCGGGCCAGGTACCCGGCCACGAAGAAGACACTGTCGCTGGTCTCAATCCCGATGATGTGGTCTCACGCAAAGAACGACGCAAGATCGACCTGTTTACGCTCTACGCGCTCGCGGCTGCTGAAGAGGCACTCACGCAGGCCAACTGGTTCCCCACCGAGCAGGCGGATCAAATGGCGACCGCGACGGTTGTCGGCACTGGTATCGGCGGTTTTCCTACGATTACCGATGCACAAAAAACACTTGATACTCGTGGTCACAAACGGCTATCACCGTTCGTCGCACCGGCTTTTCTGGCTAACCTGGCAGCCGGAAACCTGTCGATTCGATACGGTTTCAAAGGCCCAATAGGGTGCCCTGTCACCGCTTGTGCAGCGGGCATTCAGGCAATCGGCGACGGCATGCGATTAATCCAATGCGGCGAAGCCGAAGTCGCGCTGGTCGGGGGCACCGAGGCCTGCATCGATCCACTGGCACTGGCAAGTTTTAACGCCATGCGTGCGCTTTCAACCCGCAACGATAGCCCGCAGCAAGCGTCACGACCATTCGACAAAGACCGGGATGGCTTCGTCATGGGTGAAGGCGCCGGTTTACTGGTGATTGAAACACTAGACCATGCACGCAAACGCGGCGCGACGCCGCTGGCTGTTTTAAGCGGCTACGGCACCAGCGCCGACGCGCATCATATTACTTCCGGCCCCGAAGACGGTGCAGGTGGCGCAGCGGCTATCCGCGCGGCACTGGCGAAAGCCGGGCTTAAAGCGCAGGACATCAATTATATTAATGCACATGGGACGTCTACGCCGGTCGGTGACCAGGCTGAAGTGACTGCTTTACGGGGTGTTTTTGGCGACGCTCTTACCGACATCCCGATTTCTTCGACCAAATCTGCGACCGGGCATCTACTCGGTGCTGCCGGTGGGATTGAAAGCGTTTTTTCAATCATGGCGGTACGCGAAAACAGGATTCCACCAACGATTAACCTCGAACAGGCTGACGACAGCTTTTCCGGACTGAATCTAGTGCCGAATCAGGCGATAGATCACAAAGTCGAGCATGCCGTGTGCAACGGCCTGGGTTTCGGCGGCGTCAATGCCGCCTTAATCGCCAGTAAGGCTTGAGCCGTTAAGTCGTTAGCGTATCCATCAGGTCGATCATAAACTCGGCATCTTCGGCAGACATGGTCTCGAATTGACTGACGCCGATTTCGCCGAGGATCTTTTTGCTGTTATCGTCTGATGACATCGCGATTAATAGTTTCTCGAGCTGGTCTTTTTGCGCCGCCATTTTGGGTGAGACCAGCATGGCGTGGTGGATCATGTGAATCTGGCTACTGACCAGTGGATACAAATCTTTCTTCACCAGCGCCGAAAGTTCGTTAAACGATTCTGCAAGAAAAAACCCGACGTCGGCATCGCCACGCATTAATTGTTTGGCGACGACGACGAAATTATCGCATTGAATAATCTCGACCGTGGTTTTGTCGATATCGGCCGGTTCAAGCATGATCATGCCGATGGTATTCACATCCGGCGTGTCGGTTTGCGCAATTTTGATATTGGTTGGCAAATCTTTCACTTCGGTAAACGAACCCGCATGACAGGCGATGATCGCTTCATCCGGTTTTGCGGCCGGTTTCACCACAGGCAGGAAACCCTTGTCTCGCACCAGTTGCGAAATGTCGAAAGGGTTGGCATAAATCAAATCGACTTTGCCGTTTTCGATAGCGTCGTGCTGCTCTTTGAAGTCCTGGTGAATTTCCAGGTGCACGCCTTCGCCCAATTGCTTTTGCAACCAGGTATTGAAGAAAAACCACCCGGATATGAGATCGGGTTTGAAGTCAGGACTGATGGCTAAATTATAGGTCATCATTGTCTCCTAAAATTAATTCGGATTGGTGTTTGCAGAACCATTTAAAAAAGGGTCGGATAGAGCGCCATGCATTCTTCGACTTTCTTTCGCGAAGGTTCACGGCGTACCGAGGTATAACCCACAACCTCGCCGTTACGAATGTTCGGGATCGCCGTGGCAAATACCCAGTAAAAGCCGCCGTCTTTGCGCAAATTTTTGACATAGCCCGTCCATTTTTCGCCGCGCTCCAGGGTATCCCATAAATCTTTAAAAGCGGCGGGTGGCATATCCGGGTGCCTTAAAATATGGTGGGGTTCACCGATAAGTTCTGATTTTTCGTAACCCGACATCAATACAAAGGATTGATTCGCATGCGTTATTACGCCACTGGTGTCGGTACGCGAGACAATTAAACAGCCTTTGGGAAAAGGCGTTTCCTGTTCGCTCACCAGAACTTTTCGATGACTATCGTCGGAAAATTTAAGCTCGTGCTCAGTATAATCACCGACAATATCTTGCGGATTCATATCTTGCATTACCTGATTCCTCGCTAGCAATTGGTAAGGGGTTGGACGATGCGTTAAAGCATCTGCGTAATATTTTCTGCCGCGCGTTTAACGTCGAGAAATATCAATCCCAGCTTGGCTTTTGGTTTAGCCATTACCGTCACCACCGCATCATCACCAGCATGCGTCATCAGCACGAAGCCATTGTCACCCTTGATCAGCACCTGTTCGAGGTCACCTCGACCCAGTTCGCTTGAGGTTCGGTCACCCAGCGACAACATCGCCGCACTCATGGCGCCTACTCGGTCTTCGTCCATGCCCTGAGGTAGCATTGCTGCAATCATTAAACCATCGGTTGAAATTACCGCCGATGCTTCGATATCTGCAGATGTGCCATTTAATTCGGATAATACCGAGGTAAGCATATCTTCACGCATTCTTTCCACTCCTATTGAGTCAAACAATCAAAAAATAAAAATCTGCCAGATAATCTGGCGTAACTAATCAGTTCGGTGTTCAGCCACTCGAACTTAAACGCGACCGGTTTTGCACAATATCTACTTCACCCGTTTTACTTTCGGTGTAGTAGCGATTGTGCAGAATCCATGTCAGTTGTAAAAAATTCTGATGCTGCAAACAGGGCGCACCAGCAATCACCAGCGAAAACATTTCGCTGCCAATATGCAAGGGCCAGAATCCCAGTTGGCTGTGCCCTGCCGCATCGAGCAAACCCCAGTTAACCGAGGGCATTTTCAGGTTGTTGCTCAACAAACCTTTGTGCCGGTCCTGTAGCGTTACCAGATCTGCTGCAAGGGCCGAAATTTCCTCGGCCGTCTCGTGGGCAAAACCTGTTGACGACAGACAAAACCCCTGCGAATCGGTGAGTAACGCTTTTCCTTCGCTGGAAAGCGGTTCTAGCAGTTCCGGCAGCAAATCTTCAAGCGGCGCTTTGCTCACCTGGTCACCTTCCTCCATGGTTTGTAGCCAGCCCAGGTTCTGCAAATAATGCAATGTTTTCAGGCCGAGTTCGGGTTCATCGGTAAACCAGGATTCAACCTGTTGGTTGGTCACCAGAGCTACTTTTTCCTGACGCAAAAACTGTCTCAATAACCCTCGCGCAGTATTATCAGCGGCATCACTGATGCAGTAATAAGCGCCCGCAGGCGAAGGCATTAAGAATTTTTCCTGTTCGAGTTGATAGCTCATGAGGCGTATTCGAGTCCGTTGTCGATGGTAAAAAGCAAAGCCTGCACCAGTAATGAAACATCGCGTTTTTCCCTGGCGTCAACTTCGAAGACGGCAGCTTTACGATTCAGTTCCTGGAGTTTTCTGTGATAAATACCTAATGGTGGACTGGGTGATAAATCCATTTGCGTCACACCAATGGCAAGCGAAGTTTCATCGATAAAGCCACTAAAGGCATCGAGAAAAAACACCATATCGCGAAGCGGGTCTTTACGCGAATTGTCTAATAGCAAAATCAGCCCCAGTGCATTCTTGCTGAGAATGTCCCACATAAAGTCGAAACGTTCCTGCCCCGGTGTACCGTACAAATGGATTTTTTCACTGCCATCGAGGTTCATCACACCATAGTCAAATGCGACAGTCGTCTGTGGCTTTTTCTTACGCGTCATGTCGGTAGCGATTTCATCGGTGGACACCGGTGGCACATCGCTAATCGAACCGATAGCGGTGGTTTTTCCCGCGCCTACCGGTCCTGCAAATATTATTTTCAAATCACTCATATCAGCTGACCATGGCCTGTTTTTCTGGTGAGCCAATGAGTCGGCCGAGGAGTTTTTTCAGTAATGATCGTGGTGCCGGTTTTTTCTGCTCAGCAGGAAGATCAAACGTTTGATCTACTTTTCGCTGACTAATTCGCAACATGCCTAGCGCCTGCACAGCACTGATAAAACTAAACACATAGCGCTGCGAAATATTAAGCTGGCGAGGAATATCGCGGAGCACGACCGGTTTTTGTGTTAACAAAGCAGCGATACGCATTGCATGCGGAAAATTTTGCAGGCGTGTCAAATTTGGCCAAGCATTCAGATATACCGCAGTATTGACATCGACAGACCCTGGCAGGCAGCCACGTGAAGACCACAGCGAAATTCTCCAGACAAAGCTTTCTATTGAATATGAATGCAAAGGTTGTGTATTATTCTTGCTCAACGCTCTAATCTCTTCGTCGTTATAATCTCCCGTTATTTCGCGCAGTGAATCTGCTTTTTCAACCTTTAACATACAGACTGGGCGCAATCGACTATCACCCGCCGACGTTAAAACAAGGTTCCTAACCGGATCGATAGCAATGCCTATGCGCAGACTGATAAGCTCAACGGTATTGCCACTTTTCCTGGCGTGATTAACCGCTTTAATCACCATTGTCTGGTATCGCAAAGTGGGAGCGTAACTGATCCTTTGCAACGCCTCAGGGTCGTTTAAATCGACATCTTCATTCTCACCGACAAAGTGCAGATCGTCGTCCATGGTCATTAGTGAAGCTGCGGCTGTGGTGTGGCTGACCTCGTTGTTATTCGGTTTCGAGGCTGATGGTTTTTCAGCTTTAACAACAACGGCTTTGCTGCGCTTATTTTTGCTTAGCATAGTCGTCAGGCTGTTACCGGCAATGGCTTTTTTTATACCGGTTAATTGTTGTTTTAAGGCCTGATGATCCAATGGTTTTCTGATGAATAAAACATAGGGGTCGTCGCTGGAATTTTCCAGAATAGACAGTGCGATTACAACTTGCTGAGGGAATTTCTGGCGCAGTTCATCAACTGTTTTACGGGCTTTGGCAGCATCAAAATCAACTATCGCAATCGATGTCTCGGCACCGGTTTTGTCAATTATGTAATCGCCATGACAGGTGCTGCGAAAAAATACCTCGAAGGTCTTTTGCGTGCGCTCGTCAAAACCGAGCATCAAAACTTTGATGGCCTGCTTTTTCATGACAGTTCAAACTCAAGATTCGCCAGTTGCCAGCAGGTCGGCAGGGCTTCGGTGTGACGCTTGCCAAGTTTCTGCCAAAAACCTCGAAAACGGTCGAATTCTGCGGTTTGCCGATAAAGTTCGATCAACAGGTTAGCCGGTTCTTCATCGTCGGGCTTCTTAAGAACAGCCGCTTCCAGGGTTTCTATGGCAAGATCGATTTGACTATTTTCTATGTATTCGTCAGCCAGAAGCATGGCGTTGTTATCGTCATCCGCTGCGCCGAGCGATGCCTGCGCCTGTCTTTGTACAATTTCAAGCACGGGTTTTTCGACCAATAAAGTAGGCAAGCCACTTAGCCAGGCTTCTGACATCGACAAACTACCGTTCTTGAGTTTATCGCTAAGCCGTTTAAAAACGTCGGCATCGATGAGCTCCCGGGAAGTCAGCAACAGCCGCCTGCGTAATGCAAAACCAGCCGTTTTCAGAATAAAAAATAAATCGACTAGCGCGCCGGCAAGTTTTGTCTGATCGGGTTTTTCGTGCTGTAACAGCTGAACTTTTCTGACATGATCGGTCAGGCTGGCAGGTTTTTCCAGAATCCGATAATTGATATGAGCAAGGTACCTGTCGGCCGACAGACCTTGGGGACAGCTCAGTGATTTTGATTGCAACAAAATAAAATACGGTTCCACCATTAATTCCAGGTCTAGAGAATCGGTCAACATTAAAACACCTCCAACAACAATTGGTGACTCTATCTCATTATCCAGTTAGCAGTAGTCAACCCAGCTAAAAATCCCCAAAAGCAACACACCATATTATAAAAATATGTCACTATTTCTCTTATATAGTAGAGAATTTTGACTAGAACTTGACACAGATCAATTTCATGAAAATTAAACACTATATCGCATTGAACCCATAGTCGAACGACTATGGGCTGCATAAGCGTCAGTTAGTGGGACATCATTACCGGCACGATCATGGAATTTAATAGTGTACGAGTAACTCCGCCGAATATCTTTTGTTTCAGGCTCGGGGTGCCGTAGCCACCCATGATCAGAATATCAATATCGTTGTCGGCGATTTCGTTGAGGATAATCGTTGGCACATCAACCGAACCTGCGGTTTGACGATTAACGACCGCATTCACGCCGTGACTTTTCAAATGGCGGCTAAGCTCATCTGCGAGCAATTCGCCCTTGGCTGTTTTAGTCTTGCCTTCGATGATGAGAATCATTACCTCGTCCATACCCACGAGCAGCGGTAAGGCATCGTGCAATGACCGAGAAGCTGCCGGTGTGCCATCCCAGGCGATTGCCGCTTTTTTGCAGGGGATGCGATGTGCACCGATATAGGGCATGAAAAATACGGGACGCCCGCTGAGCAGAATCACTGATTCGGCCACTTCTTCTACCAGCGAGGCATTCTCGACATCGTGATTTGCCTGGCGCAACATGACCAAATCAAAATTCCGCGCATACTTTGCCATTTTTTTGGCCGAGGCACTTCGATTGCCATAAATGATATGTGTCCTGGCCGGGACACCAGCCTTTTTAGCTGCCGACATAAAATCATCCAGTCTTTCCTGGGCCGCTTGATCGCAAATTCGCTTAAGTTCATCAGCGTCGGTTGCCCGGGTTCGTGCAGGTTTCATCACCGCCAGAGTAACGCCGGTGATGGTAGCACCCTGGTTTTTAGCTAATGCGAAACCAGATTTCATGCGCGCGGCATTCGAATTGCCATCGTCGATATAAAGTAGGATGTCCTTGTATTGCATCGTAGTTGTCTCGTTAATCTATTACTTTTATTATTGACGTTTCAATCGATCTAAAAGATGATTTAAGTCATCTGAGGGTAAAATACTGACTGAAAAACCTATTACTGAACAGTCGCCTTTCTGAAATCCAGCCGATATCGGAATATGGTTATGTTGTCCTGTTGCGACCCGTACCCCGAATATTGATGATCGCGCAATAAATTCTCGTACAGACCTTCTTCAATAAAACGAAACCTGATTTTGCCGCGAGAACTAACCTGGTAATATTTTTGATGCTTAACTCCGGGAGCACCCAGTTCCAGCGAATTGACAATTTCATTATTACGCGCTGTTTTGAACAGGAGTTCGTTTTTCTCGCCATCCGGTGGTAACAGTTTCACATATAAACTGGTATTCAGTGTGGGGTTGGTGAATTTATAAATGACGTTTGTTTGTATATTCGCTTCTTCCAGCGGATTGGTCGTCGCACAGGCGCTGAGGAGGCAAAAAAGACAAATGAGAAGCAACTGTTTCATGAGTAGCGTTCCTGAAAAATAGTGTAACAATCATGCCTGAATCTATTACTAGATGCCATATTGCCCTTAACCCGGCAACCAGCCTGATTGCACCAGATAGAGAAATCCGGTCACGCTCAACATCGCAAACAAAGTCGTCATCACGATCGCACTGGAAGCACGCTCCTGCCAGACATCATATTGTTGGGCAAGGACAAATACATTGGTCGCAGTTGGCAGAGTCGCCATCAATACCGCCGAATATAGCCAAAGGCTGTCGATCTCCGGCACCAGCCAGGTTAACAGCAGGTAAACCAGTAAGGGGTGTACAACCAGCTTAACCGGCACGATGTAAATCAGTTCCATAGGTAGACGTTTCAAGGGTCTCAGGGCCGCGGTAACACCCATGACAAACAAGGCACAGGGGCCAGCTGTTTTCGCCAGCAAGTCGATAAACTGCTCGATAGCAGTCGGTGGTTTGTAAGCAAATATGGAAGCTAGAACCCCGGCAATAGTGGCCAGAATAAAGGGATGCGTGAATATCTTTTTCAAAATCTGCCAAAGCAATACGGCTGTATTTTGCTGCCGCTTTTCGCCCACCGCCATCAACAAGGGTGCCAAAGTAAAGTGCATGGCATTTTCGAAACAGAAAATCAGCGCCACCGGTACCCCGGCCGCCGGGCCAAACGCCGCCAGAGCCAGCGGTGGGCCTAGATAACCAATATTGCCATAAGCGGCGGCAAGGCCCTGTATGGTCGATTCCGAAATATTACGACTCCGCCACAGGGCAATTAGCAGCACCAGACAAAAAATCAAAAAAGTCGCGAGTATAGACACCGCGATAAACCCGACATTAGAAAACTGCTCGACCGGCGTCGTCGAAAGCAATTTAAAAAATAGTCCGGGCAAGGCGATATAGATAATAAAAAAATTCATCCATGCCAGACCTTCGAATGGAATTCGTGCCAGCCTGGCCGACACATAGCCCAGGAATATCAGTCCGAATAACGGTAAAACCAGTTCAAAAACAGCTAACATGAAACACTCGCCCTGTGGCTAACGCACGTAGCCGATAATAGAAACAAAATGGCATAGCGTCCCGGCGAGCACGAAGAAATGCCAAATGCCATGCGCATGTGTCAGGCGGTTCATCAAATCCAGAACATAAAATACAACGCCAGTCGTATACGCGATACCACCGAGCACCAGCCAATAGAATCCTGGTTCAGAAAGCACCAGTTTTAGGGCTTCAAGATCATAAGAACAGGCATAACCCATAGCCAGATAAATAATCATCTGCCCGACCTTGACGGCGCGACCGGACAGAAAAACCTCACTCAGAATACCGATTACCGCCAACAGCCAGACCACGGTCATAATCACCCAGCCATTGCCATCGCGCAGGCTCACAAGCATATACGGCGTATAGGTTCCGGCGATCAACAGATAAATAGCGACATGATCAAATAGCTGAAAGAGTTGTTTGAGCTTAGGCGGGTGGAAACTGTGATAAAGCGTCGACATGGTATAAAGCAAAACCATGGTGAAGCCAAACACCGAAAAACTCAAAATCGTCCAGGGATCGCGAGTCTGAACGCTGACGGTAAGTAATGCGCCGAGCCCAACCAAAGCCAGTGCAGCACCAACCAGATGGCTGATGCTATTGAGTTTTTCACCGTAGTACATTAAATATTCATCAAGTTGTTAAAAATTTTGGTAGCAGTAACTGTTACCTGCTACACACTACCTTCACATTCCACCACCAATATCCTGGCTTCACCTTGTGGGTGAGCAACATGTTCGGTACCGATTGAAGCAAAGAATATGTCACCTGTATTTAACATCGTTGACTTTTCTTCTCCATCTTCTCGGTAGAACATTTCAACTTCGCCATCTAAAACGGCGAACACTTCTTCACCATCATTGGTGTGCCATTTATAAGGTTTATCCGTCCAGTGCAACCTCGTTGTGATTCCGTTCATGGTAGCAATATCGAGAGCACCCCAAGGCCTACTAGCTTTGAACTCTTTGCTACGGATTATTTCCACGACATATCCTCAAATTGCTTTTTAAAATGGCCACATGCCCAACCATTATCAGAGAGACGGCTTTACCTGTTCTCGGATTAATGGGCTCATTAATCTCATTTAAGACGAATCCATGAAAATCGCCATGTTTATCCTTGAGCCTAACGCGCTGGTCATTTTAGCAGGCTCGATAGCGCCGGAGTCAATGGGAGCCGAATGTTATATTTCGTTTTAGTAGCGCAGCTTACAAGAAGCTCCAATTCATCCAACCAACCTCTGCGCCAATTCTGTTACACCGCTGGATCGTATACGCAGGTCGACCGGGGCAGGCCCGGAGCGCGGGTTTGTCATAATTTATAGTTCTCCCCTTAAATTAAATATGTCATCCTGTCGCCAGCTTACGATGGGAGGGCATGCAATTTCAGGCAAAGACTTTCAAAAGACGATAACACTCCGCCATTTGCGGGTCATTGCCGCATTGGCGGATTTAAAATTGGTCGCGCGGGTATCAGAGGCGCTAAATGTCACGCAACCCGCAGTGTCAAAACAGATCGCGGAGTTAGAAAAAA
>Ga0316189_10005112_pt1 | contig 12579 bp, 10 predicted proteins | sample LowCovwburrow_MG_FD_204930 | JGI IMG/M metagenome (GOLD analysis project Ga0316189, IMG submission 204930) | Coastal sediment microbial communities from Maine, United States - Lowes Cove worm burrow | ecosystem: Environmental > Aquatic > Marine > Coastal > Sediment | place: USA: Maine... | reverse complement strand
GAAAATCATACCAGGCTCGAGTTTTACCCCCGTGCCGGCTTTACCGTAGTGCAATACCTGTGGGTCTTCATGAAAGCCTTTGCCGATACCGTGACCGCAGTATTCCTGGACGACTGAGAAATTATTTGATTCAGCGTGTTTTTGAATAATATGGCCGATGTCGCCCAGGTGTAGACCCGGTTTGACAATATCGATAGCCATCTTCATGCATTCATGTGCAATCTGGCTGACACGTTGCGAGCGGATGGGAGGAATGCCGACAAAAAACATCTTGCTGGTATCGCCATGGTAGCCGTCTTTTATCACGGTAATATCGATATTTATGATGTCTCCCTTTTTTAACTTCTTATCACTCGGTATGCCGTGGCAGATTTGATGATTGACAGAGGTGCAGATGGATTTTGGAAAGCCGTGATAATTTAGCGGTGCAGGGATGGCCTGTTGCACATCAACAATATAGTCATGGCAAATCTTATCCAGTTCATTAGTGGTAATACCGGCTTTTACGTGTGGCCGTATCATCTGTAGAACCTCCCCGGCAAGCCTGCCAGCGACTCGCATTTTTTCTATCTCTTGTGAATCTTTTATTAATATCGCCATGTTATTTTAAATTCAAATAAATCAAATAGTTAAGTAGGTTTTTCGCTTTGTGTGGAATTATTATTTGTTGTTTATTACTGTTGTATATGGTATAAAGCGCCCGCGCTAAGAAAACCTTGGTGCACACGAGCGATATTGTTGCCTGTTTGATAATTATTTGTGTCTGCTTTTGAGACCAAATTTGTGTTTAGACATCGTGCTAAAACACCGTTATCTGGGCTAACTATATCTTATTTAAATACGCACATATACCGACACATGTAATTGGGTGCTGATTTAAGCAAAAATACCGATGGTTTTACCATGCTAAAAGCATGGACATACTAAAAGGTCAGGCTTAAAACAGTTTTTGCATGGGGTATATGGAGGCTTAACCCTAAACTGGAGAATATCTATGTCTAACGTATCTATGCGTCTGATGCTTGAAGCAGGCGTGCATTTTGGTCACCAAACCCGTTTCTGGAACCCGCAAATGTCTGAGTACATTTTTGGCGCACGAAACAAAATTCACATAATTAATTTAGAAAAAACACTGCCTTTATATACTGAAGCAACGAATGCTATCGGTAAGATCGCATCAGAACGAGGCACTGTTTTATTTGTCGGCACAAAACGTGCAGCACGCAACATCGTTGCAGAAGAAGCTGTGCGCTGTGCTATGCCTTATGTCACTCATCGCTGGTTAGGCGGCATGCTGACTAATTTCAAAACTATCCGTCAATCAATTTCACGTTTGAAAGAGCTGGAAGAAATGTCGGAAAACGGCAGTTTTGCACGCCTCAACAAAAAAGAGCAGTTAATGCTGACTCGAGAAATGGTAAAGAAAGAAAAGGTTCTTGGTGGTATTAAAGACATGAGAGGGCTGCCTAGCGCCGTTTTTGTTATCGATGTAGGTCACGAGGATATTGCTATTAAAGAAGCGAATACACTGGGTATTCCTGTATTTGGCATCGTGGATTCAAATAATTCACCTGACGGTATCGATTACGTTATTCCTGGTAATGATGATGCTATCAAGGCTATTCAGTTATATGCAGAAGGTATTGCTGATGCTGTCATCGAAGGTCGCGCATCGGCGGTAACGCAGCGTGAAGAGCCTGCCGCACCTAAAAAAGCGGCGGTGAAAAAAGCCGCGCCTAAAGCAGCGGAAAAAGCGCCGCTTGCTGAAGAAGCGCCTGCAGTAGAAGCGCCCGTAGTAGAAGCTAAGGCTGAAGTGGTTGCTGAGGAAGTGCCCGTAGTAGAAACTAAGGCTGAAGTGGTTGCTGAAGAAGCGCCAGCAGAAGAAGTAGCAGCAGCGCCGAAGAAGAAAGCAGCTGTTAAAAAGAAAGCAGTAGCAAAGAAAAAAACAGTGAAGAAAAAGGCAGCGGCTAAGAAAAAAGCAGCGCCTAAGAAAGCAACTGCTGAATAACAGGTCGCTTTTAACCGGCGGGCGTACCCGCTTGCTTGATTAAAAGCGTCACTTAACACAAAACATTATATTTAATTATATAGAACAAGTTTAGGAGTAACTGTGATGCAAATTACAGCTTCAATGGTTAAAGAACTGCGTGAACGTACTGGTTCAGGCATGATGGAATGTAAAAAAGCGCTACAGGAGACTGATGGCGACATCGATGTAGCCATCGAAAATATGCGTAAGTCCGGTTTGGCAAAGGCTGATAAAAAAGCAGGTCGTGTAGCTGCTGAAGGACGTGTGGTTATCGCCTTAAGCGAAGATAAAAAATCAGCGGCAGTGGTAGAAGTAAACTGTGAAACTGATTTTGTTTCCGGTGGCGATGACTTCCTGTCATTTGTTACCTCGATAGCTAAAACAGCATTAAACAATAAACCGGCAGATGTTGCGGCTTTATCTGCAATGACACTTGATGGTTCTGCAGAAACAATCGAAGAAGTACGTAAAGAAAAAGTGGCTAAAATCGGCGAGAATATGCAACTTCGCCGCTTCGAGTTACTGGAAACAGAAAATGGCACTTTTGGCACCTATCTGCATGGTGCGCGCATGGGTGTGTTAGTAGAGATGGAGAATGGAAGTGATGAGTTAATTAAAGACATCGCTATGCACATTGCTGCAAGTAATCCACTCTGTGTCAGTGAAGCTGATGTGCCTGCTGATGTGCTGGAGAAAGAAAAAGACATCTTACGAGCACAGGCACTGGAAAGTGGCAAACCTGCAGACATCGTTGAAAAGATGCTGACTGGTCGTATTCGCAAATACCTTGCAGAGATTACATTGCTGGGGCAGTCTTTTGTTAAAGACCCTGATAAAACGGTTGAGACACTGCTTTCTGATGCTGGCGCAACAGTGAACAGGTTTGTTCGTTATGAAGTTGGCGAAGGTATCGAGAAGAAACAGGAAAACTTTGCTGATGAAGTAATGGCACAGGTAAACGGTTAAGTCAGAGCGAAGTAAGCAATAGATCCAGATAAAAAATAAAGGATATAAATGAGTCGTTACATGCACATATTTATACAAAAAGGACTAAGTGCATTGTGAAACAAAAAGCCGGGGGATCTCTCCCGGTTTTTTGTGTATAGAATAAAACAAATAATTTCTAATAAAGTGAGAAGATGATGACTTCAGCACCAGTTAACTATAAACGCGTATTATTAAAGCTAAGTGGTGAGGCCCTGATGGGCGACCTGGACTATGGTATTGATGCAAAAATGCTGGCGCGAGTAGCCTCAGAGGTTGCAGAAGTTGTTAATATGGGCGTTGAAGTCGCTCTGGTTCTCGGCGGTGGGAATATCTTCCGCGGTGCTGGTCTGGTGCAGTCAGGCATCGATCGTGTAACCGGTGATCATATGGGAATGCTGGCAACAGTGATAAATAGCCTGGCGATACAGGATGCGCTCGAAAAACAGGGCATGCAATGCCGTGTGATGTCAGCGATAAAGATAAATCGTATGTGCGAAGAATATGTTCAGCGCCGAGCGATTAGACATCTTGAAAAAGGTCGTGTCGTTATTTTTGCCGCTGGTATCGGTAACCCGTTCTTTACCACTGACACAGCTGGCTGTTTGCGTGCGGTTGAAATCGGTGCCGACAGTGTTCTTAAGGCGACTAAAGTTGATGGCGTTTATGATTCTGACCCGATGAAGAACCCTGATGCAAAACGTTATCAGTCATTAACTTTTGATGAAGTGCTGGATAAAAATTTACAGGTTATGGATGCGACAGCGATAGTATTGTGCCGTGATAATGATTTACCATTACGAATTTTTAATTTGAACGATGTTGGTTCGTTGCCGGCAACAATGAAAGATAAAACAATAGGTACCACTGTAAAAATGGAGGATAAGTAAGTGATTGAAGATATTCTTACAGACGCAGAAACCCGTATGGGAAAAAGTGTTGATTCATTACGTAGCGAGTTAACAAAGATAAGAACAGGACGTGCGCATCCTAGTCTGCTCGATCAATTGATGGTTGATTATTACGGTACTGAGACACCTGTTAACCAGGTAGCTAATGTAACGGTAGAAGATTCGAGAACGCTTGCGGTTGCACCATGGGAAAAACAGATGGTTGCTGTTGTTGAAAAAGCCATTATCAATTCTGGTTTAGGTTTAAATCCGTCAACGGCGGGTAATTTAATTCGTATTCCAATGCCGCCATTAACGGAAGAACGTCGCCGCGAGCTTGTTAAGGTCGTCAAAGGTGAAGGTGAGAACGCAAAGATTGCAATTCGTAATATACGAAGAGATGCAAACAGTGACTTTAAAGACCTGTTAAAAGAAAAAGAAATTTCAGAAGATGAAAGCAGACAGGCTGAAGATACGGTGCAAAAACACACTGATAAATATGTTGCCAGTGTTGACGAAGTTATCGCAGTAAAAGAAAAAGAGTTAATGGAAATATAAGGAATTTTTTATCTTTTTAATTCAGCCTAATGAATGAGACATCTGACAGCATTGATCATATATTACCGCGGCATCTAGCTATTGTGATGGATGGTAATGGCCGTTGGGCAAATAAGCGACATTTGCCGCGCGCTGCCGGGCATAAAGCGGGTGTTAATTCGACGCGGAAAATAGTCGAAAATTGCGTGAAAGATAAAATCGAGGCATTAACGATTTTTGCTTTTAGCAGTGAAAACTGGAATCGACCTGAAGCAGAGGTCAGTAGCCTGATGTCACTGTTTGTATCCACGATTACTGCCGAAGTAAAAAAACTAAACAAAAAGAATGTTTGTGTGCAGTTTATTGGTGAGCGTACAAGGTTTTCCGAAAAGTTACAAAAAAGCATCAATGAATCTGAACAATTAACGAAGAATAATACCGGTCTGCAGCTAAACATTGCGGCAAATTATGGTGGTCGCTGGGATGTGGTCAATGCTTGTAAGTTGTTGCTATCAGACGTTATAAGCAACAACAGAACTATTGATGAGATCGATGAAGAAATATTTAATTCGTATACATCATTAAGTGAGCTGCCAGCACCGGATCTATTTATCCGTACAGGCGGTGAGCAGCGAATAAGTAATTTTTTGATATGGCAACTGGCTTACAGTGAATTATATTTTGTTGATACCCTGTGGCCCGATTTCTCAGATGAAGGTTACGCTGCGGCTTTGTCCTGGTATGCGGGAAGGCAGCGACGATTTGGAAAAACAGGGCAGCAGCTAATCGACGATGAAGCTGCTGGTCATGCCGTTGACAACGCCGCTGACAACGCCGCTGAAAAAGCTGTAAATTAGCGCTTTAAATTAGAACTTCAAAAACACTATAACGAATAACATACCATGCTGTATCAACGAATATTAACCGCCATTCCTCTAGCTGCTTTTGTTTTCTGGATTATCTTTTTTCAGCCGAGCACGGTATTTTTTTATTTTTTACTGTTTGTTGTTTTTGTTTCGGGCTACGAATGGGCGAAACTATCCGGCGTTAACAGTAAACCTTTAAAAGCTCTTTTCGCGTTTAGCGTTGCTCTGTCAACATGGGTGATAACACAGTATTTTTCTGAATATGCTATCTGGTCGATTTTTATATCGACCTTATGGTGGTTCAGTATTAGCTATTACCTTAAATCTGCAAAACCCAGGGCAGCTAACTCAGCGCTAAAACCTGATAAGTTATTTATTGCATTCGTGGTATTACCTGCCGCTGCAATTGCTATGCAAAAAATACATTCGATGCAGCAGGGCGCAGACTGGTTATTTTACGCCCTGGCATTAGTATGGGTTGCTGATATCGGTGCGTATTTTTCAGGCAAAAAATTCGGTAAAACTAAACTGGCACCCAATATCAGTCCGGGTAAGACTAAAGAAGGCCTTGTAGGCGCTATAATAGCGACGTCGATATATACCCTGATTGCCAGTTATTACTTTGAATTAGGTACCGATAGATCAGCACTGCTGCTTCTGTTGTCAGTTATTCTGACCTTTATTTCTGTCACTGGCGATTTATACTTTAGTTTCTTAAAACGGGAAGCCGGCTTGAAAGACAGCGGAAATATATTGCCCGGCCATGGCGGTATCCTGGACAGGATCGACAGCGTGCTGTCAGCCATGCCGGTCTTTGTAGTTGGTTTTAACTGGTTGATTTACGCTAACCTGTTTGATCTGCGATTATGACGCAGCCTGAAGTGCTGCAGATAACCTTATTGGGTGCGACCGGCAGCATAGGCTCGAGCACGCTTGATGTCGTCTCCAGAAATGCGGATAGATATCAGATCTATGCACTAACAGCGAACACCAATGTTGAACAGATGGTGACGCTGTGTGAGCAATGGCGGCCACGTTATGCAGTGATGAATGATGACAGTTCAGCCGCTGAGCTGCTTGCCAGGCTGCAGCAAAAGCAGGGCGAAATTGAAGTATTAAGTGGCGAAACTGGACTGTTGCAGGTGGTACAGGACAAAGCTGTCGATTGTGTTGTAGCTGCCATCGTTGGTGCAGCAGGGCTGGTGCCGACACTTGCGGCCGCCGAAGCAGGTAAACGTGTGTGTCTGGCCAATAAAGAAGCGTTGGTAATGTCAGGCAAGCTGTTTATGGATACAGCGAGGAAAAACAACGCGATTTTGATGCCCGTCGATAGCGAACATAATGCTATCTTCCAATGTATGCCAGATAGGCTTACAGAGCATCATTCATCGGTTAAAATGGTGAACCAGAAGGCAAGCGCAGGAATTGAGCGTATTTTGCTTACTGCCAGCGGAGGGCCATTCAGGACGTTTTCCGGCGCACAGTTACATGATGTAACGCCTGAGCAGGCAGTAAATCACCCGAACTGGGATATGGGTAAAAAGATTTCTGTCGACTCAGCGAGCTTGATGAACAAAGGACTGGAATTGATAGAAGCATACTGGCTATTTGATATGGATATTTCAAATATCGATGTGGTCATCCATCCGCAAAGTGTGATTCATTCCATGGTTACTTATAGTGATGGCTCGGTTGTTGCGCAATTGGGTAACCCGGATATGCGCACACCAATTGCACATGCACTTGCGTGGCCAGATAGAATAACATCAGGTGTTGAACCACTGAATATTTTTGATGTCGCAAAATTGGACTTTGAGAAACCAGATTTAGAGCGCTTTCCCTGTTTGCGCTTATGCTACGAAGCAATCAGAACAGGCGGTTCGGCGACAATCGTTTTGAACGCAGCAAATGAAATTGCGGTAGAAGCATTCCTGGACAGGAAGATAAAATTTAATGATATAGCTGCATTGATTGAGCTAACCTTAGACAAAGCTAGCATTACTGAAAATGTTAGTACGCTTGAGGCAATATTGGATGCAGACACAATGGCAAGAGCAATTACTAATCAATGCATTTTACAGATGCAATAAACAAGAAATTAACTGAATTTTATGAGCCTTTTACATAATATCTTTTTCTTCATCGTGGCTATCGGCGTGCTGGTTACTTTTCACGAGTACGGGCATTACTGGGTCGCGCGTAAAGCCGGGGTAAAGGTGTTGCGCTTTTCTGTCGGTTTTGGCCGGCCGCTGTTTAGCTGGCGAAGAACATCAGCTGAAGGTGACGACATCGAGTATGTTATCGCGGCCATTCCACTCGGTGGTTACGTCAAAATGCTTGATGAGCGTGAAGGCAAGGTTGCAGAGAGTGACAGGTCTCGTGCGTTTAATAATCAAACTATTACAAAACGTATCGCGATCGTAGCCGCAGGTCCATTATTTAATTTTATCCTGGCAATATTTCTCTACTGGATTGTGTTCATGCTGGGCTCAACCGTTGATCGACCGTTTGTCGGTGAAGCTGAAGTTGATAGTATCGCGGCTAAAGCAGGTTTTGAGCTTCAGGATGAAGTATTAAAAGTTGGTGATACCTCAGTAAATTCATGGAATGGATTCAGGCTGGAAGTACTTAACCAGGGACTGGAAGGCGGTGATATTCAGATACTGGTACGTGATACAGATGGACTGGAGAAAACACGTGTACTACCGCTAGGTGAAATGCACATACTGGAAGATGAAGGTGATATCTTCATCCGTATCGGCCTTAAACAATGGTGGCCTGTATTAAATGCTGAAATCGGCGGTGTAATCGAACAGGGCGCGGCTGAAAATGCGGGTATACGCCAGGGTGACATGATTCTGCAAGTGGATGGTGTTGTCATCGAAGGTTGGCTACCACTGGTTGAAATGATTCGTGGCAAACCGAATAAAGCCATGAAATTTATTGTTTTACGCGATGGCGTTGAGCAAGATATCATCGTTATTCCACAGAGCCGAAAGAGCGATGAAGGTGAGCAGGGTTACATCGGTGCTTACCAGCACGTTCCTGATGAAATCAGGCAGCTGTTAGTTAAACGCGTAGAATACTCGCCACTTGAGGCAGTAAGTAAAGCTGTCGTTAAAACCTGGGATATGTCGTCATTAACACTGCGTGTTTTATGGAAGATGGTATCAGGCGAGGCAAATCTTGCGAATATTTCAGGGCCGATCACGATTGCGACCTATGCTGGCGTGACTGCAAGTATTGGTCTGGTTTCGTTCCTGTCTTTTCTTGCAGTAATTTCTGTAAGTCTTGGTGTGTTGAACCTGTTGCCTGTGCCTATGCTCGATGGCGGTCACCTGTTTTATTATCTTATCGAGATGATTAAAGGTTCTCCGGTCTCTGAAGCGTTTGAACTTCGTGGTCAGCAGGTGGGTATAGCTATCCTGGCGCTGCTAATGAGTATCGCAATCTTTAATGATATCCAGCGTTTAGTGCAATAAGGAATAAGGAAGCTCCAGTTTATCCATGAATCAACACCCACTTATTAAAACATTTCAACTCATCGTTATAAATCTTGTGAATAGAATAACTGTTCGTTATGATTCGTGCCTTGATCTGTGCTGTTTTCCCTTCGCGTCTGAGTGACTCAGAATTAATTAGAGACTCCAATAGTTGTATGTTATTTAAGCGTTTATTGATTATTTTATTTTTGATTAATAGTTTCTGTATGGCCAGTGCACATGCAGTATCTTTTATTGTGAGTGAAATAAAAATCGAAGGTCTGCAGCGTATTCCAGATGGTACATTGTTGAATTATCTACCGATTGTTGCAGGCGATCCGATTGATGATAATCAGATCACTTTTGCGATTAGTGAATTATATAAGACCGGATTTTTTGCAGACATAAAACTACTACGCGACAATGATGCGTTGATCGTTCGGGTGAAAGAGAGGTCTTCCATCGCTGAGGTCGATTTTACAGGAAATTCAGACATTGATGATGATGCCCTGAAAGATGCGCTGGTCGATATCGGTGTGACTCGTGGGCAGATATATAATCGTTCTCTGCTGGAAAAACTAACCCTGGAACTTGAAAATGTCTATTTCAGCCAGGGAAAATATGGCGTAAAAATAGATACCGAAGTTACTGAACTTGACCAGAACCGTGTCGATATCGATATTACGATTTCTGAAGGTCAGGTTGCATTGATCAAACACATTAATATCGTAGGTAATGATGTTTATAGCGACGATATATTGCTCGATGAACTCGAGTCAGGTGTGCCGAGTTCATGGGCATTGTTTTCATCTGCCGATGAATACTCAAAGCCAAAATTGAATGGTGACCTGGAAAAAATTCGTACTTATTATCTGGATCGCGGCTACATTAAATTTAGTATAGAGTCTACCCAGGTCTCACTGACGCCTGATAAACAGGATATTTATATAACCGTTAATGTTTCTGAGGGAGACCGCTATAAAATTTCTTCATCAGAATTAACTGGTGAGCTGGTGGTGAATAAACAGACCATGAAGTCGCAGATCCTTACGAAGCCGGGCATGTATTTTTCACGCAGTTTGATGACCAGCAGTAAAAAACGTCTGGAAAATCAGATGGGGCGAATTGGCTATGCTTTTTCAGAAATAAAAATCACCCCGGTTATCGATGATGAGAAAAAAGAAGTCGCGCTGACTTATTTTGCGATACCGGGCGAAAAAGTTTATGTGCGCCGTATTAATATATACGGCAACGATAGTACGCAGGACAAGGTATACCGTCGTGAGATGCGTTTGATGGAAGGGTCGATTCTGGCAAGTGACCTGCTCGACCGTTCAAAAATCCGTATTCAACGACTACCTTTTGTTGAATCTGTCGAAGTTGAAAGTGTTCCTGTGCCTGGCTCCAATCATCAGGTTGATCTAAAAGTATCACTGGTAGAAAAGCTTGCCGGAAGTTTTAATATCGGCGCGGGTTTCTCGCAGACGCAGGGTTTATTATTTAATGTCGGTCTGACGCAGGAAAATCTTTTCGGTACCGGTAAACGGCTCTCGATAAACGTCAATACTGACAGTGCGAATACAATATATAGCGCTGCTTTTACCAATCCTTATTACACGCTTGATGGTATCAGCCGTACTGTAAGCTTCTCATTTCGAGACAGGGACGCATCTGAAGAATCAATTAATAACTTCCAGACAAATTCTGCTGATGCAAATATCAGTTACGGTATTCCATTGTCTGAATTTAATACCCTCAGCCTCGGTTACGGTTTAAGCCATATCACGATTACGCCATCGGCCGTTAATCCATCACAGGACGTAACAGATTTTCTTCTCGAACAGGATCAACAGACAGCATTTGACAGCCTGACTTTAAATGCCAGTTTTTCACACGACACCAGAAATCGTACTGTATTTGCTACACAAGGTACACAGCATAGCGTCGGCATGAATATGACTGTCCCGGGAAGTGACCTGGAGTATTATAAATTAAGCTATGTCACCAATACCTATATCGGCGTGACAAGTGCGACCGTTTTACTGCTGCGCAGCAATTTTGCCTATGGTGCCGGTTATGGAAATACCAGCGAACTGCCATTCTTCGAGCGTTATTTTGCCGGTGGTATTCGTACCGTACGTGGTTATGAGTCAAACTCGTTAGGTCCACGTGACCTGAATGGTTTGCCAATTGGCGGTGACATGCGTATAACAGCAGGTGCGGATTATATCTTCCCAATCCCGTTTCTTGAAAAACCGCCAAGTTCGGTTCGTTTTAGCGCGTTTTTAGATATAGGTAATGTGTTTCTGTCCGGCTCACCAACGTTTGATGCCGCTGACAGTGATACAGGGTTTCAGATCGATCAGCTGAGAAGTTCGGTTGGATTATCATTAGTATGGATATCACCGATTGGTCCATTGCGTTTCAGTTATGCGCAAACGCTTAATGATGCTCCCGCATTTATTGATGGAAATGGTGAGCGACAATCAGGTGATGATTTGCGTGCCTTCCAGTTTAGTATTGGTTCATTCTTCTAAGGAGAAAATTAAAGTGAAAATGTTTAATGTAAAAAGTTCTATGGTTAAGAAGACAATTTTAGGTTTGTTTTTATTTGGTTTTATGTCTGCAAGTGTAATGGCTGCAGGTATAAAAATTGGTGTTGTTAGTGTGGAAAGAATCCTGACAGAAGCGCCTCAGATCGACGCTGTCAACACCTCGATGCTGGAGAGATTTGGTCCGCAACGAGATGAGTTGCAAAGTTTAGAAAAAGAAATCACCAAAATGCAGGAAAACTATAAGCGTAACGAACTGGTGATGACAGAAGACAAGTTAAATGCATTAAAAAAAGATATCATCGTAAAGATTCAAAAGTTAAAGCAGACCGAAGCAAGGCTGTCTCAGGAAGTGGCCACGGTCAGAAATCAGGAGCTGGCTGTGTTGCAACAGCAGGTGAGAGGCATTATCGATGATATCGCTAAAACAGATAAATACGATCTGATTCTGAGTGAAGGTGTTGCTTTTGCTGCGGATAAGTTTGATATTACTGAAAAAGTACTGGATAAAATGAAGGCTGCATTTAAAAAGAAATAACTAAAAAGAAATAAAGGCTTGAGCTAATCAAGCAATGAAGCGCCCGGTGAAGCTACAGTCAAAGCGATAGGTAAATCATGGCAATTAAACTATCAGAACTTGCGAAAATGACTAACACTCGTTTGTACGGTGATGACTGTTTAATTGACAATGTCGCAGATATCAACCACGCTAAAAACGGACAGTTGGCGTTTATCTACAACCCTAAATATCTCGATGCTATTCAGAAGACAGCTGCATCGGCAATCATTCTTAAAGAAGAATGGTTAGAGCAGTGTGATAAACCAGCACTTATTGCTGACAATACGCGCCTGGCTTTTGTTAAAGCTGCACGGATATTAAATCCAGAAAAACTTAATAAAAGCGGCATATCTGAAACAGCGGTCGTTGCTGATGATGCGATAGTGCCTGATTCAGTCTATCTGGGGCACCATGTTGTAATAAATGCGGGTGTAAAGCTGGGAGAGAATGTACAGATCAGATCGGGTAGCGTTATTTCTAATGATGTAAGCATTGGCAGTAACACGATCATTCACCCGAATGTGGTCATCGAACATTCAAGCCAGATAGGTGATAACTGCATTATATATTCAGGTGTGGTTATCGGAACGGATGGATTCGGTTATGAGAGAGAGGGGGATTCTTACTTAAAAATCCCGCAACTCGGCAATGTGATCATCGGTAATAATGTCGATATCGGC
>Ga0316189_10005111_pt1 | contig 12579 bp, 13 predicted proteins | sample LowCovwburrow_MG_FD_204930 | JGI IMG/M metagenome (GOLD analysis project Ga0316189, IMG submission 204930) | Coastal sediment microbial communities from Maine, United States - Lowes Cove worm burrow | ecosystem: Environmental > Aquatic > Marine > Coastal > Sediment | place: USA: Maine... | reverse complement strand
CCCGAAGTCTGCGAACAGATGGAAATCTTCGTGCAGGCCACACGTCAGCGCAAGGAAGCACTCGATCATGTTTTGATTTTCGGTCCACCGGGCCTCGGAAAAACCACACTGTCGCATATTATTGCCAACGAACTGCAGGTTAGCCTCCGGCAGACTTCCGGCCCGGTGCTCGAAAAAGCCGGTGATCTCGCCGCTTTACTGACTAACCTGGAACCGCATGATGTGCTTTTTATCGACGAGATCCATCGCCTCAGTCCCGTGGTCGAAGAAATTCTGTATCCGGCCATGGAAGACTATCAACTTGATATCATGATTGGTGACGGCCCGGCTGCCCGATCAATCAAACTCGACTTGCCACCCTTCACGCTGGTGGGTGCCACGACCCGTGCGGGACTGTTGACCTCGCCCTTGCGAGATCGTTTTGGCATTGTCCAGCGGCTGGAATTTTATAACAGCGCCGACCTGTGTCATATCATTCTGCGTTCGGCAAACTTGCTCGCGATCGAAATCGCCGAAGGTGGCGCGCGGGAAATTGCCAACCGATCCCGAGGCACGCCGCGTATCGCTAATCGCCTGCTGCGACGGGCGCGTGATTATGCACAGGTAAAGGGCGATGGCATCATCAGTGAAGAAATCGCCAAAGCCGCGCTGAATATGCTCAAGGTCGACCAATCCGGTCTCGATCATATGGATCGGCGTTTAATTCTGGCCTTAATCGAAAAGTTCGAAGGCGGCCCGGTCGGCGTCGAAAGCCTGGCTGCGGCAATAGGCGAGGAACGCGGCACCATCGAAGATGTCATAGAACCTTACCTGATTCAGCAGGGTTTTATGATGCGAACACCGCGAGGGCGTGTGGTAACATCACTCGGATATACGCACTTTGGCTTCCATCGGGCTGGCCAGAGCCAGGCTGAAATTGATTTATAAAATCGGGTAGACAGGCAAGTCTTTAAAAACTGACTCAAACTAGAAGATCAAACATGAATGACAACTCTATATTAGGGCTGATTTTAAACGCCAGCATCCCCGTGCAACTTGTAATGCTGATTTTACTGGGCGCATCGATATTTTCATGGGCGCTGATTTACATCAAACGCAGCTATATCAAACAGGCACAGGCTGAGGCGAAAACATTCGAAGGTCGATTCTGGTCAGGGATTAACTTAAGCGACCTGTTTGCCCAGCTAAGTGTGCGTCAGGAAAAACGCTTCGGCATGGAAGCTGTTTTCGAAAATGGTTTTCGCGAATTTGCCCGTGCCAGGAAAGCCGACCTTGACAATGCCGAGGTAGTACGCGCTGCCCACCGCGCGATGAAAGTCTCGATGTCGCGAGAAATCGAAATACTGGAAAGCAATTTGCCTTTCCTGGCGACGGTCGGATCGGTCAGTCCTTATGTCGGTCTGTTCGGCACGGTCTGGGGCATTATGGAATCTTTTCGCGCGCTGGCTGGTGTGCAACAAGCCACGCTTGCGATGGTCGCACCGGGTATTTCCGAGGCGTTGATTGCTACCGCAATGGGCTTGCTGGCCGCTATTCCAGCGGTTATTGCCTACAATCATTACGCCAGCGAAATCGACGCTATGGTGGTGCGTTACGAAAATTTTCTTGAAGAATTTACCGGAATTTTACAGCGCCAGGCGCAATCACCGCGTTAAACTAAAGACAAATGAAATTCCTTAATCACCAAACTGCAAACCAGTTTACCGACCCGATGAATCGGCAATGACACAATCGACCGGTAGAAAACGACGCTCGATGTCGGATATTAACGTCGTGCCTTATATCGACGTTATGCTGGTATTGCTGATTATATTTATGGTCACAGCGCCGCTGCTCAATCAGGGCGTCGAAGTCGATTTACCGGCTGCCCCGGCAAACCCGCTGGATGCTGACGGCCCGGAACCGGTCGTGGTTAGCGTCGATATCGCCGGTAAAATTTTCCTCAATATATCCGCCGATCCCGAAGCCAGCATTAGTGCCGGTGCGATGGTTGATCAGGTTAAAGCGGCATTAGAAAAAGAAAAAAAGCGCCCGGTATTAATCCGAGGTGATGCCAACGGCCCTTACGAAAATATTGTTCGTGTTCTGGTTTTATTGCAAAAAGCCGATGTCAACTCGGTCGGCCTGGTGACCGACCCCGAGGACGTCAACTAGTGTTCGCCCAGTTACGCCAATACCCTAAGGCACTGATACTGTCGGTTTTATTGCATGTCGGTTTGCTCTCGGTTATTTTTATCAGCCTCGATTTTGATGATGAAAAGAAATTAATCAAGCAGGGCGAAATGAGCAAAACTGTAAAAGCGCAGGTGGTTGATGTGCAGCAGCTCGAAGCCAGCAAAGCAAAGAAACAGGCACAAATCGACAAAAAGAAAAAGGCGCAGGAAGACAGCAAAAAACGCCAACTTGAAGCCGATAAAAAGAAGCGCGAAGAAGCCAAACGCAAGGCCGATGCGAAAAAGAAAAAGCAGGCCGAAGAAAAGCGCAAACAAGCCGAAGCAAAGAAAAAAGCCGAAGTAAAGAAAAAGCAGGAAGCCGACGCGCTAAAGAAAAAACAGGCAGAAGCAAAGGCAAAAGAAGCAGATAAAAAACGTAAGCTGGCTGAGGTTAAACACAAAAAAGAACTCGAAGAAGCCAAAGCAGCCGAAGCCAAACGCATTGCAGATGAAAAGAAAAAGGCCGAAGCAAAACGACTGGCAGAAGAAAAGCGCCTTGCCGATGAAAAGAAAAAACAGGAAGCCGAGAAACGGCGAATCGCCGAAGAAGAACAAAAACGCAAACAGGATGAACTAAGAGCACGAATGGAGGCCGAAGAGACGCAACGTCGGTTGAGTTCGGAGCGCGATGCTTATCGTCTGGCCATACAACAGAAAATTGAGCGCAACTGGACTCGCCCGCAGGAAAGTGGAAAATTTCCCGAGTGCGAAGTTCGTGTATTACAGGGCCCGGGTGGTATTATTCTAGATGTTGAATTCGGTGCCTGCGCGGGCGGAACGAATACTTATCGGGCGTCGATCGAAAATGCAGTATACAAGGCAGAACCGTTGCCGAAGCCAAGCGACCCAGCATTATTTGATCGCGAACTTAATATAAACTTCAGACCCAAATAAGCCATAACAACGACATGAAGCAATCCTTAAATTATCTGCTGGGCATTTTTCTCCTGTTATCAATATCGGGTAGCGCCTTTGCGGCCTTGACGATTGAAGTCACCAGCGGCGTCGACGGTGCTTTACCCATAGCCGTAGTCCCCTTCGATACCTCAAAATTATCCAGCCAGCTACCGGCCGATATCGCCACTATTGTCAGTAGCGACTTAAACCGTAGCGGTGTACTCAAGGTGCTCGAACCCGGGGGATTACCGGCGCAACCGCATTATAGTAATCAGGTTCGATATGACCAATGGAAGGCGGCAGGGCAGGATTACCTGGTGGTGGGCCGAATTCTGCAAAAACCGGGCGGCATGTACGACATTCAATTTCAGCTACTCGATGTGCTTAAACAAAAGCAATTGATTGGCTATAGCCTGCCGGCAAATAAGCGCAAGCTGCGTGCCGCCGCACATGAAATTAGCGATTTAATTTACGAAAAAATAACCGGGACACGCGGTGCCTTCAATACGCGTATTGCCTATATTCGTGCGCAGCGAAATCAGGCTCGGAAATATATTTTGCAGGTTGCCGATACCGATGGTTTTAATGCGCAAACTGTGCTCGAATCCGATGAGCCTTTAATGTCGCCGAGCTGGTCGCCAGACGGTGAGTCCCTGGCTTATGTGTCGTTTGAAAACAGTCGACCTGAAATTTTCATCCAGCATTTGGCAACCGCAAAGCGGAGTAAGATTTCCGGCTTCAAAGGCATTAATAGTGCACCGAGCTGGTCGCCAGATGGTAAAAACCTGGCGCTGGTGCTGTCAAAAGATGGCGGTGCGGATGTGTATGTTATGAACACCGAGACCAAACGCTTAAGTCGTCTGACCAAACATCGCGGTATCGATACCGAGCCGGTTTGGAGCGCAAATGGTAAAAGCATTGTATTTACCTCCGACCGCAGCGGTTCACCGCAATTGTATGAAATTGCTGCCAGCGGTGGTAAAGCCAAACGCCTGACTTTTGAAGGCCGTTACAACTCGGCTGCTGATATATCGCCTGATGGCAAGACTATTGCCATGGTGCATAGCGAGCGTGGTCAATATAAAATAGCTCAATTAGAACGCGAAACGGGTAACCTGACAGTGCTAACAGACGCCAGTCTGGATGAATCGCCATCGTTTTCGCCCAATGGCAAAATGGTGTTATACGCGTCGACACGTGGCGATAATGGCGTACTCTATGTGGTATCGGTCGATGGCCGTTCCAGGCATAAACTGTCGGATCAGACTGGTGATATCCGGGAACCCGTCTGGGGACCTTACAAACGTAAGCAATAGATTGTAATTATAGTAAACAATGAATCATCAAAATTCCTTCGGAGCTGGATGAATATGAAATTAGAAATGACATTAAAAAAATTACATTTGCTGCTGCTCGCGGCAGTTTTTGTCAGTGCCTGTCAGTCTACGGGTGATCAAACGACGCTTGATGACGGCGCACCGTTGAATGATGGTCAGTCGCAAATAGATGGTAGTGGCACCCTGGATGGCAGTGGATCCGATGCAACCAGTTTCGATGGTGGCGATGGCGGCAACTTAACGCCGATTGTCGACGATGCTAATTTGAGCGCACAACAAATGCTCGACAGAGTTGATTCACCATTGGCGACGCGCGTCATTTATTTCGATTTTGACAGTGCCAAAATAAGTGATGAATCACTCTCGCTGCTCGAAGTCCATGGCAACTTTATCGCCAGCAACGGCAATGTCAGCGTTCGCCTCGAAGGCCATACCGACGAACGTGGTAGCCGCGAATACAACATTGCACTGGCCGATCGACGGGCACAATCGGTACGCCGCGTATTATTATTTCAGGGTGCTTCGTCCGATCAGCTCGAAACCATTAGTTATGGCGAAGAGCAACCAGCCATGCTGGGTCATGATGAGGCCGCCTGGGGTAAAAACCGTCGAGTTGAACTTGTTTATAACGTCAATTAGAAATGAATACGATGCTTAAACTAAATACCAGAGGAATATTAGTCTGCGCTGTGCTGGCAGCAACTGCTGTCAATGTACCGCTATACGCGCAAAGCCAGGCATTGACGCCCGAGCAAATGACGCAGCAATTACGGGTGTTAAGTCAGCGCAGTCAGGAATCTGACAGTGCGTTAAAAAGCATGCAGCAGGATGTCGAAAAAATGAGTCGCTTGATCGACAATCGAGCGATGGTCGAACTCCTGCAAACCGTTGAAGAACTATCTAGCGAAATCAGCCTGCTACGCGGTGAAATGGAGCAGCAAGGCCACGATATTACTGAACTCAAAAAACGCCAACGTGAACTTTATCTGGATATCGATCGACGTTTGCGCGACGTCGAAAGTCGAGCAACCGGGCAGGCGCCCGTAACCGACCCGGTTCAGGTACCCGGTTTAAACGATACCGTTGAAACCCCCGCCGTTGAGGCTGTCACGCCAACCATTGGAAGCGATTCAACGGGTTTGATCTCGGATACAGCAACGCCAGCTACTGATCCTGTAGCACCGACACCTTCGGCGAGTTCCAGTGAAGAACAGGCTGCATATCAAGCAGCTTTCGACACACTGAAGGAAGGTCGTTATAAAAAGGCCAAAGCTGATTTCAAACGATTTTTGCAGCAATATCCCGACAGCAGTTTTGCGGGCAATTCGCAATACTGGTTAGGCGAAGCCAATTATGTCACGCGCGATTTCGATCAGGGCGTGATCGAATTTGAACGCGTACTGGCACGGTATCCAGGCAGTTCGAAAGTACCCGATGCAATGTTGAAACTGGGTTATACCTATTATGAAAAAAAGCAGTTTAAAAAGGCTAAAATCATGCTCACTGAATTGAGTAAGCGTTACCCCAAATCCACAGCGGCTCGACTAGCTGGTAAGCGGCTGGACAGGATGCGTAAAGAAGGGTATTAGAAACTAACCGTATTAAGCTCACAAAAAACGCCGGGACTCTAAACCGGCGTTTTTTTTGTCTGAAAAAAGAGCAGCTCTTATTGAGTGGCGGTACCGTCAGTTGGTGCTTCGGTAGCCTGTGGCACCATAGAGGTCATCTCCTTGTACCATTTTTCGTAGACTTCGGGTGTCATCATTTTGCCAGCCATATTGGCATAGGTATTAGGATCCATTGCCTGAGTCATTGCTTGCATATAGGCGTTCGGGTTCATCATTGGCATAAAAGTATTTGGATTCATCAAGTTCATCCACGCCTGAGGGTTCATGCGTGCTTGCATAGCTTGTGGTGACATCAGGTAAGTATAGGTCGCCGGGTTAAACCAGTTTTGTGGGTTCATCATCAAAGCCGGGCCGAGCTGACCAGTATTCGGGCCGCCGGCGCCACTAGCACCCATGCCGTTCATCATAGTCATCGGGTTCATACCGCCCATCATGCCCATGGGGTTCATCATTGGTCCCATCATGCTCATCGGCGCCATCATCATCGGCATCATAGTCATAGGATTCATCATCGCCATTGGGTTCATAGCGGTCATCGGGTTCATGCTACCCATCGAGCCACCCATTGCCGGGTTGCCCATACTCATCATTTGGTTCATCATTTTTGACCAGTCCTGATTGGCATTGGCTGCGCCATTGGGCTGGGTTGTCGGTGTGTTGGTCTGAGCACCTACAACGGTTGAGAAGGCCATGACAAATGCCAAGCCTGGTATTGAAATCATATTCATTAGATACGCCCCTGTGGTAATTGCTAGATTAGTTGGTTGTTATGATTCTGAGTGTATATTATAGAATCTTAATATACTGGTTGGCTTCTGAACTGAGTGGGTATAGTTTGCTCACGTGGCTACCCCATTGTGAAGGGTTGGACGGTCAGTCTGTTTTGCTAAACAAGGCGCAGGTTTAGAGCCTATCCAATGCGAGATACGCTGCCTTTCATATTGGGTAATATTGTTCCGGGGACTGTTGGGATAAGGTTTGCGTAGATATTCTGTTCTGGGCCTGGGTCGAGTGATCCGCAAGACTGAATCCACAGCCAGCATTCGATTAGCAGGCCAAAGCGACTACTGAGGAATTATCCGATGATCGATTTTAATCAAAAACTTGATGCCAGCGGGCTCAATTGTCCATTGCCTATCCTGAAGGCAAAAAAGCAGCTAAATAGTCTTGAAACCGGCGAGGTGCTTTATATCGTCGCTACCGATTCGGGATCGGTTAAAGACTTTGATGCCTTTTGTAAACAAACCGGGCACAACTTGCTGGAAAGTAGCGAAGCTGATGGTAAGTATCACTACTATATCAAAAAGTCCTGAATTCGGATTAGAGTTGCTCATCCACCTGTCTCTCAGGAGTTAACATGTCAGACGAAAAAAAACTGGCAATAATCGCCACAAAGGGTACCCTCGACTGGGCTTACCCCCCTTTTATCCTGGCCTCAACGGCTGCCGCACTGGGGTATGAAACGCAGATATTTTTCACCTTTTACGGACTCCAGCTTCTTAAGAAAAACCCTAACCTTCAAGTTTCTCCACTCGGTAATCCGGGTATGCCGATGCCTATGGCCATGGATAAATGGTTTCCGGTAATCGGAACGGCGATTCCAGGCATGCAGTCGATAATGAGCAGCATGATGAAGGCCAAAATGAAAAAGAAAGGCGTCGCCAGCGTTGAAGAGTTACGCGATCTTTGTGTCGAGGCCGAGGTCAAGTTGATCGCCTGTCAGATGACGGTAGACCTGTTCGATATGGACAGCAAGGATTTCATCGATGGCATTGATTATGCCGGGGCTGCAACCTTCTTTGAATTTGCCGGTGAATCGGATATTAATTTGTTTATTTAACAGACGATGGATAATTTTAACTGGCATTACAGGTGCTTTCTAAAGTGCCGTGGAGAGTAGTAATAATGACTTCAAACAAACTGATTAAACAGGCGCTCATGTTCGCGCTGGTTGGTGTTAGCGCCCAGGCTCTGGCCACCAATGGTTATTTTACCCACGGCGTCGGTGTTAAAGACAAAGGCATGGCCGGTGCTGGTGTGGCTTATTCGAAAGATACCTTGTCAGCAGCGACTAACCCGGCAGGTATGATCTGGCAGGGTGATAGGCAGGATATTGGTGGTGCTTTATTTGCACCGATGCGTAGTTATTCTGTTACTGGGGCACCGTCTGGAGGTGGATTCAATATAGGTAACGGTGATCAAAGTATCGAGAGTGAAAATGAAGCCTTTTTAATTCCGCAATTCGGGCAGAACTGGATGCTGGATGATGAAAGTGCCATTGGCTTGTCGATTTACGGCAACGGTGGCATGAATACTGAATACAAGGGAGGGACTGCGATTGGCATGCCCGGCACCTTCGGCGACGGCACAGCCGGTGTTGATCTGGCGCAGTTGTTTATAGCGACTACCTATTCACAAAAAATTTCCGACAAAGCTTCCTGGGGCATTAGTGGTATCCTGGTTTATCAAACCTTTGAGGCTGAAGGTCTTGGTAATTTCGGTGCTTTTGGATTCTCTAGCGATCCAGATAATTTGACAGATAACGGTGAAGATACATCAACTGGTTTTGGTGTTCGGCTTGGTATCCAGGGTGAAGTAAGTCCCGGTATAACACTGGGTGTTTCCTACCAGCCCGAAATTGACATGGATGAATTTGACGACTATTCCGGTCTGTTTGCCGAAGGTGGTGATTTTGATATTCCTTCCACCTATATCATTGGCATGGCCTGGCAAATTAGTGCTGAACGCGTATTCCTGGTCGATATTCAGCAAATTAATTATGAAGATGTTGAGGCAGTATCTAATTCAAGCTCTTCTCTCCTCCCTGGTGGAAGTTGTAGTGGTGGTGCAGGTGATGGTTGCCTTGGTGGCTCAAACGGTGCTGGCTTTGGATGGCAAGATATCACCGTTATCAAACTAGGGTATGAGTGGCAGGCCGATGACAACTGGATCTGGCGTCTTGGCTATAGCCATAGTGATCAGCCGATTCCAGGGGATGAAGTAGTATTTAACATACTTGCACCTGGTGTTATTGAAGACCATGTAACTTTCGGTTTCACTCATAGAATTGATCAAAACAGCGAATGGAATTTTGCTTTTATGTATGCACTTGAAGAAGATGTAAAAGGATCCAATAATTTCGAAGCACCTGGTGCCCAGGCAATCGAAATCGAAATGGATCAATACGAATTAGCCGCGAGTTATAGTCGGAGATTTTAGTGGAATTTGGACTGTACTCGCAGACACTGATCTGGTTTTTTGCCATCGCTCTGGTGTTCGGCGCGCTGGCGAATAAAACAAACTTTTGTACCATGGGCGCGGTCGCGGACTGGGCTAATTTTGGTGATTTAAATCGTATGCGCTCGTGGGTGCTGGCGATTGCCTTTACTGTCATTGGTGTCGGTGTGCTTGAATATATGGGCATACTCGATATGACCCTAACCAGCAGTAATCAAACCTCGACACCGCCTTATCGCTTTACCAACTTCGTCTGGTTACGCCATCTGGTTGGCGGTGTTATGTTTGGCATTGGTATGTCACTAGCCAGTGGCTGCGGTAATAAAACTCTGGTTCGTCTTGGTGAAGGTAACCTCAAGTCGCTGGTGGTTTTGCTGATGATTACCATGAGTGCCTCGTTGATGTTTTTCACCAGTTTCGATTACAACCTGTTCCTGCAATGGATGAACCCGCTGGGTATCGACTTTGCCGAAATGGGCGCAAACGGGCAGGATATCGCCAGTGTTATTAGTGTTGTAGCCGAGGTCGAAGATACACCTGTGTTGCGTTTGATGGTGCCGCTCACCGTGGGTGGTATACAGCTGATATGGGTATTTATGTCGCCCGAATTCAGGCGGCAAAAGGCACTGGTATTAACCAGTCTGATAGTTGGCGGCCTGGCTTTGGCAGGCTGGTATTTAACCGCCGGTCCCCAAGGTCTTGAACTGATTGAAGAACTCGAATTTATGGATAACCCGCCCTATGCCTCGGGTGCCCAATCCGTCACATTTATCGGCCCGACAGCGCACCTGGCGCAATACGTTTACAGTGGTTTCGAATTCACTTATTTGTCACTAGGCGTAGTCTTATTGCTTGGCGTCGTCTCAGGTTCCTTCCTTTATACGATAATTTTCCGTGGTATTCGTCTGGAATGGTTTGTTGCCTGGGATGATTTTTTCCGTCACGTTATTGGCGGCATTTTAATGGGTGTCGGTGGTGTTTTGGCGCTGGGTTGTACCATTGGACAGGGCATCACCGGGTTTTCGACAATGGCGCTCGGCTCTTTTGTGTCTATAGCGGGAATAGTCGTTGCCAGTATGATGACGATGAAATATCAGTACTACAGCATGATTCACGATGAAAGTTCAATGCTGGATGTATTCATCACGGTGCTGGCCGATATGCATTTTATTCCGGACCGGCATCGACGCCTGGAAGATTTATAAAAGCAAAAAACTAGCACTGATCTCCGGTGTGGTTTAATGAAAAAAGGGGAAGCATATGAAGTTGCGACGTTATTTCTATTTATCGATTTTAGCATTAGCCATCAACAGTCCTGTCAACGCCCAATCTGCTGCTGCCTCGCCAATGGCCGCCAACCCGCAGTCTGCCATGCAACTCAACTGGATGAGTTTTCAATGGATGAATATGATGGCCCAGCACTTCATGAGTGCGCCCATGGACGAAGCTACCCGTTTTGGCATTCTCGACGCCATGTTGCGCGCCATGAATACCAACCTGTTGCTGGGTATGCAGGAAGGTGCGAATGCTTCGGTTGAGCAGGTGCCAGCGTTAAAAATCCCCATGTTTCCATCGCAATCCGAACGTAGCTTTGAAGCCAATACTGTTTCTGGCGTGCTCTCGGACGAGGCCAAGCGTAATCTTTATCAGACCATGATGATGATGAGCCCGCTGTCGATGCGCGACATGATATCGATTATGGCTGATAAAATGGAGGTGGCCGAAGACGTCAGCTTCGATGATGCAATCGAATCCATGAAATTACGTGCCAACGAAGTCAATTTTAAATTCGTTGGTCATAGTCCACTCTATAAAGACGTCGAAGCGATCACTGGCGAACCAACACCACGAGTCGAAATTTTCCATTTTTGTGATGCTATGGTAGCGCGCAGCATACTCGACTATGCCCCCGAATTTGTTGTTTACTTACCCTGTCGTATTGCCCTGCTCGAAGACGCCAAAGGCAAGTTATGGGTAATGACGCTGGACTGGAATGTGAATTGGCTAAACTTTTCACAAAACCCGAATAGCGTGCTCGACAAGAAACTACGCGAAGAAGCAGAACGTATTAGAACCGCTTTACACTACATCATGGAAGGCGCCGCCACAGGCGACTTTTAGAGGAAACAAACAATTATGAAACTTAAACAGACGACAACTGTTCTCGTCCTGCTATTGGCATCGGCAGCGTCATTGGCTCAGTCCACAACTGAAACGCCAGTGGAACAATCGCCAGCGATGCAAAAGGCCATGGATCCCGAAGTCTGGCAAACTTTAATGAACGGCATTATGAGCGGCCAACTACAAACTCAAAATATGACTGCCGGTTGCCAGGTGTGTCATAGCCAGGAGGAACTTAAGCAGTTTAATGCCAGCCAGGGTCCGGTCATGCAGGGCATGATGAACCATATGTCACCTAATACCATGATGGGCATGGGCCAAATGCAGGGTATGAATCCGATGATGGGAATGAACCCAATGATGGGCATGATGCTGATGATGGGGATGAATCCAATGATGGGGATGAATCCAATGATGGGGATGAATCCAATGATGGGGATGAATCCAATGATGGGGATGAATCCAATGATGGGGATGAATCCAATGATGGGGATGAATCCAATGATGGGAATGAATCCAATGATGGGCATGTTTCCTGGTCAATCCGGTGGAAATCAATTACCACCTATTCAGCAACGTGGTCAGCAATCATTAATGAATCCGGATCAGTATCGACAGTATTACCAGCAATGGACCGATATGATGTCGAAAATGAATCAGGCTAACAAAGCGCCCGATAGTGCCACTACCAACCAGTAAGTCTACGGAAGACCGAAGGCTGGCAGCTCGATCCTGTTTAAACGATTGTTGGTAAGAACTCCGATCCAGATTCTACGAACAGATCCCATAAAGCCTGTGATGAGGGCAGTAAGTGCTTTTTCTCGTTACGGACTATGAACCAGAATCTGTCTGTTGGCAGCCCGTCGATATTCAACGCCGCCAAACGATTGTCATTCAATTCAGCAGCCACGGTGTGACTGGAAATCAAAGCGACACCAAGCCCGGCCATGACTGCCTGTTTAATGGTTTCGTTGCTGCCAAACTCAGATGCAGATTGTGTATCCATGCCGGAACCTGCTAACAGCTGATCGGCCATTTCCCGGGTACCTGAGCCTGCTTCCCGCAACAGGAAGGATTCACCAGCCAGGTCCTGTAATTTCACTTTTTTGCGCCTGGCGAGGGCATGATCGGGTGCCGCAATAATCA
>Ga0316189_10005110_pt1 | contig 12581 bp, 23 predicted proteins | sample LowCovwburrow_MG_FD_204930 | JGI IMG/M metagenome (GOLD analysis project Ga0316189, IMG submission 204930) | Coastal sediment microbial communities from Maine, United States - Lowes Cove worm burrow | ecosystem: Environmental > Aquatic > Marine > Coastal > Sediment | place: USA: Maine... | reverse complement strand
AGTTACATTACCCTCGGACAGAATGCGACCACCCTCTCGGGCGGCGAGGCACAGCGGGTCAAACTGTCGCGCGAGCTGTCCAAGCGGGATACCGGACGCACGCTGTATATCCTCGACGAGCCGACCACTGGACTGCATTTTCATGACGTCGAACAGCTGCTGGGTGTGCTGCATCGTCTGCGTGACCACGGCAACACCGTCGTGGTGATCGAGCACAATCTGGATGTCGTGAAAACCGCCGACTGGATTATCGACCTCGGGCCCGAGGGTGGCGACGGCGGCGGCGAGATCATCGCCAGCGGTACACCCGAACAGGTCGCGAAAATGCCGCAGTCGCATACCGGACGTTTTCTGGCGCCCATACTCGACACGCCACGAACCGCGTCCTAGCGGGCCCTGCGGTGCAGACCCGTAAAGCGGGCGGGCTTTAGCCGTTTGCCGCGGAACTGGGCGGTGGCCGAGACTTCGAGCGTGCCTCGAGCTGATAATACTGGTCGGTCAACTTGGCCAGCGCATTGGTCTTCTCACGCAGTGCGACCTTCGCCTCTTCAAGCTCGCGCCGGCTGATCTGCTCTTGATTGAGCAGCGGCTGGATATCATGCATGTGACGCGAGAGACTGGCTGCGAGCTTCTGATTTTCTTTGATCAGCTTCTTTTTTTCGCGCTTCAGATTAAGATTTTCGTACTGGGCCTCACGCAGCCGATGGCTGCGTTCGGCCAGTGCATTGCGCTGCGCGCGGATCAATTGCTTGGCCGCCGGGGACTCCTCGAGTCCGGCCTCGATGCGGGTGAGACGTTCGTGCAGACGCTCGTTGGTTTCCGCGAGCACATGATTTTCCAGAATCAGCGCACGATACGCCTGCTCGAGCTCCGTTCCTTTCAGGGTAGTGCCGGCAGCGGCCAACTGTTCATCGATGGCCGAAGAGGCACCTCCCCCAGACGAGGAAGCGGTTGACTTGCCTGAGATAAACCTGTCCATCAAAGAAAACCGTCGGTTAGCTTTCATGTACCAGTCCTCCCCACGTGCACGATACGGCCCCGAAACCAAGCCCCAAAACAGAGGCCCCTCAAAACAAAACAATCAATCCACGCTCCCGGCTCTGTTACTCCGGGCGCAGGCTCAATGACTGCTGCGCCACTGCGGGTCGCCGCCTGCGTCTGAAAGACAACAACAGCCAGGCAGAAAATCCAGCCAGCCAGAGCTGCCAAGCATTCATCGTCGGCACAACACCGACATCAAATCCCGCCAAGCCCGGGTTCAGCAGGCCGGGAGTCGCGGGACCCAGCGTCCAAGTCCAATCTTCCACATCACCCGTGCGTTGCAACGAGCTTGTCGGCGCCGAGTCTGCACTCTCGGAAACCGGCAAAAGGCTGGCGACCGCGCCTGCAGCAGGACCCGTTGTCGCCGACACCGCAGACTCATAGGCGACAAAGTCGACCAGCTGATCCGTCGCAGATACCAGGGCCACCGCATCGGGGCCATTCTGTATCCCCGTGACCGACCAATAGGCCTCGGACCACGGCTCTCCGCTTGTCCCCAGTTGCCCTGATAATGCAACAGAACTGTAGGGCTGACCGTTCTTGCCGTTGTACAGAACGATCCACCAACCGGACAGATCCAGTCCGGCAGACCCGGTAACAGCAACCAGTTCGTTTACATCCGCACCGGCATTGTCATAGTGGATCTCGCTGATGAACGGCGAAACCCACGACGCCCTGGCGGGCAATGCACAGGCAAAAAACAGCAACGCCAGCGACGCGCATCTTGGATAAATCATTACAACCTCCTTGTTGATTTGCCCCGCCGATCCATGGCGGGAGTCCTAATCTAACAGCAGTTTATCACCCAATACCAGTGACAGCTTTGTTGCCGCGGATTCTCCATTCGCCGCGATCTCGATCAGCCCCAGCGAATTTGGGTACCAGAAGAGCTGCCCCGGCGGTACTCGGCAGAAAGTCTCCGCATAATCCACGGCCTGGCCAGAAATCCGTATCTTGCTATTTTTATTGATTTTTTCTGATCGCAATCCGGTAACCAGGTTGCCAAAACTATCGATATAGACAATCTGTGACACATCACGGGGCCAGTCGTTTCCCACCATCGCTTCCCCCACCAGCGGCGTGGTCTCCACTGTCTCGGCCCCGGCCAGCCGCGCGGCCACCGGCGCAAACAGGTCACGACCGTGGAAACTCATGGACATCTGCGCAGGCCGCCAGTCGATCCGCTTCACCTGCCTGATACCCGGCAGCTGCGACATCAGACCATTGTCCGGTCCGACCAGTGTCAGACCCGGGGTTTCGACGACCAGTGCAGCGCGCTCGCCCCCGACCCCGGGGTCCACCACGGCCACCACGATGGAACCGGAGGGCAACGCGCGGCAGCATGCGGCAAGCAAATAGGCAGCCAGCCGTGGCTGCATCACCGGCGCATCGTGCATCAGATTGATGATCGTCGCACCCGGGCAGGCTAGCAGGATGGCGGCATTCATCTGGCCAACATAGGGGCCCTCGTAGCCAAAATCGGTGAACAGGGAAATTGGGCGCAGTTGATCCATAAACCGATTTTAGTCTGCACGCAGCGCGCCGATATGGCCTTCTTACAAAATGGCGTATTTCTCTTTGATCGATACGCCCTGCACGGTTCGGGTGGTGCGTATGCCTCCCCGGCGTAGGGGGCGATAGGCGGCAGCCGTATCGCACCGTCAGGCCAATAACCGCGGCCATAAAAAAACCGGGCTTCGCCCGGCTTTTTCACGCGATGCCAGCGAAAACACCCTTAATCGGCGTCTTCTTCCTCTACCGCAACAGGACGATCTACCAGTTCCACAAAGGCCATCGGTGCCTTGTCTCCCGGACGGTGACCACATTTCAGAATACGCAGATAGCCACCGGCGCGCTCCTTGTAACGCGGACCTAGCTCGCCAAACAACTTACCGACGGCTGCATCACTGCGCAGACGAGCGAAGGCCAAGCGGCGCTTGGCCACATTGTCTTCTTTTGCCATGGTGATCAGCGGCTCGGCCACGCGACGCAGTTCCTTCGCCTTGGGCAAAGTGGTCTTGATCAGTTCATGCTCAATCAGAGACGCAGCCATATTGCGAAACATGGCGTTACGGTGCGTACTGTTACGGTTGAGCTGCCGTCCGGAGTTGCGGTGACGCATGGGTCGACTTCCTAATTAATCTGTTTAACCAAACGCTTCTCAGCGTGCCATCAATTCTTCGAGATTCTCGGGCGGCCAGTTCTCCAGGCGCATACCCAGGGACAAGCCACGGGTGGCCAACACATCCTTGATCTCGGTCAGCGACTTCTTGCCCAGGTTGGGGGTTTTAAGCAGCTCCACCTCGGTGCGCTGAATCAGATCGCCAATCAGGAAGATGTTTTCCGCCTTCAGACAGTTCGCGGAACGGACTGTCAGCTCCAGGTCGTCGACCGGGCGCAGCAGAATCGGATCCACGGTCGGCTCAGCTCGCTCCTGCTCGGCTACCGCGCTGGTGGTCTCGTCGAGCTTGACGAACGCAGACAGCTGGTCCTGCAGGATGGTCGCGGAGCGACGAATCGAGTCCTCTGGATCGATGGTGCCATCGGTCTCGATGTCTATCACCAGGCGATCGAGGTTGGTGCGCTGTTCGACACGCGCCGCCTCAACCGAATAGGCCACTTTCAATACAGGGCTGAAGGTGGCATCCAGCTGCAGGTGGCCGATCGGACGATCATCACCGGCTGCGCTCTCGCGGTTGGCCGCAGGCTCATAGCCACGACCACGACGCACCTTCATGGTCATGTTCAACTCACCCTTGTCGGTGAGACGCGCCAAGACCAGATCAGGATTGGATATCTCCATGCCGTGCGACAACTGGATATCAGCGGCGCTCACCACACCCGGCCCCTTGGCATTGAGGCTGACGATCGCTTCATCGCGATCTTCCATGGTGATCGCAATCTCTTTCAGGTTCAGCAGGATCTCCAGGACGTCTTCCTGAACACCCTCGATCGCGCTGTACTCATGCAGTACACCATCGATCTCGGCCTCCACAATGGCGCAGCCCGGCATGGAGGACAAAAGAATACGACGCAGGGCGTTGCCCAGCGTATGTCCAAAGCCTCGCTCCAACGGCTCCAACGACACCTTGGCACGGCGATCGTTGATGGTCTGCACGTTGACAATACGCGGCTTGAGGAATTCGGTGACGGACTCCGTCATGGATGTGCCTCTCAGTTCCTTTACTTGGAATACAGTTCGACGATCAGCTGTTCGTTGATCTCGGCTGGCAATTCGACCCGGTCAGGCAGTCGCTTGAAGGTACCGCTCATACCCTTGGAATCGACCTCGACCCACTCCGGAAGACCGTACTGCTCGGCCAGACTCAGCGAGTTCTTGATCCGGTCCTGCTTCTTGGCCTTTTCATTCACGGCCACGACATCTTCAGGGCGCACCTTGTAGGAAGCAACCTTGACGACTTTGCCGTTAACCGTAATTGCCTTGTGGCTGACCAGTTGGCGCGCCTCGGAACGGGTTGAGCCATAGCCCATGCGGTACACGACATTGTCGAGGCGGCTTTCCAGCAGCGTCAACAGGACTTCACCCGTCGGACCCTTCATACGATCCGCTTCTTTGTAGTAGTTGCGGAACTGACGCTCAAGCACACCGTATAAACGACGAACCTTCTGCTTCTCGCGCAACTGGACACCGTAGTCCGACAGGCGGCGGCGACGATCGCTCTGCTGGCCGGGGACCTTTTCCATGTTGCACTTGGAATCGATAGAACGGACGCGGCTCTTGAGGTACAGGTCCGTACCTTCACGACGCATCAATTTACATTTTGGACCGATATAACGTGCCATTACTCAAACTCCAAATCAGACGCGGCGCTTTTTCGGCGGACGACAGCCATTGTGGGGAATCGGCGTGACGTCGGAGATGCTGGTGATCTTGAATCCAGCGTTGTTGAGGGCGCGAACCGCCGACTCCCGACCGGGACCAGGACCTTTGACATTGACGTCGAGGTTCTTGACCCCGTAGTCCTTGGCAACCTGGCCGGCACGGTCTGCCGCCACCTGGGCTGCAAACGGTGTGCTCTTGCGTGAGCCACGGAATCCAGAGCCACCTGAGGTGGCCCAGCACAGGGCATTGCCCTGGCGATCGGTGATGGTAATGATGGTGTTGTTGAACGACGCATGAACATGCGCGATACCATCAGTTACGACCTTTTTGACCTTTTTACGGGTACGGGTTGGGGTCTTGGCCATGTGCCTTTTCCTAAAAAATCAAGCTGACGCTTATTTTCTGATCGGTTTACGCGGACCTTTGCGGGTACGCGCGTTGGTACGGGTGCGCTGACCACGCAGCGGCAAACCGCGGCGATGACGGATACCTCGGTTGCAACCGAGGTCCATCAGACGCTTGATGTTCATCGACACCTCGCGGCGCAGATCACCTTCAACGGCGAACTTGGCCACTTCGGTACGCAGTTTCTCGACCTCTTCCTCCGTCAGATCCATGATCTTCCGGCTGGGTTCGACGTTCGCTGTCTCGCAGATCTGCCGCGCACGGGTGGGGCCGATGCCATAGACGGACGTCAGCGCGATCACTGCGTGTTTGCGATCTGGAATGTTGACTCCAGCAATACGGGCCATTGTCACTCTCTCCTGGTACAGCGGTAGCCGCGCGCGAAAGCGCGAAATTCTACCTACATTTCAACGTTTTAGCAACGGCGCTTTTAGCCTTGACGCTGCTTGTGGCGCGGGTCACTGCAGATCACCCGAACCACGCCTTTGCGCTTGACGATCTTGCAGTTGCGGCACATCTTTTTTACAGAGGCACGGACTTTCATGCGTTATCTCCTAATCTCAACTACCGGTCAGCGAGGCATGCCCGTGCCGCCGATACCCTTCAAATTTGCTTTCTTCATCAGGCCTTCATATTGATGCGACATCACATGCGCCTGCACCTGGGCCATGAAATCCATCACCACGACGACCACGATCAGCAGTGAGGTGCCCCCAAAATAAAACGGCACGTTCCAACCGACGATCAGGAACTCCGGCATCAGACACACGAGGGTGATGTAGATGGCACCCGCCAGAGTCAGTCGCGACATGACCTGGTCAATATAGCGTGCGGTCTGCTCGCCGGGACGAATCCCGGGAATGAATGCGCCCGAACGCTTCAGGTTGTCCGCCGTGTCCTTCGAGTTGAACACCAGCGCGGTATAGAAAAAGCAGAAGAAAATGATCGCTGCGGCATACATCGCGACATAGATCGGCTCACCCGGTGACAGCTTCGCCACGATGTCCTGCAGCCAGCGCATGCCCTCGTTGTTTCCAGCCCACTGCGCCAGCGTGGTCGGGAACAGGATGATACTCGAGGCGAAGATCGGCGGAATCACGCCGGCCATGTTCAGTTTCAGCGGCAGATGACTGCTCTGCGCCGCGTACATCTTGCGGCCCTGCTGACGCTTGGCATAGTTCACGGTGATGCGGCGCTGGCCGCGCTCCACGAAAACCACGAAGCCGGTCACCGCGATCGCCAGCAGGAACAGGAACAACGCGAACAGTGCGTTCATCTCACCGTTGCTCACCAACTCGACCACCGAGCCAAAGGCCGAGGGCAGGCCGGCGACGATACCGGCGAAGATGATCATCGAGATGCCGTTACCCAGTCCGCGTTCGGTGATCTGCTCGCCGAGCCACATCAGGAACATGGTCCCTGTTACCAGAGAGACAGCAGCCGTGAACACGAATCCCGGACCGGTGGTCACCACAAGGCCCTCACCGAACTGACCCTGCAGGGCCACCGAGATACCGATGGCCTGGAAGGTTGCCAGCACCAGGGTGCCATAGCGGGTGTACTGGGTGATCTTGCGACGCCCCGACTCACCCTCTTTCTTCAACTGCTCGAGCTTCGGTATGACCGCCGTCATCAGCTGGATGATGATGGACGCCGAGATGTAAGGCATGATTCCCAGGGCAAACAGACTCGCACGGCTGAGCGCACCGCCCGAGAACATGTTGAACATGTCCAGGATGGTCCCCTGCTGCTGATCGAACAGCGCCGCCAGGGCGGCCGGATTGACACCGGGCACCGGGATAAATGTCCCGATCCGGTAGACAATCAGCGCTCCGAGCAGAAACAGCAGACGCTGGCGCAACTCGGTGAGTCGCCCCAACTGCATGCCGCCACCACTTGCAGGATTCTGTGCCATGGCTTGCTCTTAGTCCTCGACCTTGCCACCGGCCGCTTCAATAGCGGCGCGCGCACCTTTAGTCACAGCGATGCCGCGAACGGTGACTGCACGATCGATGCTGCCGGACAGGAGGACCTTGGCCCGGGTTACAGCCATCGGCAGGATGTCTGCACGGTACAGCGCATCCATGTCCACCACATCGCCTTCAACCTTGGCAATCTCGTTGAGGCGCAGCTCTCCCATGGAACGCGCCATCTTCGAACGGAAGCCAACCTTGGGCAGGCGGCGCTGCAAGGGCATCTGACCGCCCTCGAACCCTACCTTGTGGTAGCCGCCATTACGCGACTTCTGACCCTTGTGTCCACGGCCCGCGGTCTTGCCCAGTCCGCTGCCGATCCCACGGCCGACTCGTTTGCGGTTGGTTTTGCTACCAGCAGCAGGTTTGAGTGTATTCAGACGCATGTCACGCCTCCTCCACAAGCTGAACCATGTAGGACACCTTGTTCAACATGCCACGCGTGGCCGGGGTGTCCTCAACCTCTACGACTTGATGCATGCGGCGCAGTCCAAGTCCGCGCGCACAGGCACGATGCTTTTCAAGGCGGCCATGCATGCCTTTCACCAGCTTGACCTTCATCATTTTCTTGTCGGCCATCTCTGCTTACCCCAGGATCTCTTCAATCGTCTTGCCACGCTTGGCTGCGACGTATTCCGGATCGTCCATTTCGACCAGGCCATTCATCGTTGCGCGCACGACATTGATCGCATTGTTCGTGCCGATGCACTTCGCGAGTACGTTCTTTACGCCAACCACTTCAAAAATGGCACGCATCGCGCCACCTGCGATGATGCCGGTACCGTCAGAGGCCGGCTGCATGTGAACCTTGGCGGCGCCGTGGCGGCCGACCAACGGGTACTGCAGTGTGCCGTTCTTCAGCTTGACCGACTTCATGTTGCGGCGTGCCATATCCATCGCCTTCTGAATCGCGACAGGCACTTCTTTCGCCTTACCGGTTCCGAAACCGACCTTTCCCTCACCGTCGCCGACCACGACAAGTGCGGCAAAACCGAACACCCGACCGCCTTTGACCACCTTGGCAACACGATTTACACCGATCAGCTTTTCAAACAGATCGTCGCCGGCCGGTTTGGTTTCATAATTAGCCATCTCAAAGACCCCTTAAAACTCAAGCCCGGCTTCGCGGGCAGCGTCGGCCAGAGCCTTCACCCGACCGTGAAAACGAAAACCGGAACGGTCGAATGCGACGCGATCGATACCTTTTGCCTTGGCCCGTTCAGCGACCGTGCGGCCTATGGCCGCCGCGGCAGCCGAGTTACCACCTGGCCCTTCGAGCTCGGCAGCGACCGCCTTGTCCAGCGTCGATGCGGACGCAATCACCTCGGCACCATTCGGCGCAATGATCTGCGCATAGATGTGCCGCGGGGTGCGATGCACGGTCAGGCGGTGTACACCCAACTCGCTGATTTTTGCGCGTGCACGACGTGCACGACGAATACGAGATGCTTTCTTATCCATCGTCCTAACCCCTTATTTCTTCTTCGCTTCTTTGCGGATGATGCGCTCATCTGCATAGCGAACACCTTTGCCCTTGTAGGGCTCTGGCGGGCGAAACGCGCGAATCTCTGCAGCCACCTGGCCGACGCGCTGTTTGTCGCTGCCTGCAACCACGACCTCGGTCTGCGAAGGCGTGCTGATGGTAATGCCTTCCGGTACGGGGTATTCGATGGGGTGCGAAAATCCGAGACTCAGGTTCAACACCTTGCCCTTGCCCTGTGCACGGTAACCAACACCGACGAGTTCCAGCTTTTTCTCAAAACCCTGGCTCACGCCTTGGACCATATTTCCCAACAGCGCGCGCATGGTTCCAGCCATCGCCCAGTCCGAGTCATTGGCCGGCGTGACACTGAGGACACCGTCGTCGAGGCTTACGGCAACGGTCGGGTGAACATCGAGTTCCATGGCCCCTTTGCCGCCCTTTACAGAGACGTGCTGACCGTCGATTTTGACCTCGACGCCCTTGGCCACTTCGATTGGAGCTTTTGCTATACGTGACATGCCAACCCCCGTCAGGCTACATAGGCGATGACTTCGCCGCCGTGACCCTGCTTACGGGCCTCGCGGTCGGTCATCACGCCTTTCGAGGTGGAAACAATCGCGATACCGAGGCCGCCACGGACCTTCGGTAGCTCTTCACGACTCTTATAGATACGCAGACCGGGACGGCTCACTCGTTTGACGTACTCGATAACAGGGGTTCCCTGGAAGTACTTGAGCGTGATCTCGATGGCCGGTTTGCCACCCATCTCGGTTGCACTGAAATCTTTGATGTAGCCTTCGTCCTTCAGGACTTGGGCGACGGCTGCTTTCTGCTTCGAGGCCGGCATGGTAACTGCGGCTTTGCCAGCAGACTGGCCGTTGCGGACGCGGGTCAGCATATCCGAGATCGGATCTGACATGCTCATTATGAGACTCCTTTGGGTCAAACCGCCCTTGTTGAGCGCGATACCCGGTTCACGAAAAAGGCCCCCTACTCGAGGGAGCCGCGCACTATAGTCGAATTGTCGTAAAAAAGCTAGCTTGAATTTACCAGCTGGCTTTCTTCAGACCAGGCACATCGCCACGCATGGCCGCTTCACGCAACTTGTTCCGGCACAGGCCGAATTTGCGGTAGACGCCATGCGGCCGGCCGGAGACCCTGCAGCGTCGCTGCTGGCGAGCCGGACTCGCATCACGGGGCAGTTTCTGCAGCGCGACTACTGCCGCATCGATCTCTTCATGAGATTTGCTGCGGTCGTTGATGATTGCCTTGAGTTCGGCGCGCTTGTTGGCGTATTGGGCCACAATCTTTGCGCGCTTGGCCTCACGGGCCCACATGCTCTTTTTTGCCATGTTGATTCGCCGAATTATTTGAACGGGAAATTGAAGCCGTCGAGCAGAGCGCGACATTCTTCGTCATTCGCAGCCGAAGTGGTGATGGTGATATCCATACCACGTAGCGCGTCGATCTTGTCATATTCCACTTCGGGGAAAATGATCTGTTCCTTCACACCCATGCTGTAGTTGCCACGACCGTCGAACGATTTTGCACTCAAACCACGGAAGTCTCGGGTACGAGGGATTGCGATATTGATCAGACGATCAAGGAACTCATACATGCGCTCACGACGCAGGGTAACCTTGCAGCCGACCGGCCATCCCTCACGGACCTTGAATCCGGCAACGGACTTCTTGGCCTTGTTTACGATCGCCTTCTGTCCAGCAATCTTTTCCATGTCGCCGACAGCGAATTCCATCACTTTCTTGTCGCCAATCGCCTCACCAACGCCCATGTTCAGCGTGATCTTCTCGATCCGCGGAACCTGCATGACGGTACCATAGCCGAACTTCTCCATTAACTGGGGAACGACCTGTTCTTTGTAATGATCGTGGAGCCTTGCCATCGCTATCGCCTCAGACGTCAACGACTTCGCCGTTGGACTTAAATACGCGCACCTTGCGACCGTCATCCAGGACTTTGAAGCCCACTCGGTCGCCCTTGTCGGCGGCGGGGTTGTAAACAGCCACATTCGACACGTGCATCGGCATTTCCTTGTCGACGATACCGCCCTGCTCACCCACATTGGGGTTGGGCTTCACATGCTTCTTGGCCAGATTGATATTTTCCACGACGACCCGGTCTTCGACAACGCCCAGCACGGTTCCGCGCTTGCCTTTGTCTTTGCCGGCCAGGACGATGACGTCGTCGCCTTTGCGAATCTTGCTTGCCATCTTTTCTACCTCAGAGCACTTCGGGCGCGAGTGAAATGATCTTCATGAATCTCTCACTGCGCAGTTCGCGGGTCACCGGACCAAAGATACGGGTACCGATCGGCTCAAGCTTGGTGTTCAACAACACCGCCGCATTGCCATCAAAACGAATGAGAGAACCATCCGGTCTGCGTACACCTTTGCGGGTACGAACAACGACCGCGTTGAACACGTCGCCCTTCTTAACCTTGCCGCGCGGGTTAGCATCCTTTATGGAAACCTTTATAACGTCCCCGATACCGGCGTAGCGCCGATGGGAACCGCCCAGCACTTTGATGCACTGAACGCGACGTGCGCCACTGTTATCGGCGACGTTCAACACGGACTGCATCTGGATCATGACACTACCCCAACAAAATCAAATTCGTAGAATTCTTTTACTCAGCTCGCGCGACCGACCAGCTTGACGAAACGCCACGTCTTCGTCTTGGACAGCGGACGACACTGCTCGACGACGACGACGTCACCAATCTGACATTCGTTGTTCTCGTCATGCGCATGCACCTTGGTGGACTTGCGGACGAACTTACCGTAGAGCGGATGCTTGACGCGGCGCTCAATCAATACGGTGATGCTCTTGTCCATCTTGTCACTGACTACCCGCCCTTGAATAGTGCGGTTGTCGGCTGCCTGCTCGCTCATGCTTCACCTGCCTGGCGCTTTTCAATCATTATCGTCTTCACGCGCGCAATATTACGGCGCACATCCTTCATCAGGTGCGGACGGGAAAACTGCCCGGTCCCACGCTGCATACGCAGATTGAACTGCTCTTTGAACAATTCTTCGAGCGCTTGCTTCAGCTCCGCTTCTGACTTACCACGAAGTTCTGTCGCTTTCATCACAGAATCACCCGTTTCACAAATGCGGTCTGAATTGGCAGCTTGGCCGCGGCCAGGGCAAATGCCTCACGCGCCATCTGTTCTTCCACACCTTCAATCTCGTACAACACCAAGCCCGGCTGGATCTGGGCCACCCAGTACTCGACGTTACCTTTGCCCTTACCCATGCGGACTTCGAGCGGTTTCTTCGAAATCGGCTTGTCGGGGAATACGCGAATCCAGAGTTTTCCACCACGCTTTACAGTGCGCGAGATGGTGCGGCGTGCCGCTTCGATCTGGCGCGCGGTGATGCGTCCCCGACCAATGGCCTTGAGGCCAAATTCGCCGAAGCTCACTTTGTTTCCGGCCTGGGCCAAACCGCGGTTACGGCCCTTCATCTGCTTCCGGAATTTGGTACGTTTAGGCTGCAGCATTTCTTACGTTACCCCCGCGGAGCGCCTTTAGCCGGAGCCGACGCCTCCTGCTCTTCCTGACGATCGCCATACACCTCACCCTTGAAGATCCAGGTTTTCACCCCGATGATCCCGTAGGTGGTCAATGCCTCTGCGAAGCCATAATCGATGTCAGCACGCAATGTGTGCAGCGGCACGCGACCTTCGCGGTACCACTCGCTACGTGCGATTTCAGCGCCGTTCAAACGGCCGGCAATATTCACTTTGATCCCCTGGGCACCAATCCGCATCGAGTTCTGAACCGCTCGCTTCATTGCACGACGGAACATGATCC
>Ga0316189_10005109_pt1 | contig 12581 bp, 10 predicted proteins | sample LowCovwburrow_MG_FD_204930 | JGI IMG/M metagenome (GOLD analysis project Ga0316189, IMG submission 204930) | Coastal sediment microbial communities from Maine, United States - Lowes Cove worm burrow | ecosystem: Environmental > Aquatic > Marine > Coastal > Sediment | place: USA: Maine... | reverse complement strand
GGCAGCTCCCAAATGTGTTGTTGAACTGCATGCCGCCACTGTTTCAACAAACAAATTTCTTGCTGCTCATTGATGGCTGCGATTACAGCGCCGCCAGGGTGTTTGATAATGTCAAAATAAGTATGTCCGCCATCGCGGAGTGCGACTTTTTCACGGTAAAGAGCCAGCAAGCTGCCTTGGTGGATCAGTTTATTTTCCGACATTATTTTCCTACACAGATATTTTGAGCTGCTTAATCAAATTGCAGTAAGCTGGGCTGATAATCGTGCGGGGCTTCAAAGCCCAGTAAGTTCATCACGGTGGCCGCTACATGCGTTAAACCAGCATCCTTGGGCGGTGCAAGGCGATACTCGTTAGAGTAGTTAGTATCTACAATCGCGAATGGCACTGGGCTCAAGGTATGTGAAGTCTTGGCACTTTTTACGCCATCTTTCTCGGTATACATAATGTCGGCATTGCCATGATCGGCGGTATAAATGAGAATGCCATCATTCGCTTTAATTACTTCAATCAGCCGAGCAACACACTCATCCACTACTTCCAGTGCTTGAATAGCCGCGCCCAAGTCGCCGGTGTGGCCAACCATGTCGCCATTCGCTAAATTAAGGCGGCCAAACTGGTATTTCCCACTCTCAATTAGCTCAATGGTTTTGTCAGTGATCTCGCGTGCTTTCATAGCAGGGGCGAGGTTAAACTCGATATTGTCTGAGTCTATTTGTATGTATTTTTCTAAGGCTTCATCAATGTATCCAGAGCGATTGCCATTCCAAAAATAAGTAACATGTCCAAATTTTTGGGTTTCACTTATGGCAAATGACTTGACTCCTTGGCCACATAAAAATTCACCCATAGTTCTATCTATGTCAGGCGGATTAACCAAGTAGTGCTCGGGTACCAATTCATCGCCGTCGTACTGCAACATGCCTGCATAGAATAGTTTTGGATGAGGAGCTACTTCATTTCTATCAAATTTATCGAAATCATCCCGCTCATACGCGAGGGAGATTTCGATTGCTCGATCGCCTCTAAAATTAAACAAAACCACCGCGTCGCCATCTTGCATGGTTCCAACCGGCAGGCCATCTTTGGTAACCACAAAGGCAGGCAGGTATTGGTCGTCTTTACCGCTGCTTTCATAGAGTGCGGATACAGCATCTGCAGCGTCTTCGAATTGTTCGCCAACCCCATGCGTATGGCATTCATAGCCACGTTTGACCATTGCCCAATCGGCTTCGTAGCGATCCATAGTGATCTGCATGCGACCACCACCACTGGCGATTCGAAAATGCGCATCGAAGTTCTGATTTATTGTAGCAATATGCTGTTCAGTTTCAGCTATATAGTTAAGCGCAGATCGAGCTCCTACGTCACGCCCGTCAAGAAGAATGTGTAGACAGCATTGTTTAACTCCTTGCTCCGCAGCATTGTGCATAAGTTTATATAGGTGTTTAGTGTGTGCATGGATGTTTCCATCCGAATGCAAGCCGAGCAAGTGTAGTGTGTGGCTTTTACCTGCCGCTATGGCACTTTTCCAAACATCGGTTTGAAATGCATCGCCGCTCTGTAAGGCGTGATTAACCAATTTTGCCCCTTGCGCAAAAATTCTTCCAGCGCCTAGTGCATTGTGACCAACTTCACTATTACCCATGTCATCGTCAGTTGGCAGGCCCACCGCGGTACCGTGCGCCAACAGCTCGGTGTATAGAGGCTGTACTGCGAGGCTATCCAGTGTTGGGGTATTTGCTTCGCTAACCGCGTTGCTTGGGCCAGCGGGTGCCACTCCGACACCATCGGCCACCAAAACTACCACAGGGCCAGATCGTTTTTGGAAGCTAGCGTGCTTTTCTAAGGTTAATGTCATGATTAAAATTTCAATTGTTGTTGCAACTCGACCAGAGCCTTAGCTCGATGGCTGATTCGTTTCTTTAGCATCGGGTCGAGTTCGGCAGAATGGCAATTTTCCTCTGGAACATAAAAAAGTGGGTCATAACCAAAGCCATGCTCTCCCACCTCTTGCTTAGCAATTATGCCCTCCCAAAAACCCTGACAAATAATGGGCGTTGGATCTTCAGGATATTGCATATAAACAATTACACACACAAAGCGTGCGGTTCTATCTTCTACGCCCTGCAACTCAGATAATAGTTTTTGATTATTCGCTTGATCACCGGCGCCATCAGCGTAACGAGAAGAATAAATTCCTGGTGCGCCTAGCAAAGCATCCACTTCTAGGCCAGAATCATCAGCAATGGCAGGTAGTTCGGTGAGGCGACAAGCGTGCCTAGCTTTAATTAGGGCATTTTCTACAAACGTTAGGCCGTCTTCCACGGCCTCAGGGATTTCAAAGTCGCTTTGGGGACAAACGTGAAACCCTAACTCCTGCAGAGTCGCCTGCATTTCGGCCACCTTTCCTTGGTTACCAGTGGCTAGAACTACTTTAGACATTTAGGCAACTAGATATTTGCAAGGGCCGCTGTTTGAATCGACATCAGCTCGCCGATACCCTTGCCTGCTAATTCTAGCATCGCATTCATTTCCGCAGGACTGAACGGCGCGCCTTCGGCAGTGCCTTGAACCTCAATAAAGTTACCTTCGGCATCCATAATCACATTCATATCAGTTTCGGCCGAACTGTCCTCTGGGTAATCGAGATCAAGAACTGGAGCGCCTTGATAGATGCCAACCGAAACCGAAGCAATTTGCCGTTCTATAGGACTTTGCTTGATTAGACCTTTGTTTATCATATGCGTCACCGCGTCAGCCAAAGCCACATAAGCACCCGTAATGCTGGCGGTTCGGGTGCCGCCGTCTGCTTGAATGACATCACAATCTAGGGTGATTGAATTCTCGCCTAATTTTGTTAAATCCACTGCAGCTCTTAGGGAGCGGCCGATTAATCTTTGAATCTCTTGAGTGCGGCCAGATTGTTTGCCGCGTGCGGCTTCACGCCCCATGCGACTGCCGGTTGATCTAGGCAACATACCATATTCCGCAGTGATCCAGCCTTGGCCCTTACCCCTTAAAAAATGTGGTACCTTGCCTTCAACCGAGGCCGTACATAGCACCTTGGTGCCGCCACAACTAATGAGCACTGATCCCTCGGCGTGGGCCGTATAGTTACGCTCAATGGTAATGCTTCTAAGTTGGTCATGATTGCGGCCACTCGGTCTCTCAGACATAGCTGGGGTGCTCTAAAGGTTGGGCTCGCAGAAGCTAATTGTTCAATCGAGCGTAGTTTGGTTTTCGGCTTCGACTAGATCTTGTTGTCGAGGTCGCTAATAAAATTTTCAATTTCAAAGATGGTGTTATCAAGTTCTTCCATGTCGAAAGTTGCGTTCACCTTGGAAGGGTCTTGATCGGTATCACGGCTATCGAGAAGTTCAATGATTTCAGATTTTTTCACAGAATCAACTGAAGGTGTATCACGCTGCTTAATGCCCCAAAACAAAACCACCATTGACAGATTGTCGCTCGGTGGTTTGTTTCTGTTTTCCAAATTTTGCAACAGACTATCCAAGCCCAAGGTTGGGTGTTCTGGGTCAATATAATCATTTAAGTCAACAGGCTCAAAATTAGCCCAAGCGCCGTCAGATGCCAGCACAAAAATGTCACCGGGCTGAACTTTGTGCTGATGACTCACCATCGGCCTTGGTGATTCTGCGCCGCCTACACATCGGTTGATGGGGCTATTACTAGAGCGCCCAGGTCTTTGCGAAACATGATCGATGGTCTGATCGACAATAATTCGTTTGTGGATCAAATACAGTCGGCTATCACCAGAGTGAGCCCAACGTGCTACACCATGATAAATCAAACAGACCACGCAGGTCGTTTTTGGGGACGCCACCTTATAGCCTTGCTCCACAGCGCGACGGTGAATCATGTGGTGGGCGTAATTAATTGACAGAGTTAAGAAACTTTCCGCGTTTGATAGCTGCTCGTGATTGGCCTTGATAAACGAATCGCCTAAGGCATCAACAAACGCCTGCGAAGCGACTTCACCGCCAGCATGGCCGCCGAGTCCGTCGGCTACTATTAATAGCACGGCTTGTTCCCGCTTAAAAATCGCAGTGCGATCCTCGTTATAGTCGCGACCACCTTGGTTGCTTTGTTGGGCTACTGAATATTCCATAAAAATTTTATTGTTATCAAAATTCCTTAACGGGAAGTCATTATTTCGATGAACTCATCAACTGACTGCGGACGTTTACTGATATCAAGGTCGCTCGCCATATCAATTGCCCGAATTAGATTTTTACGGTAATACTTTGAGTGAGTATCTATGAGGGGTTTTAGAGTATCGCGTTTTAAACGTTTAATTGCTGAAGGTGGAGACTTGTGGGTGATGCATGCGCGCATGGTCATGCCAACTGCATAGAGATCTGAGCTCAAGTTCAAATTCTCTTTTTCATGTTGTTCTGGCGCAGAATAGCCGTGTGTGAGCGTGTGAACCTTATGCTTTTCCTTTTGCGGGAACTTATAGGCGGCACCCAAATCCAAAATCAAAGGAACGCCGCTGGCACGCAGTAAAATATTACTCGGCTTAATATCAAGATGTAAAAAGCTGTTTTTGTGAACCTCTTTTAAACCCGCTAAAACCATACTAAACACGCTGAGAATAAATTCTTCATCTGGTACGTAGCTGGTGTTTTTAATAAACCAACGTAGGTCTTTACCATGCTCGTAGCGCATTACCAAATAAGCGGTATTGTTATAGCGAAAGAAATTCGAAACATTGACTATATTAGGGTGATCAATTTGCGACAAGGTTAAACCCTCATCAAAAAACCGCTTCAGACCAATATTGTATTTATGCTCTTGTTCTTGGGGGTAGACGTGCAGAGAACCATCGCGCGCTCGGCGCATACAATTTGTTGCGTAAAACTCTTTTATTGCCACAACCGATTTGGTTTGGGTGTCGAATGCGCTATACACTACACTAAAACCACCTACGCCGATGACCTTGCCAATTTTATAGTGCTCGACCATAGTATCTGGGCGCAACGGGATTGCGGCAAGGGTTTCGGTCTTTGGTTTGAGAATACTCATTCAAGTATTATAGTCGTTCGTTGCGAATTAGAGTACCCATAACAGTGCCTTCAATTACTAAAAATACATAAACTATTAGAATTTATGTCCCTCACCACTCTTCTCTTTGGAAAATCAAGCCATGACAAATAGTATGACCGCCTACGCGCAGGCCAGCACCAGCACCGAAATCGGTGAATTAAGTTGTGAATTACGCAGTGTTAATCATCGATATTTGGACGTAGCGCCACGAATGCCAGAAGAATTACGCGTACACGAAGGCGCATTGCGCGAACTGATCGCCGAGCGATTAGCGCGCGGGCGTATCGATTGTTTTATTCGCCTAAATGAGAATGAGGCAGGCAATCAAGAGCCAAATATAGAAATGGCAGAAAGCCTACAGAACCTGCTAGCACAAATGCAAAACAGCCTACCAGACATGCAGCCAATTAGAGCCATTGACGTGCTGAGATGGCCCGGAGTGCTACAAGCAAAAAAGATTGACCCCCAAATAATGAAAGGCCATTTAATGACCGTGCTCGATCAAGCCCTGTCAGCGCTAGTAGTAGCGCGCCAACAAGAAGGCAAAAAAATGGCCGAGTTAATAAGCCAAAGACTAGAAGGCATTCGAGGCGTTATTAAAGATGTCAGCCAATTTGTTCCAGAAATAGCTATTCAATACAGGGCCCGCCTAGACGAAAAACTGGCCGAAATACTAGATAAGTTAGACCCATCTCGCCTAGAACAAGAAATGGTATTGTTTTTACAAAAAACAGATGTCGCAGAAGAGCTAGACCGGCTCACCGTTCACATAGACGAAGTACAAGCCACCCTAAACAAAGCAGAACCATCCGGCCGCCGACTAGACTTTTTAATGCAAGAACTCAATAGAGAAGCCAACACCCTAGGCTCAAAATCACAAGACCAAAGACTCACGAAAGCATCAGTAGATTTGAAAGTCTTTATCGAACAAATGCGTGAGCAGGTTCAAAATTTGGAGTAATTATTTAGCAAACTTGCAGTTTTCTCGATTCCGTCATGATTATCTTGTGTATCAGTCGTAAGGGGAGGACTATGCATCAAATTTCGATACAAATACCGAGGGTTAATGGGTCAGTTTTAAGTGCAAGTCAACAAGTGCTATTTTTTAATTAGATGTAGAATAAACCATCCAGTTTCATTTGGAATTCACCCCATTGACTAACATAATAGAGGGAGGAACGTAGCTTTGGTTCAGAAACGGCTCTGTTGGTAGGTAGGCTCTGAAGAATAAGTTGAACCCCTCATCTTTAGGGGTCGGTATCCAGTTAACGTTAGCCTCAGTCGGTCGCTCTGGCTGAAGCAAAATCTTCAATGATCCATCGGTCTCATAATAAATATCCTTATCAATATCTCTAATTGCGTATTTGTTCGCCTCATTCTCGATTAGGTTAAACTTATTGTCGTAAAGTGTAATCGACCAGAACGCGTTTACCACTGGGATTTGATCCTTTTCAAAAACAAGCTGATATTGGTTGCTGCCATTCAGCGATAATCCATTTGCATCGGTGAAGGATCTCAGTTTTACCGCTTCTTCCACAAAATTTTCAATGCCGCCGGACCAAGATTGAGTGGCAGATCTGCCCAGAAAGTCAGATGATTCAGCCATTCTTCCCCAATTGCTGGGATTATAAACCCAGCCATTTACCACTTTATTCGCGTCGGTAATTGACCCGACCGATGTCGAAACCTTTTGTAGAAATTTTGGCGCATCTCTTAGTGCTCGCACCAAACCACGTTTAGTTGGTTCATCCAGCGAATTCAGGTCCTTATCCGATTCCGAACCCAAGCCGACCAAAGCAAACAGACGCATCAAAGCTAGATCACGTGCTGGTGGAGGATTTTCCTTCATCGATGCATTCATCAGTTTAAAACTCCCTAAAGGGTCGTCTTTAGGGAAGGCATCTAGTACATCAATGATTGGTTCTGCTTGCTGAGGATTTCCCTTACCCCATTCATCCAGTGCATATATTTTGAATCCACGTTGAATTTCGTGAACTATTTCTAGGTCCTCTTCGGTATTGGTTGTATAGGTTCGGCCCACCGACAAAAACCAAGGTGTAGGAGATTCCAATACTCTATCAATCCCAGGGGGGACGTCACCATTCCAGCCAGGAGCATGCACCAAATAATTAGCAACCTCATTTCCTGTGGTACGTGAGCCCATATAGGCGAATGCGTCAGTATACCATTCTGTAAACTCAATCGAATAATAACGATTGTCAGGGTTCTTGGGAATGCTAAAAACCAACGGGCCATCACCAACATACGACCAAGCCAGGGAATACAACGTATCTCGATTCATCGATGTCCCAAATTGATATTCCGGCCCCACTAATCGCTGGTAGTGTGTGTATTCATTTCCTTTGGCTCGCACTGAACCCATATGTGCCTCTACCCAATCATGACGGGCCGCGGCGTTCTTGATCGCTGGATAGCCATAAATAAACGCTTGAACCCCAAGCATGTAGGCATAATCTTCCCGCCAATCAGTAGTCTCCTCAATTTTTGAGTTTATTGACTTGTCAGATTCTGCGAAAACGGTTGAGCCATAACTGACGAAAATCAGAAGTAAGAGTGCATGGGAATATGCCCATGCGCGATTTGATAATTTCATATCTTGAATATCAACTCTGTCGTAAAAATATTTAATTAGCGGAGGAGTATCGCTATCGATCGAAAACAAAATCAGTTACCAGTGATCTGGCACCAGAAGTCTATTTTGCCGCATCTCGGCGTACCGGCGGCGGTACAAACTCTCCTAAGAGAGCATCTTCTTTGGGCTGATAAATACGCAGAATCATCCAAAACGGTCCAGCCCCACCAGAAGGCAACCAATTGCCGACATCGCCAGACTCAGGCTCATTCTCTTGAATCACTATTTTGATTGAGCCATCCATTGAGACTTTCAAATTGGGGGTTCGATCTCCAATTGCATAGCGGTTTAGCGGATTTGATCGGAGTTGATTTTCAGGAAGGCTATATAAAGTGATAGACCAAAAAGCGTCAGCAGGAGGCAAGTTATCAGCTGCAAAGTGGATCGAATATTGGCCCTCACCACTGAACATTTCATCCTTGTCATCGGTAAACACTGGAAGATACATAGCTTCTTCAGCGGTATTCGCGCCATAACCGACCATTGACACAGTGGAAGCAAGTAAATGATTGCCACCGTAAGCGCCCAAATTAGTCGCATACCGCCACCCATTTCGAACTTCACCATTTTCTCGGGCGTGGAATATAACCCTGGCATAGGCGGCGTGGACCGCGTCCGAGAGGCCTCTACGCTGCCCTTCTGTCAATCTATCCGGAGAAAAGACCAAATTTGGTCCTATCCCCAGTGGTGCAAATAATTTAACCAGTTCCTTGTCTTGCTCTCGCACTCCTCCAAAAGTCCAGGCGCGATTGAGTAGGGTGAAAAAATTGAGAGACTTCCAGATAGTATTGTTCAGTTTTGGATTGGGAACCTCAGAACCCTCTTCCATCTTTGGATAAACATTGCCGGTATCAAGCGGTTTCAATTTGTAAGTCTTTAGTTGTGCAACTACTGGGCCTATATCTTCTTCAACCTCGGGTTGTACGACAGTTCGGGCTTGAAGAAAGACGCCTGTTGTTGGCGCCTCTATTCTACCAATAACGCCACCAGGAAGGTTTCCTTGCCAGTTCGGGGGAACGTACGCATAGGTTCCGGCTTTGGAGTTAATTCGACTGCCGATATATGAGAATGTATTTAGTGCCCAATCGGTGGCTTGCACCGTGTAGTACCGGTCGTGTACTTCTGGCACGGTGATCAGTATTGGGCCTTGTTTAAGGTCTAACCATGCTAATCCATACACCGTGTCATTATTCGGAGTAAAATCTATGGCTGAATCTGGTGTCGCTAAACCAGGGTAGATATTGAATACATTTAGGGGGGCATTCAAACTCGCGTTTGGATGCGTATCTTTTTCCATTAAGATTTGTGACCTTGCGTAAACGGCTCCAAGCACATAAGCCTGGTAACCAAGGGCAAAAGCTTCAGCCTCAGCCAACTCCTCGGGTAGGGTTTGCGCGGATATCGACAGAGTGCTTACTAGTACACAACCGCCCAACAACAACGAACCGATTTTTCTACCGACAACATCAGCTAGAAATAAAAAGTGATTTCGCATCATACATATTCTCCTATTTTTTCCCTGACAGAGTAGCAGCACCAATTCCTGCGCCTTTCTGACGAGGGGGGAATTGCTGCATACTTTTTTTAAAGCGCTTAATCATCGGCATAACCACCGGCAATATATAACTCTTTTCTTTCATCCACAGTAAGTGTCCTCCTGTTTCGGGGGTGCGTTCAAAAGGATCTAACTTGATATTTATCAACATGCCCCCTGAAAGAACATCTCGCGTGCCTAACCATGAATCCTTAGTTGCCAAATGTAGTTTCCATTGATCAACCCGCACCGCATTCAACTGATTCTCACCGTAAAAGAAAAACTCGCGACGTTTACTTTTCCCCTTGTTTTGCAACATTGGCATTTGATCGTAACCATCTAAGTGCACTTTGTAATCGCGGCCTGCTATTTTGGTTCCTTTGGCCAAGCGTTCTTTTATATCTGCATCACCAACTGCACTCATAAGCGTGGGCAACCAATCTTCCATCGTCATAAATTCGCCGGTCCATGAATTTGCTTTTATCTTCGCTGGCCATCGAACAAACATAGGCACCCGAAACCCACCATCCCAAGTGAGACCTTTTTCACCTCGAAAAGAAGCTGTCCCTGCACTTGGCCAGTGCGCAAAGTTCACCCCATTATCTGAGGTGAACAGCACAATAGTATTATCCGCAACCCCCATTTCATCCAGTTTGTCTAAAAGGCTGCCGATTACTCCATCCAGATGGAGTAATCCATCGGCATAGGCGCTATGACCACTGCTTCCTTTAAACTCTTCTGGCACATGTATTTGTTGATGCATCGCCACCGGGCTAAACCAAAGGAAAAACGGCTTGTTTGAATCTTTAGTGCGCTTTAACCAGTCTACTGAAGCCTCCAATACTTCATCATCAAATGTTTCCTGTCTTTTCGCCCCTAGAGTTCCCTTGTCTTCTATAGATTGTCTGCCCACCACTCCAAAGCGCGGATCTACACTTGAATCATTTTTATTGGTCGATCGAGTGTAGAGTACGTTACGTGGTCTACCGATGAAGTTTGGATTCTGTGGAAACTCCGCTTGTTCGAACATCTCCATCATATTTAAATGATAAAGAATGCCGAAAAATTCATCAAAGCCATGCACTGTTGGTAGATGTTCGTTGCGATCGCCAACATGGCTCTTTCCAAACAGCGCAGTCGCATATCCTTTATTCTTTAACAAGGTAGCCAGACTAACATCATCCTGTGATAACCCTATTGGTGACCCCGGTTGACCTACCGAAGTCAGACCAGTGCGAATTGGGTACTGCCCCGTCAGAAATGCTGCACGTCCCGCAGTACAGCTTGGGTGCGCGTAGAAGTCGTTGACCAATAACCCTTCATTCGCAATTCGATCAATGTTCGGTGTTTCTACAGCTCCGATTCCACGATGAACGGCTGAAATATCAAATGGAGCAACATCATCCACCATAATCATGACGATATTTGGTTTCTCTGATTCAGCAAGACTAGCAATCGGAATGCAAAAAAGAATCTGTAGCACAAACATCCGGATGCAGTTTGCAAATAGTGTGCGATTGGTCATTAATAGCCCCTCTTACTAAAGAGAAATGTTGATTGGTTTCAGATGGCAAGCCATACTCACGGTTATGAAGGACTCAATGCTACGCGATTTTGAGAACTTCACTTCAATGCCGAATATGCATATATCGAACTTGCCTTACTGCTTGCCAACTTCGCAAGCTAAGGGTGATTTAACGTAATCGACAAGACATTCTTGAACGTAATGGCGATACAGGTGTTCAACAATAAGCGAACAAGGATAGCGTGCTTTTACATTCATGCCATAAAAACCAAAATTGACATCAAAAAACAAGCTGCTGCATTTGCTGTGAAGAAACTGACCAATTCACTGAGATTGGACTAAGTGGCGCTATCGGTTCTAATCAGCTTGCAATATGACAAAGAAGTTAGTATTTCAGGGTATATGGCGTGCGTCAGTTTTCGTAGCAACTACTACGGATGAGCCGCAAAACAGTTGTAGACAGATTACGTACGGAACAGAAAACCTAACTCGCAAGTAGATCTTGCCGCCAATAACTCGGCGCTTTTCCAAAATATCGACGGAACGATCTGGAGAAGCTTGCCAGATCGGAATAACAGAGCATATCTGAGATCTGTGTGATTGGAATAGGAGTGATCCGCAAATACCGCTGCGCGAGATCCATGCGCGTTTGTTCCAAAACGATTTTGAACTTAAGCCCTTTACTATCCATGCGTCGCTGAAAGGTTCTGCGATTCATACCCATGCTGCCCGATATATGATCAATTGAACATAAGCCATTTTGTAATGAGGTAACAATCCGCTCATGCACCTGCATGATGAAGTCATTGTCCATTTTATCAGTTCGCAACCTCAAGTAATCACACAATATAAGATGCAACTCTTCATTAGCAACATCTCGTTTCTCATCGAGAACGTCGGCACGAAATGTATAACAATTAATCTCTTGACTAAAGGAAATTGGACATTGACAAAGTCTGCCCAGAGTTTGTGATGCTGCGTCTTTTTCATATTCAACGTAGACTCGTAACGGTGCCCATACTGTACCGAAAAAGCGGCGTATAAAACGCACTCCAATACTGATCGCCAGGTCAATTTGTTGGCGATAATCCGGTGCGAACGGCAACGTTACCTGAAACGAAAGAAGAGCCTGATTATTTTCCTCGGTTAAACTGATCATTAACCCATTCATATGTACGTGCAGGAACCCAATCAAATTTTCAATTGCCGCTCTTAATGTGGGGGCTTCCTTCATCGCTAGCCCCAATGCGCCCAATATCTTAATGTCCTGATGCTCACTTAAGAGTACGCCAAAATCATCTCGGTCACTACTCTCCGCGCAAACATTAATTAGATTCAAAAACTTTTCATATTCGATGGATGTTTCTTTGTTCTCCAGTAGCGAACTGGAAAGGCCAACGCGGCCAAACGTTGATTCAACATTCAAATTAAATTGTTTGAGTAACACATCCACACCATAAAGAGACGCAGCCCTTACTCTGTATCTTGAGTTTTCTATTGAGTGTTGATTTGTTTCCATCAATTAATTATGTCACCGATTAACAAAAGCAACAAATGCGTTTTGCAATACTACAGTGTGGGCATGCATCCAATGCTCTGTATGAGTGGATGCTCGGATGGCGGTTATTGCTCAAAGGAACATACTTGCGTATAGAGCAGTTTTCTCATGGTGGTGACATAAATGGTGACATAGAGCAGCAATTTACTTGAAAAACGCCAAAAAACAGCTATTTTGTCACCAGCTGTCTCGTAAGTTATTGTATTTAAGATGGAAATCACCACTCCTATGAGCGCATCTT